>Ga0206126_10001505_pt1 | contig 27805 bp, 33 predicted proteins | sample Helgoland_Spring_5_FD_148621 | JGI IMG/M metagenome (GOLD analysis project Ga0206126, IMG submission 148621) | Pelagic subsurface seawater microbial communities from Kabeltonne, Helgoland, North Sea - Helgoland_Spring_Bloom_20160412_1 | ecosystem: Environmental > Aquatic > Marine > Epipelagic ...
CCGGAGCTCCACCCGTGCGCGCACTCGCCGCGGCGCACGCGCGCCTTCACGCGGCGCCAGCAGCTGTGCCCGTCGTGTCCCATCTGCTTCGATCCGGGCCCGTTGGCGCGTCCGCACGGGTGCTCGTGCGCGAACCTGTACCATTTGGAGTGCCTGCTGGAGTGGTGCGCGCAGGAGAACACGTGCCCGCAGTGCCGCGCATTTTTCCGGCACGTGCTGGACGGCAGCGGCGGTCACGTGCGGGTGCCGGACCGGGTGCAAGAGGGCGAAAGTGTGGTATAAAGGGAAGTGGGTGGGGGGGGTGAGTACATGGGGAAAAATCTTAACATTGCCAACTGGGTATCGGACTGGGTAACTGCGGCTGCAGAAAACGTTGCACGCGAAGATGTTGCAGCCGTAAATGAGATGGCCTTGGCGGTGGCACGACGTTTTAAAACAGTGTCCAACCGGGATATGGATAAGACATTTATTGAATTTGCACGAAACTTGAGCGGCAGTCAAATTCTGGCTTTCATGGCTAAATTTCTAGATTTATTGGAAAAAAGTCAGGGCATAAGCTATAGTGAGGGAGCTGCACATGAGATATTGAAACGCAAGGGGATACAGGAGCTCGATGCCGGAGACATCCTGGCCGGAGAGAATGCTTTGAGAGCGCGGTCTGGTGCCCTGGAGATGTTGGAGAGTTGGTGGTTTGAGCGCAGGCAGAAGGCAGCCGCCACCGACGTCGGCCTCAGTAAAAGCGAGTTTGCTCTAGTGCTGAACAGAGTCCCCGAGCTAGCGTTCATGCTGAACCTCGCGTCTTCGATTCCGACGGAGGAAGGGAAACTCCGCGATGAATACGAACAGCGGATACGCGAAATAGACTACAACGGCAACGGGAAATTGGAGTTCAGGGAGCTTCAGTCCTACGTGTTGCCACAAGTGTTCCCGGCGCCACCAAAACCTTCTGCCCCGCCATCAGATTCACCGGAAGATCAAAAAGAGGCAGCGAAAAGCGGGCCAGTGGGGGGGGAAGTGCAAGAACAGTTCGCTAAAGGGATCCAATTATTTCGCGTCAGAGGCGGCAAGGCACGGCCCGCCAACGATGTCGCAAAGGAGGCGGCAGCTAACACATATTTAGCCACACATTTTGACGAGCAGGGCCAGCCGAGCATGCTGTATAAGGCCGCTAAATACGAGTATGATACTAAAAATGGCAATACAGTAGACGACCTCACCACCGGCGTAACGAAAGAATACGACGACGCAAAAAATGGCGACCAGGCGAGCTATGGCGCAATCAAACGCGCCCTGTGGGATCGGCAACGCGCCGAGCCCAAAAAACCCACATCCACGCGTCCTGGGCCCCTCGGTATAGACGACGGCGGTTATAAACTCCGCCCCTCCCCCGTGCTTAAGTTTTGACTAGGTGAACCAGGGTGCCTGGTAGTACTGGGAGAGCGCGGCATATGCGACTGTGGCGAGCGTGACGAGGGTGGCCGCGGCGTGCGTGTCGGACCACTTGGTGTTGCGCCGGGCCAAGTGCGCGGCGAGCAGCACGATTGCGGCGGCGGCAATGGCAAAGCAGCAGAGCAGGGTGGCATCGGGGAGCACGGGCATATGTCAATAAAGTCGGTTATGTTTCTTTATACGGTAAATGTGTCCACTGCGCGGCTGTCACACCCGGGTGGCGAGAGCGTATTTGGGGTCATGTTGGTGTATTACCTGCCCCTTTAGCTGGATCCGACAAACTCCATGGGCATTGTATACCCACTTTGTGCGCTGGAAATCCGGCCCAAGTGTGTGCGTTAACCATGCGGTCATATCAAGCTCCGCGTTTGTATTCGTGGGTGTGGGTTTGTAAAATAGACAAATACGTCAAAGTCATTGAGCGGCAGGCATGTGTTGTAACGTACAACTAATGGCGTCTCCACGCCTTCTCTGTTACCAAATATTGCCAGCACCCTGGACATCCGGTGTATTAGCATCATATACTGTAATATTACCGCATACCAGCTAGACGTAGGCGGCAATGCAGGCCTGCACCTTCAAATCGATAAACACACGACCTGGGCATCTATTTGCGCGGGAAAAGAATTTGCAGTATAAGGCTAAACAAACTACACTTGAATGTCTGACGCCTCCGATCAACTGGCGGGTTTCCGCAGCAAGCTCGAGGAAGACCCTACTGACGTTGACGCCCTGATTGGCCTGGCAAGCTTAGACCCGAGACCCGAGTACCGTGCGACAATGTGGCAGCGCGCGGCAAATGCTACTGACGATGTTGATCAAAAGGCCGAAGCATACTGTGGTTTGGGCAATTCTTTGGCTGCGATCGATCGTGGAAAGGCAATACAAGCGTATACGGAGGCGCTACGATTGGTGCAAGGGGCCCCCCAAGTGGAAGAGGAAGGGATGAAAATTCGAGCAGAATATATTCATACATTGGAATTATACATCCTCTTATGTCAAAACCAGACCCCGGATCAACTACAGCTCATGAATTGGCTGCCAAGACCTCTTGGATGATGCCCCTTGTTTCGCGGCGCAGGGCGCCGTAGAAGATTTGCCAGGCGAGTGCGGACTTGGCAGTGAGGCTGAGCGCCATGTACCAGTACTCGGCGCGCAGGGGTCTAGTGCGGAAGCGGTAGTTGACAATGGCAAAGCAGCAGAAGAGGAGGAGCAGTGACCAGACAATGTAGTAGACGAAGGTGGGCGGGGTCTTGGCGGCGGCGCCAATGGAATCGTAGAGGTGGTAGTAGACGGGGGGCCAGATGGCGAGCTGCATGAGGCAGCCGCAGGCAAAGAAGAAGTGGAAGTGTCGCGGCGCAATGTCGGCGGCATGTCCCATGGCCTGGGTGAGTGCCACCAGGGCAAAGCAGGCGAGGTGCGTCCAGACGTCGGTGATGCCGCAGAGCAGGAGTATGCAGGTGAACATGGGGGACGCGCTGACGCTGTACTCGATCCAGCGGTGCGGCACGCGTCCGCGGAGGAGCCGGCTGTAGTAGCACTGCTGGTAGTCGATGGCGGCGTAGAGGTGGCTGAGGACGGCAAAGGAGTGGAAGACGGCGACGATGGTTTCAATGTGGACGGCAAAGGCTTTGACGTGGGTGGTGCGTATGGTGCAGATTGTCTCATCGCAGCCGAGCGTGGCGTTAGTGGCGTTGTTAAAAGCTGGCACCCATCGTATTTGCGGCACGGTGAGGTAGACGGTCCACTTCTCGGTGGCGAGTGCGACAATGAGCGCGGCGCTGGTGGCATGTAGGAGGGCAAGCGCGGCATTCAAGAGTCGCAGGCGGCGTCGCTGCTGCGGGGAGCCATGGCCTTTGTGGGTCCAGAACATCAATACACCTTGGTCCGCACTGACGGTTTATAGAGTTAAATGCGTGGCCTGCTCGAGCAGTCCCTGGCCAGGTCGGGTGCGGAAGATGCAGTGTGCCGTGGGGGGCAGGTGGCAGCATGCCAGTCGGCTGCGGACTTCTGCCTCGGCCTCGTGCACGAGGTGGTAAAGTGTGTGCGCCTGCGGTCCCTCGAAGGAGACGTCGACGTAGCCATCCCAGACGTGGACAATGGCGTCGTGATCGGGGGGCAGTTCGACCTCGGGTTCGTCCCAGTCGAAGTCGATGAAGAGCTGCTGGGCGGCACGACGGGGCCGCTCGAGGGAATCTGCCTTGCGCTTGGGCATTTGAATAATGAGAGAAGTGTCACCTCTCTTGTTGCGCGTTCCTGGAAAATTCAGGCAATGCTGCCTCTCTGCGGGTGTCGCAAGCTGCGCTCTGGCGGCGGCCATGTCCACCAGACGGTGCAGGAGAAGGCCTGGTGCGCGGCGAAGGCGACTGCCGTTAGCTGCCAGCGCGCCCCGGAAATCTGCAGCGCGGCCAGCGTGACGAGGTAGGCGATGAGCAGCTCCCGGGGCCACCACACGGGCGGGTGATTGCGGCAGTGATTGTAGAGCACGACGGGCAGCAGGGCGAGCGCAATGGCGGCGACGGCGAGGTGCGCCCAGTCGGTGGCGTGGATGGCGTAGAGGGCGGCGGCATAGGCGGCGAACCGCGCGAGAATGCTGAAGGGGTACATGCGCCTGGCGCGTTCGCGGGTGCCCCACCTGTCATTGGTGAATTCCGGGTTGCTGGGGTCCATTCCCCCTGTCCCGCGCGTGGAGGAAGTAGTGGACATCGGCTGCGACGACGAGGTGCATCCAGGGATGGTAGTCACGCCCAGATGAGCCAGAGCACCACCGGCATGTAGAGGAGCCAAAAGTCAGCTTCGTCCATTGTAAAAAATGTGGCGTTCCCAGAACGTTCCTGGCAGCATTGCCCGTGTTCTTCATAAAAAGTACAGTTTCCTGCCCATGTCTTCGATTCATCTGTACCCGTTTGGCATCAAGGCTGCTTTGGGGGCGACGCGTCTGGCGGAGGCGACTGCCTTCTTTGCCAAGGCGGGCATCAACGCGGCGGAGGTGGAGGACGTGCACATGACGGCGGCCCCGGTGAAGCTGGACTGGGGCCACTGGGAAGGTGTGCCGCACCCGTGCGTGAACGTGGAGAGCTCGTTTGCGGGTGTGCTGGAGGAGGGGTTCACCATGACGAGCGTGGCGAGCATTGCGGCGGTGCACGACATGCCGCTGACGCTGGCGGCCGATGGGTGCCTGATGGCCACTTCGGGGGTGCAGTACGCCGCGTCCGGAGGCTATCGTTTCGTGCGCTTTCGCGCGGGCGACGTGTGGGAGGTGTTTGCGGAGCACACGGCATCGCTGCAGCACCAGCCGGCGGTGGAGGTGGCGGCCGCGCTGGGTGCGGTGCGGGAGTGGGAGCCGGTGACGACGGGCACGGTTTCGCCGCCATTCACGCACACGTTCGAGGTGGATCTGCTGGGCACGTTTGTCGGGTGCTGGTCGGGTGCGGGGTACATGACGAAGAAGGCGAGTCAGGACATTGCGGTGTCGTTTGACGCGCTGGGTTCGCGCGCCGTGGTGGAGACGGTGGTGAAGTGCGTGTGGCGCAGCATTTCGCATGCGCCGCCGGAGCGTCACATCAAGCTGGAGGGCGAGCTGAGCTTCCTGTACCAGACGGTGGAGGGCAAGGCTTTAATGTGCTTTGGGGTGTAGTGTATTATAAAGCTTATTGCCGCTGCACTGTCCACAGTCGCGATGCTAGCATGTTGTCCTTGACGCACTCGTCGCATGCCCAGCGATGCCCGCCTAAGTCCTTAAATGTGTGAAAGGTGACCTCCCCCGCCCTAAGCGGACAAAACTGGGTATAGCAGAACCACGCTTTAAACACCCCGCATCTCAAGCACTGCAACTCTGTTTCGTCATCCGCGTCTGGCCACCGACTAGACGGACGATGCGGCCAATGTTCCACGTCCATTGTATAAATGCCCCTACCTCTGCCGTTCCATGTCGGCTTTCATTTCTACGAGCACATCGGCGGCATCGGGATCGAGTGCCACCGTGATGCGCACGCGCCGCCAGAGCTTTTGCTCCTCGTGGGTGAGGGCGTGCCAGAGCGAGGCCTGCAGGACGGTGATGGCCGCGAGGAAGGTGGTGCGATGGTGCGGTGCCAGGTCGCCCAGCACATGCACTTCGCCGTTGTTGAAGATGGCAAAGAGCCCGGCGCAGGGCACGTCGGTGGCATCGCGGAGGGCCTCGGGCAAGTGCATGGCGCGCACGGCATTCTCGAGCGACTGCATAATATATAAAAATGAGCGAGTGTGCGACTCTCTCACTCAAGAATATTCTGGGAAAATGGAGTGTTACCGATGCCCTCGCCGTCCCTTTTCGAACCTCTTGTTGCCATACTTGATTTGATGTGGCCACTCCGCACCCGGTGGCCACGTCAAGTTCCACTCGCGTACACCCACGCGGTCCCAGCATTTCAGCGGCATAACGTTCTTCGGCTTTGGCATATGCGGTATAAATACGAAGGACCTGTGTGTCCACAAATGCACTGGCTAGTACGTGCATCGGCGGCTGTCCTGGCGCGCTTCGGCGATCGGGAGGACATACCGGTATATCTTGGTCGCACTGCTGGCGCCGCGAAGAGGACGCGTTGTGTGTTCAACTGCCGGCCGCAGTGCCAGGGGAACTACACCACTGCTGGTTGGGAGCCGACGGCGAAACCCATTGTGCCATTCGTCCCGTTCGGCTGGGTCGAATCCCATTCCACTGCGGGGGCCTTGCACTTTGATGCAAACGGGTACCGGTATTGCAGCAACGGCCAGGGTGGCGTGTGGCATGCTGTGTTGAAGCCCTTGTCGTCGCTGAAGTTCAACTACGTGAGTGGCGACGCTGCTTGCCCCTACCGGACTTTCGACAAAGCTTCGGCACGCGCTTGCCTAGCGGGCAAGTGGATTCACATGGACGGAGACAGCTTGGTGCGCGATCAGTACTACGACATGCTCGAGCTGGTGGGTGCCCTGACGAGCTGCGTGCGCATCAAGACGCACAATTCCCAGGAGTTTGTGTACCCTGATATCGGACTGCGCGTCTCCATTGGCAGCATGATGTCTAAAGACACTGGCAGCTTCCACCGGGGCGCTGCGTGCCCGAAGCCCAGCTGGGTCCGGCTGGCCAACGCGAGATTCCCGGAGCCGGCCGTGCACGTGTACGAAACGGGTCTGTGGTTTTTGAATACGGGCGGCAGCTCGACCACGGGACTGGAGAGCGACACAACGTACACCCGGCGTATGCGGTGCGTGGGCCAGGCCAACCCGCCCGGCACGCTTGGTATTTACCGCACCACTAGCCCCTACTTTACCGCACCGGCAATTGCTGCCCAGTATGGTGCCACCAACCACGCGCGAAACATGTTGCACAACCACACCAATCACTTGGCGGAGAGCATCTTGGGCGGGTCGTACGGCTTTCGTGAGCTGGACGTGTGGCAGGTGGTGCTTAAGCATGGCGTGTACGACCGGCGGCAAGAGTTGACGCTCGACGGAGTACACTACAGTGGCCCGGCCTCAAAATGGATGACCAATGTGCTCCTGAACATGATCTGCTAAGAGACGTTCAGGTGCTCCCCGCTGCATATTAACATAAGCTCATGCGTTTATTATATTGTATCGTGGAGCCAGTGGTGTCAAAGCCAAAATCGATATGAATATTCTTCATAAACCTTTATTATATTTAGCCCGTGCATAAATAGCACACTTCATTAGTGAAAGAGGCCCGCGAGATCCAGGTCGCCGAGGAGGTCGTCGAGGAGGTGGAGCGCGACGCCGGGTGCGAGTGCGCTGGCGTGCACGTGCGGGGTTTGTCCCTCGCCCATGTCGATGGTGTAGCAGTCACCGGGCGCGCGTGCCAGCACGGTGGCCTGGCGCGGCATGTGGCTGCCATGGTGGTACGTGACGCAGTCGCCCGGCGCAAAGTGCCGTACGGGCCCAGGAGCCACGGGTTTCTTCTCCTCCGGTCCGACGCCCGGTCCCAGCGCAATGGCGTGCGCCCGCTGCGTCTTGCCGCCCCCTAGGTCGAGTGTGTACCAGTCCCCGGTTGCGGCCTTGAGCACCATGGCCTGCTGCGGCAGGCGGCCCGTCTGCCACCAGGTGACGGCATCGCCGGGGTAGAGGCGCCAGTAGGGTCCCAGTTGCACTTTGGTGTGGCGCTTCTTGGGGCGCTTGAAGATGCCGAGGCTGCGTGCCGGGGAGCGGTGAGTGCGCTTGGCGATCTTGGGGGTCGGGGAGTGCATCCGGGGCCAGAGCGCTTGGTAGACGGTATCGGGATTCTTGTTGGGCATTTTGGAAAATTGTGATGGAAATCCATCACATGTGATTTTACATAGCCAGAATATTCCTGGAATAATCCTTGGAATAATCCTGGAAGAGTTGCAATTTTGCCTGCAATGTTGGCTCATTAATCAATCCAATGAGTCCTTCTTGCGATCACCTGCCGGCCATTCTTGCGGAGCTGCAGTCCGTGCTGCCCTCGTTCTTGCTGGATCCGTCGCTCGCGGGCTGCCGGATTGCCATGGGCGATGAGGTGGACACGGAGACGTTCGTCCACTCGGTGACGGACACGGAGGGCACGGTGGTGCTGGCGGGTCCCCTCTTCGACATGGCGGAGAAGTGGGTGGATGAGGCGCTGGACACGTGGTCATGGCGACGGTGTGCCCGCGAGACACGACGGGGTGATCGAAACGATGTGCATCACGTTTACGGTGGACAACGACCTGCGTGCGACGGACATTGCGGCGGCGATCACGAAGCCAGACGCGCTGCAGTCGCTCATGGACTACTACAATGGCACGTGCACGAGCGAGAGCGACGACGAGTAGTTCATTGAATACACTATCTCTTCACGGCGATCATCACCAGCGCCCCTACTGCAACAAGAACGAATAGCACCTGGCATCCCTGGCATCCCCTTTTGAGACATCGGAGCCCGGTGCCGATCCCCATGTCATGAATGCATAGTACATGCAGCATTTATCTACCTACTCCCCGAACAGGAACTGCAAGGCACCGTGAAGGTAGTCCAGCACGACTTCCTTGGCGTACTTCTTGCGCAGGCGCTCGCTGTTGGCCATCTCGATGAAGTCCTCCGGGCTGCCGACTGGATCGAGAGGGTCGTCGTCAGACTCCGACTCGGACTCGGACGCGAGGCAGCGGCGGCCAATGGCGAGCAGGTCGTCCCCACTGTCGTCCTCCCGCTGCTCTCGATCCTCGCGGCTGCGCTGACGCCTACGACGGCGGCGCTGACGACGACGGCGCTGGGCGCGCGCGCTGTACTGCTCGATCTCACCGAGCATCTTGCGGCTCAGCTCCCTGAGCGGCATCTCGGGCCTTTGGCTGCGCTTGGTACTGGCACCTGCTCCCATGTCAATACAATTAATGGGGCCATCTGGCACAGGCGGCTCGAAATTTCCAGGAACAACCACTCGTCTGGCTATGTAAAATGAGAAGAGGCGCGGTGAGGTTCATAAATCACAACAAGCCTGCAATGGGATCTACCTCGAGCAAGCAGCAGAAGCAGGCGGTGCAGCGCGACATGAGCGCCATGGCGACGTGCTACAAGCTGGAGTCGGACCTGTTCCTGAACGCCAGCCGGAACCAGGGTGCGCCGCCGGCCTGGGTGGAGACCATGGACGACACGGGGGGTGTCCGGCGGCTGCTCCTTCCCGCGTACATGAACGTGATGCGGCCGGACAAGACGATCGAGAATCATCACGGTCGGGTGGTACAGTCGTCTTGAGTTCCGAGAATATTCTGGCAAAATGTCAAATGAGAGAGCGGGATTGTGTTCATTAAATTCTCAAATGACACCTACCTCGATTGCCGACCTTATTCCGGACGATGTCTACCGCTCTCTCGAGGAGCTGGACGCCGAGCTGCCCGACTTCATGGTGACTGTGATGGATGACTGTGTGCTGGACGATCCGGGGGAGTTCTGGCGGCGCGTCGTGAAGGAGTCGGACGAGCCGGCCTTTTACCATCGCTACCGCTATGAGCGCCCGGGCCAGGTGCCCATGGTAGATGTGGTGGTTGACATGCGTCAGGCGGCGACGGCTGCGGAGAACATTGCGTTTGCGTCGGCGGTGTCGCCAGTGCCACTGGTGCCGACGGCTCCCATGCCCCCTGCGAAGCGCCGCCGCATCGAGCCCTACCGGCCGTGGTAGTCTGTCATGCAATAAAACACGTAGCTGCCCAGTATTTCCACTGCGAGGTGGTACGGCAGGCTGGCAAACTCCAGCATGTGCGTGCAGGACACGACCTCATTGGCGAGCAGCAGCAATACCGCCCCCCCTCCGACCTTGACCCGCATGTCAGTTATCGTGTGCGAGTAGACGAGCACGAAGCCACTGGCGACTTGGTAGAACCCACCGACGAGCATTACTACGATAAGGTCGACCACCATTGCCACGCGCGACCAGCGGCCTGCGCGGGCGTAGTAGTGCAGGATGGGATATATGCAGAGGTGCTGCAGCAGCGACAGTTTCTTGCTGTAGGTGGCATGCGCAGCCAGGTGGACGAGCTCAAAGAGAATGATACTGCCGACCAGCTTGGTGCGCTTGCGTGTCAGCAGCATGGCAATGATGAGCGCATTGGCAAGCGAGGACCAGGGCTGGCGCGGCATTCCCTCTACGGGGACCTCGCAGGTGGACGTCGGGAATTCCCATGACATGGATCAAATGTATTACAACGGTTCAATGGCGCTGCGACGCCCCACGGACCACAGCCTGGAACTTGGTGAGGTGCTCGAGGGTGCCCTGGGGCAGCAGCTTCTTGTCATCCCTACAGTAGCACTCCCCGCAGACGCTGTTGCACTCTCTACAGTCGCAAATGCAAGGCTCGTGCTCCATGCAGCCGTCGGCGCCGCACTCCTCCCTCTGGCACACGCTAGTCGTGTGCATGCCGCAGCCCTCGCAGCGTCCCAGGTCACACCCGTGCCAGTAGCAGGCTGGGTTTTCTTCTTCACCGCGGCGCTCGTCAGAAGCCTCCTGGCCGCCATGGCAGGACGGGCAGCGCGCCCCGGTCACGCGCTTGTCCACGCAGGTGAAGCAGTTCCACGGCTCTACCGCCGCGCACTCCTCCCCGTCGTCCCGCTTGCGCTTCTTCAAGGCGCTGATGGCGTCCTTGGTTCCGTCGACCTCGGCCTCCAAGAAGGCTAGCTTCTCCTGGAGCTCTTTGATGCTTCGCATGGCCATTGCAGTGGCTTGGATTGAATTGTGAGGGAGATTGGAATCAAGTGATTTGACATAGCCAGGAATGTTCCCGGAAATATTCTGGCTATGTCAAATGGCTCGACTGTTATTTTCCTCACAATTCAATCCAAGCCTCTCCCATGATCTCCACCAAGCGCAAGTGCGAGCAGCTCGAGCAGGACCCGGCCAAGCGCTGCCACGTCGACACCGAGGAGGACGGTCAGGTGGACCACGAGGTCGCCGAGGACTTGGTCCAGCAGTACATCGAGAACCAGGACGTGGAAGCGTGGCGCAGCAAGAGCGGCATCGCCCCTGACGACGGCGACGCGATCTTCTCCAAGCTGAAGATCACGGGATCGGTGGGCGCGGACGGCGAGCCCGCAAAGATGATGGTCACGGCGCTGCCCACGTTCCTTCTCTACGTGCAGCAGCTGGCCGAGGAAGGTGGCTTTGACGACGACGAGGACGATCCGACGCTGGACACGGCCGCTGCCGAGATCCTGGCGCACATTGTGGCGACCTACGATGCGGCCATGGCGGACATTGTCAAGGAGGTGGCGGAGATGCGCAGGGAGGGCGACATCACCCAGTCTGGCTTCACGTTCGAGCTCGACAGCGACGGCAGCGCCTGCCACGTGGTGATTGGGTAGAGGTAATACATGTGGCATGAATGGCTAGGTAGAAGTACATGAAGTAAGGAGTGTGCGCATAATTCAACTATAGATAAGCGCGGGCGGGGCCTCATGTGTCGGGCAAGCGTACGCGTACACCGACTGCGAGTTTTATCGCCTGTCGCATCGCTGCCGCTTGAAGGTACGTGCTGCCCCGTGCCAGCAGCGTCGGCGTATCAGTCCTACCACGTCACGAAAGGTGTCCGTGAAGAAGCCGATTCTGCGCGGGCAGTGCGCACAGGGGGCGCGGGGCATACGCCGCCCGCAGGCGAGATGGCCCCCGCAGTGGTGGCACCCGACGCACCGAATAATCCAGTCGCCGTGCACAAGCTTCTCATTGCACAGACCGCACACTGTCATTTCCAGGCAATTGGATGGAGGTCAAGACAGAGAGAGGAACGTTCCAGGAATTTGTATTACACCCGCTCCCCCCGGATGCGGCGCGCGAGCTGCATGTCCCTGGGCATGATGGTGACGCGCTTGGCGTGAATGGCGCAGAGGTTGGTGTCCTCGAAGAGCCCGACCAAGTAGGCCTCCGATGCCTCTTGGAGCGCGAGAATGGCCGTGCTCTGGAAGCGCAGGTCGGTCTTGAAGTCCTGGCAGATCTCGCGGACAAGGCGCTGGAACGGCAACTTGCGGATGAGCAGCTCGGTGGACTTCTGGTAGCGACGGATCTCGCGAAGGGCGACGGTTCCGGGTCGGTACCGGTGGGCTTTCTTGACCATGGGCGACTTGCGGGGAAGCGCGAGGTGCTTGGGGCACTTGCCACCCGTAATCTGGCGCGCGGTCTGCTTGGTGCGGGCCATGGGAGAGGCTTGGATTAAATTGTGAGGGAGAGTGAGGTCAAGCGATTTGACATAGCCAGGAACATTCTAGGAACGCACAAAGATTTAAAGATACTTTGCAGTTGCGTTGCAGTTGCATTGCAGTCGTATCTGGATCACTTCTGTCCCACGCGCCGGACTTGTCGAGCCATTTGACATAGCCAGGAACGTTCTTGGAACGTTCCAGCAATAAGCAAAGATCCAAAGATACATTGCAGTTGCATAGAAGTGCAAGTAGCAGTAAATCTGCACCACTTCTGTCCCACGTCCCGGACTGAGCCAAATCTGGTACATTCCATCCTACCTCTCTGCCCATGGCACCTTTTATGTCGACGAAAATGTAGCTGTATTACTAGAAACGGCTCTGGACCGAGTAATCCGGCGAGGACGGGCGGGGCGGGTGCCAGTAGTGCTTGCACATGGGGCGGGAGCACTCGCCGTAGCAGGGCTCCTGCCCATCTGCCTGCTGGCCCGGATCGGTGCACACGCGCAGCACCATGGGGTCCTCGAGCACCGCCGTGCGCAGCACAGCATCGGCCGGGAGGCCGTCGTTCCACGCCAGAGGCGTGCCATCGGCCGTAAGGGTGAGCTCCTCCGCATCGTGGGGGTGCAGGAAGTGGAGCATGCGGGCCACGGTCACGGGGGGGTCGCCGGCGAGCACCGGGACCCAGTGCCTCTTGCACTTGTAGGTGAAGTAGAAGAAACGGATCTCGCGCGTGCGCATGCGGTAGCCGTTGGCCTCAACGTACTGGCGCAGGGCATGCTCGTCCGCCGGGTAGATGTAGCCGTCGCAGCCCATCAGTGCGCCCTTCATGGTGTCGTGACCGGTGGTCAGCTCAGCGATCAGCGCGCGGTCGACACCCTCCATCAGCGCAATGGCGCGGCGCTCCATGGTGCGCGCCGCTTCGTGGTCGCGGACGATCATCGCCATGCGCTCTTCCTTGGTGGACTCTTCGCGGGGGCGCTTGGTGGTCATTGGTGAAAGTGGAAGTGATTCACTCGGTGGTTGGTTTAGAATTGTGATTGAAATGGAGGCCGAGCCATTTTACATAGCCAGGAACGTTCTAGGAACTTTCCAGGAATGAGCAAAGATTTAAAGATATATTACAGTTGCATTGCAGTTGCATTGCAGCTGTATCTAGATCACTTCTGTCCCACGTCCCGGACTGAGCCAAAAATGGAAACTCTAGTTGGCCGTTTGGCTATGTCACATTTATTACCGACCTTTAGTAAAATGCGCTATTTTATAGTCGAGCGGCTGGGCAGTGTCACGTCGACCCCTCCGTAACGGCCACCGCTGAAGTCCACGGAGACCGTCCCACCGATCAGGGGCTTGCCCACTCCCGGGAACTCCGCTCCTTCGAAGCTGGTGAGGTCGCGAAGTCCGGCCGTGACCGCAGCGCAAACGGCGGCAGCATGCTGATGAGTGGTCATAGTGGATGCTTGGATTGAATTGTGAGCCACATAGTTGTCGAGCCATTTGACATAGCCAGGAACGTGCAAAGATACTAAGATCTAAAGATCTAAAGATACATTGCAGTTGCATTGCAGTTGCATTGCAGTTGCACTGCAGTTGCACCTGAACACTAATGTTTGACTACATAAAAAGGATACCGATCTTAATATTCTGACGTAGCTTTTTATTAGGGTCGCAGCATGGCGTGTCCGTTGTCAAATGTGAGGCGCAGCTCTGCGTCCGGGTACGGGGCCGATGGGAGCTTCACGGTCAAAACTTCGGCAATGAGATCTGCCACCTCGGCCTCCACGTCAACGTCTTCGAAGTCCATTCCCGGGAAGTGCTTGTGTGATCCTTTGCACAGGTCAGCGATGACGTCTTTGCACCTCCCGTCCTTAAAAGTGACCACAGCGCCACCCTTGCTCATGGCCCGTGCCATCCGGCAGTGCTGCGAGATACCGTCCGTGATCGCGCCGCAAACGGCTTCTGCGAGGTGCGGGAACGTGATACAGTGAGAGATCGACATGCTGTGGATGGTTTTAAATTGTGACGGTGACAGCTCTCTAGCCATTTTACATAGCCAGGAACGTTTTAGGAATGAGCGAGGATACGAAGATACATTACAGCTGTATTGCCCTGCAGTTGCTTTGCAGTTGTATCTAGATCCGCTCTGTCCCACGTCCCGGACGGAGTTAAACATGGAGAGGCTAGTGAGCTGACCTTTAGTACCTGTCGTGCGTCTCATATTATTTATGTAGTAAAACAGTGAGTATACCAGGTCCCTGCTACTAGAGCTTTATCGAATTCATGTGTGTATTAAAAGTCAGTCAACCTGGGACCTGGCCAGAAGAACGTGTCCGTTGATGAATGCGACGTGGACCTGCGCGTCAGGGTAGATGGCGATGGGCAGCTGGGCGTCGAGCGCATCACCAATGAACTCTGCCACCTCTGTCTCCGCATCGACGTCTTCGTAGTTAAGCCCCGGAAAGTGCTTGCTCGATCCCTTGATAAGGTCCGTAGTGACCTCGAACCAGCGGCCATGCTTGAAAGTGACTGTGGCTGCGCCGTGGTTCATAGCGCGCGTTTCGCAGCTGTGCCCGTAAACGCAGGTGCGGAGCGCACCGCAAACGGTCAGAGCGAGCTGCTGGGAAGTGATGGTCGAGTATGTGCCCATAGTGGAGTTGTGTGTTTAATTGTGATAGAGATCGGGCTCAAGCCATTTTACATAGCCAGGAACTTTCCAGGAACTTTCCAGGAATGAGCAAAGATACAACGATACATGGCTTGCTGTTGACTGTATATTGCAGTTGCATTGCAGTTGCATTGAAATGCAAGTTGCACTAAATCTGCCCACTTCTGTCCCATGGCCCGCACTCAGCAAAGCTGTGTGCTGCTTTCTGCTGCTCAATATATTTTGCCGACATGATTTAGATTTTCTGTCAACGGCAAGGGTTAGAAGGCCGTGGCACTCAAGGTTCTATTTACCCAAACGTCCATGTACGGTGGCTTGGGTGCAGTGAAGAGGCGGTTTTGTCGATGGGTAACATCGTCTTGCCAGCCCCCCCCTTTTGAGGAGCAGCAGCAGGCAGGAGCATGGATTTGCGGTACGCTGCATCAGCCTTGCGGAACCCTGCATCATCCTTGAGATCGCCCCTGGACTTCAGGAGGTCGGACAGGTCCCTGTGCGCCGCATGACTATTCGGGTCGATCTCGATGGCTTTGCGGTATCCCGCCTCCGCAGCGTAGGGATCGCCTTTCTTCTCCAGGAGTTTGGCAGCCAATCGCTTGCGCTCTGCTACTTTCCGCAGTGCGGCCTTACGATATTCCTGTGGCATGATACTTTTCACTTGCCCGGGCCATGATTTGGGCAACTCTTGTTCACTAGCCATATCACTATACACTCCAAAGTATACTATACTACAATAACACTAACGCGTGTGCATTCTGCCCCACTTCAGTCCCACGGCCCTGACTGCTGTCCATCCCCACCCCTACCTGTAGTACTAACCTGTGAAAAGTGTCTGTGTAAAGTTACGTTACAAAAACGGACAGGGTTAGGGCTTCGAACAAGTGCATATGGTTACCGTCAGCAATATACGCGCCTGGTGCTAAAAGTCACGCGTAGCCTTGCAGTAGTGACGCAAACAAAACCTGCCTACTGAACGCGCGTTAGTAACCGATATACGCTTGTAGTAATCCGCCTTCTATAAATACGTCTCACATGGGTTGCACAACCCTGTAGAGTGTCTTAAACGGCTCTTGCACGCCTAAAAGTGACTTAAAGTCTTCGCACATGCACATTTAGTGGATCGCGGTCATGCCTCCCCCGGCCACGTTGCGGCGGTGCTCGTTCAAGGCCGCGTGCATTGCCTGCGCGGCCGAAACGGTAATGACCGGGCTGCTCTGGGCCGCCAGTGCCGCACGGCGCTTGCACTGCGCTTTTTCGATGATCCCGCGGCGCCAAAGCTGCAGGCCGTGGCAGGTAGTGCAATCCTCCGGAATCTTGGAGCCGTTGTTTTTGGCGTGAGTGGCCATGAAGCAGGCGAGGCTGGTGAGCTCGCTAAGGTCGTTGCGCTCGTAGGCCGCGACGTAGAGCTGGTGCACGAGCGCCTCCGGATCCGCCATGCCGCAGGCGCGCATCTCTGCGCAGAGGCGCGCGCAGATCCGCTGCTCGGCCTGCTTCTCCAGGGCGTAGCGCTTGAGGTCGCTGAGCTTGATGGACTCGTTGAGCTGGTTGCACGGGACCGCGAAGTAGAGGCGGCGATCACGGTGCGGGCTGCCCATGTGGAATCCGGACTTGGCACGCCAACGCATCACCTTGCTCGGCAGGCCCTGTTTGCGGTCGGTCGGCTGCGTCCTACGCGCGGTCTGCTTGGTGCGGGCCATTGGGGTGGATTGGTAAAATTGTGAGCTCGAGTGCTCTCTCACGATTTTACATAGCCAGAGAGTCAGCGTGGGACCTGGCCCCTTCGGCCACTTTGGCCACTTTGGCGGTTAGGTGTCACACCTCGGACTGAGACCCGGACTGGGCCACTTCGGCCACTTTGGCCACTTTGGCGGTTAGGTGTTACACCTCGGACTGAGACCCGGACTGGCCCCTTCGGCCACTTTGGCCACTTTGGCGGTTAGGTGTTACACCTCGGACTGAGACCCGGACTGGGCCACTTCGACCACTTCGACCACTTTGGCGGTTAGGTGTCACACCTCGGACTGAGACCCGTACTGCGCCACTTTGGCCACTTTGGCGGTTAGGTGTCACACCTCGGACTGAGACCCGGACTGGGCCACTTTGGTCACTTTGGCGGTTAGGTGTCACACCTCGGACTGAGACCCGGAATGGGCCACTTCGACCACTTTGGCGGTTAGGTGTCACACCTCGGACTGAGACCCGGACTGGGCCACTTCGACCACTTCGACCACTTTGGCGGTTAGGTGTCACACCTCGGACTAAGACCCGGACTAGGCCACTTTTTTGTCGCCCTCTCTCGATCCCTCTTGCCCCCTCTCGATCCCTCTTGCCCCCTCTCGATCCCTCTGGCACTCTCGATCCCTGTGTATAAAGTTTATAAGTGTTCGCGCTTGCGCTTGCGGTCGAGTTTGCGCAGCGCCATGTAGCGGCCATGCGCAGGGCCGCCAAAGCGCTTGTTACTGGTCCTGCCGTGGCGCCTGCGCTTGGCGCCGCGCATGGCGCACACCGGAACCTGGCGCCAAACGAGCTGCGGCGCGTGTTCGGGGATCGAGAGCAGGGAGATCAAGAGCAGAGAGGATGGCATGGCGAAGCTTGAAGGAAGCTTGAAGGAAGCTTGAAGGACGCTTGAAGGAATTGTGATGGAGATCGGCCTCGAGCCATTTGACATAGCCAGGGAGTCCATTTGTGGACACACAGGCCATTCGTAGTTATGCCCCATATGCCTATACACACTGAAATGCACCAGATCTTTCTTGTCCTGGGTGTCCTCGCATTATTTGGCGACCAGCAAGGCGTGCACGTGCCACTGGACATGCCGCGCCTGCGGGGAAGCATTCCCGCCAAGTACGACATTCATAAGATTGAAGCCGCATGGGCTTCGTACCACGTGGCAGAAACAAACGCCACAGCTTAGCACGGAGATGTTGGTGCTCCATTTTCTCAGAATATTCGCGCGCTCTCGATCTGGACTAGGCCGCTCGGGCTCCCGTAAACGCGCTCTCGATCTGGACTTAGTCGCTCGGCCTCCCGTAAACGCGCTTTTTGGTCGATGTCTCTCGATCCAGCTAGCCGTTAGGGCTAGGACATGCCCACTAGAGCTCTAGTAAATGTGACTTGGTATATATATAGACAATGTACATGCTTTATTAGAATGGACTACCAAGGCTTAGTAGTAAAGTCGCAGCCAGGCGCCCGGAAACGGCTCGCGCACACGTACACGGTCTTGCGCGCGACCGCAAACGGCAGCGGGCAACGGTCAAATGAGAACGGGTGGCTGTAAACGACCTTGCTCTGGGTTGGTTTGGTCGGGGTGGGGTTGGCCTTGCAGGCGCGGCTGAGCTGGAGGCGGGTCATGGTTTGACTGTACTTGAATTGTGACGATCTCAGCCCTCTCACGGTTTTACATAGCGAGACTGCTCTCGGGACGACTGTAATGAGCCCCGTTCCCTCGTCTGGCTATGTAAACTCGCGAGAGAGCTGAGATCGTCACAATTCTCCCCCGCCTTCCGATGTTCGCTACCAGCCCTTCGTACTCGCCCCCCCACTTCACTCCCGAGGGTGAGTCGACACACGTCCCCGGAGTGGGTCCCGAGGAATTCGGCGACGTGCCGGACTATGGTGCGATAGTCGCGTACCCTAAGGCTGTACACGCCGCGCCCACCCCCGTGGCTGCGCCATGGTCGGCGTTCGTGCCTTTCGCGCGCACTGCGCGCCGCGCTCGCGACGCCGACAAGCAGAGCCGCCGCCCCATCAAGAAGGCTGTGCGCAAGCCGAGCATGGCGCATGTTCCGATCCGCAAGGCTGCGCCTACGGCCGGCGGCACCTTGTACAAGCACTCCATCCACGGGTGGATCGAGAAGCCCGCACAGGACGGCTCGTTCTTGGACAACGATGTCCCGCGTGTGGACCTGATCGACCTCACTGCCGATGACGATGAGATTGGGTCCATCCCGGTCGGATGGTCGCCGCCTGTGCCCCCGCCGCCCACGTATGACTATGAAAGCTGCATGACGGGATACATGGGCTGCTTTGGGACGCCCTTCGAGTGCTAATAAACATGCATACGTCTACTTACCACGCCCTGTGGTTATTAGACAGGACATGTAGCCGTTCCTGCTGAAGGTGTCCCATTCCGATGTGTGACACCTAACCGCCAAAGTGGTCCAAAAGTGTCCCATTCCGATGTGTGACACCTAACCGTCAAAGTGGTCCAAAAGTGTCCCATTCCGATGTGTGACACCCAACCGCCAAAGTGGTCCAAAAGTGTCCCATTCCGATGTGTGACACCCAACCGCCAAAGTGGTCCAAAAGTGTCCCATTCCGATGTGTGACACCTAACCGTCAAAGTGGTCCAGTATCGCGCTGACTTCCTGGCTATGTAAAATCGTGAGAAAGCTCAGGTTGTCACAATTGTTCTAAAGCTTCACAATGGCCGCATCTACCCGCCCTACTTTTGAGCACGCAGTTACCGTTACCAGCGCAGTTACCGTTGGGCTGCGCGACCTTACGGGCTTCCAAAACGCGGAGTACCCGGGAGTGGACCACGCACTGCCCGGTGGCACCGTGTCGGTCGAGTTCAGCGGTGGCCGTTACACCGGGGTCAGCACTACCCTGCGCAAGCGCTCCTGCCGCCACTTCCCGGACGAGGACTTTGACATGGAGGTCGACGCATGGTCCCACGTATCCGACTGCATTCACTATGCCATTCTTAACGAGCTGCCAGACGCCGTGTACCCCAGCGGAACAGTGCACATGGTGTATGTCGGCGGCTGCATGTACCCTGTGCTCATGTAACTAAGTAAATACAAGTGTTTCTACTTTATATCATCTTACGCGCGTCTCCATAGTACTCCTGCGCATAGCTTTAGTTAAACGATCGAGGTTATTAGACCGTATATATAGCCGTTGCTATATAAAGGGGGGGGGTCTATATACAGACTGGCGGCGATAATCAAAAATAAAATCAGAAAAATCAGAAAAAACAGAAAAATCAGAAAATAATTAACCAAAAATGCAGCAATTGTGCCGCTCTACACACGTTGTGCACCCGCAATAGCCGCGTTTTCAACCTGTACCGGCCTGTAACCACCCGCAATAGCCGCGTTTTCGTCCTGTAACCACCCGCAATAGCCGCGTTTTCGGCCTGTAATAGCCCGCAAAAGCCGCGTTTTTGGCCTGTAACCACCCGCAATAGCCGCGTTTTCGGCATGTACTAGCCCGCAATAGCCGCACTTAATGGCCCCTAAAGTGTCCTAAAGTGTCCTAAAGTGCCCTAAAGTGCCCTACAGTGCCCCTAAAGTGCCCTAAAGTGTCCCTAAAGTGCGCTAAAGTGTCCCTCTAGTGCCCGTTAGTGCCCCTCTCGTGCCCCTCCAGTCGCGATATACCTGTACTTATGCCCCCCCGCGCCTCCTTTGAAACGATGCCCCTGGAGCTAGCGTGGGACCCCGTGTGGGTGGCCGCCATCACTCCCTTCCTGGTGTGTGCCATGTTTGGCGCCGGTGCGTGCGGGGCCGACCCGGACCACTGCGCCACGATCAGCGAGATGGTGAGTCAGCACCGCATGCTGCTGAACGGTTTCAGCATGGCATGCTTCGGGGTGCTGGTGTCGCAGTGGTACTACACCGTGCACATGCTGCACCGCTACGGACAGAAGGCCAAGCTCCCCCGGGGCCCTACTCTGGTCGTAGCGGAACATGTGCAGGGCCTCATTGGCTACCCCGTTGCCATGGGTCTGGTCTTTACGGGCGGGTTCTTCACGCTGTCGGGCACGGTGGGCTTCGTGCTGAACTCGATGGACCTGCACAAGGATGCACACACCGTGTACGCGGGCATGGCCTTCACCGCGATACTGGTGTACCTGCTGGGGTTCCTGGTGCTGGCCTTCGACCTAAAATGCGCGCACAACGACCGGGCCGCGATGGCCGCCTGGGTGGTCTCCGCCGCGGCACTGGGTGTACTGGGGCGCGACGGGCCCTTCTGGTGGGAGTTTGTGCACATTGCGGCGTCCACCGTGTGCGCGTTTATGCTGGTGCCGCCGGAGACGCACGCGGTGCTGGCGACGGTCTAGAACTTGAGGCGGAAGAAGGAGGTGTGGAGCTCGGCCCCATTCGCATCAGCGCCGTGTCCCGCTGCTGCGGCCGCTTCTGCTGCTGCCTGGTCTGCACCACTTCCTTCTGCCCCTGCGGCGAGTAGTTGCGCATGTAGCGTGGACCCAGCTTCTGTCCCCATTGCTACTGTTGGAATGTGCCCTGGCGAGGCTGCCGCTGTCTCCACACGCACAATGGCGAATAGCGGCGCCGCCGCCCTCGGCGCTTGCCCCCCATCCTCCGACTCGTCCTCCGACACCTCGCGGTCACGGATTATGTTGGCGGCTAATTTAGCGCACTGCTCGTCACGCTCTGTCACTACCTGATAGTCCTGCACATCGCATGCAGTTAGGTATGCATCCGTTAATAGCGCCTCGGCCGCCGCCGCCTCGGCCGCCGCCCCGGCCGCTGCTTGATACAGACGAAGCGTTTCCCTCACCTCTACCGTCACGTGCTTTACCGCGTTGACCAAAGTCATGACCAAGTACCTTGGGTTAGGTTTGTCATCCTCCTCCATGATACGAATATACTCAAACCCAACCCCGTCGGCATCTAGGTTGTCATGAAATTCGACAGGCCCACTTTCCGCCGGCATTAAGAACGGTATAGAAGACGCATCTTGGAGCACGACCGTCTTGTACCCCATGCCTGCAATAAACTGGAACAATTTTTTTGCGGACAACCTTTCATGATGAATAAACTGTGTCTCTCTTTCTGTCTGATGATACAGCTCATCAATGAACATTCTGTCTGTATCTAGCGGGTGCATCTTGATATGCCACTGTTCAAAGCCCCCATCGCCCGTCTTCTTCGTTTTATGCAGTGACATCGCCGGATATATATATCGTTGACGGTTTTCCCATTCCACGGTACCGTGGATCCTAAACGCATATTGCGTACCGCTAATTTCGACTAAAAGACCCTCTCTATTGCTTGCGAAGGTCTTTGAGGATCCGTTACCGGTGTACGCTTGTAGAAATCCATCAGTGGCCTTTAGTACTTGACCGATGCTTTTTGCTGTGCATAATAGGGCGCCCGGTCCGGCTTTTATATTGTTTACTTGCGGCCCATCCCCTACGTGTTTCGCCGTAAATTCTAAAAAATCTTCGACATCACCCTTGTCTAGCAAGCCTGTAACCAGCAACGTGTAAAGTCTGCGTCGGTATACATTCAAAGAGAATTTGCTTGCCGGCGACAAACCCACCAGTCGTGTCTGCATGAGTGCTTCAATCGTCAGCGGAGGCTTTGCCCCTGCCACCTGCGGACGCGCTGGCACAATTTCAGTTAGGTTAAACACATTCCTTTCTAGGCGCTGCTCCTGCGTAATTGGATTTGGCGAGCTTTGGATCCATGACAGCATATTATAGATGTACGCCATTCGCTTAGGATGGTACTCTTTTGGGGGCCGTGCCGCGCCCGCGCCCCCGCCTTCGCCCCCGCCTTCGCCCCTGGCACTCGCCATCCGCTCAACATGTGACCTGAATGATTTGTCAACATGTGACCTCAATGATTTGTTGCTCCGATGTTTCGCCGCTGCCCGCATCCACTTATTGGCCCGCCCTCTCGGCACTTCCGCCACCGCCGCCTGCGCAAAACCTTTGTCCACTAGCCAGGCCCGCTGCGCTGTTAAGATTTCAATGAAGGGCGCATCCGACGTATTCACCGCAGCCCGAAGTGCGTCCGCCACAGTCATACCTCTCTCCTCCCCCCCTCTCACAAGTAGTATAAACTTTCCATGCATGCTTTATTTAAAATCGCAGCCGGAACGGGTTGTCATCGGCCATGGCCACATCTGCACCGCTCTTGTCCTCGAGCTCCCGCCTCAGGTCGCGCACCTGCATCTCGAGCGCCAGGACCTTGCGCCGCTCGCACTGCAGGCCGGCGCAGTTGCAGGCATCCGCCGCCGGTGCCGCCGCATCGCGCACCTTCTCGCGCAGCTGGGCGAGCGGCGTGTTGGTGGGCACGTGGCGCACCCTCTTCCAGCTGCTGAAGCGCGTGACGTACTCGTGCAGCAGCTCCTGGATGCAGGTGTCGCACCAGTCGGTGAGCGTGCCGAAGGCGACCTTCTCCTGCAGCACGGGCGTCTTGTTCCAGGTGCAGTGCGAAAGCAGGCCGGCGGCCGAGACGCGCGCGCCAAAGTCGTGGCCCTTAAAGTGGAAGCCCACCTCGTCGTTGGCGTGCACAACCCCGGATTGGACCAGTCGCTGCAGGGTGGATGTCATGCGCGGAGGGTATGGTACGATACAAAAGTTGCTGTCACCAGCAGCAGTACCATCGCCCCCATCCACTTCAACCCCCGTGGGGCCCCGAACCGCACGCGCATCGACGCCCCCCCCGGCCCCACGCTCCAGCTCCAGCCTGTGGCGCCCGCACGGCGCAGCAGCATCTCATAGCGGGCCACGTCCTCAGCGGAGATGGCTTGCCCCCGGACCTGCACGAGAAGGCCGCGGGCCTCGCGCAGCACACCTTTGATCTCGGCCTCGGGCAGGTGCCTCTGCACGGCGGCGGTCCAGCGCTGGATCTCGGCGTCGGTTGCCATGACTGCTAGCAATAATGCCAGCGTACATGTAGTACATTACACCTGACCCACCAGCGTCGCCTCAACCGGCTCGCCACCCACGAGCGTGCGGCCCCCCCGCCGCGACAGGATGTAGTCGGCGAGGCGCGGGTCACCCTGAACTTCTTGTGCTGCCATCACCTCTTCCCTTTCCCGGCTGCCCTCAATCCACTTCATGTACGGGGTTTCAAACTTGCGAACCAGTAGGGCCTGCAGCTCCCTTACATCCACTCCCCGCGGGCTCCCCATCTCTTGCCAGGCACGTTCGACAACTCGTGCCTGCATGGCGTCATTGAGGTCGAGGAGAAAGTCTTTGCCCTGCGGCAGCATGATCCGTCGCCGTGTGTACATGTCGACCGCATTCTCCGGCGTCATGCCCGGCGCCGCCCGCTCCACTGTAATGGCCGGCTCGCCCCACCCTTGCAGCAGGAGGCTACCTTCGTCGTCCTCCGCTGCCATCTCCGGCACGCGCAGCAGCAGGAAGGGCATAGTAACCGCGAGCGAGCCCAGGTTGCCCACGAGCAGCTGCACAGCCCCCCGGGTCACGGGCTGCAGCAGCACGAGCAGGAACTTGACGGCAAGCAGCAGCAGCAGCACGTCAACAATCTCGAGGGTGCAGCAGGCACGGTCGAGCGGCGTGGTTTCGACCCCGTCCCGCAGATTCTCCAGCATGCCGCGCAGCTCGCTAATATCGGACAGGTCGGGCAGGTACTCGGAAGTGAGTGCCGCCTGGAACAGCCACGGCACTTGCCATCGCAGCAGGTATGCGGCGGGCCATGCCAGGCCGAGCTCGCGCACGGGGCAGTTCTTGTAGACGATGTTGGTGGTGGGCAGCGTGCAGTACGCCCGCGTGCAGCGGTCGGAGTTGACGACGAGCGCGGGCACCATCTGGCAGAGGCAGTCGGGCAGCGCGTCGTCGATCCATGCGTGCAGGTCGGTCAGCAGGCAGGGTGGGAGCATAGGCAAGCAGCGCGGCACCCATCCGTAGCGGAAAATCATGTACATGGTCCCAATGAGCGGCACCTGCAGCAGGAAGGGCAGCGGCAGCCCTGTTAAAAAGCCCGTTGTCCACACCCCGACCATGATGCGCAGTGTCGCGGTGATGGCATCTCCCACCGAGAAGCGCGGCGCCTGACAGGCTCCGTAGTTCATGCCGTAAAAGTCGCAGGGCCGCATAGGGTAGCGCACGTAGTACCAGAAGGAGTACTGGAACACGGGCAGCTTGGTGTCGTCCACCACGGAAAAGAAGTCCTTGAGCAGCTTGCCCCAGTCCTGCTCGCCCAGTAGGTCGGGCGTGTCGAGGCGGATCACGGGCGCCGGAGGCTGCTTGACGCTGGGCTTGGGCTTGTAGGCCATGTCGACGCCCGGGAACGGCACGTAAGGGCTATCAGGGTTCCCGTGCTGGTAGTGCTTGATCAGGTCCACAAAGTAGTTGGTGACGGCGGGATAGTCATTTTCGTAAAAGTCGACCGTCGCCCCGCTAATGTTGATGACGCCCGACGCTACCTCCTCGAACACCTCGCAGTTGATGCAGGACTCGCCACCTTCTGGGCAGCTCAGGGCCTCCTCTGGTGCCGGGGCATCGTCTTCTGCCAGCCGCCGCCGGGCGTAGTGCGGGCGGCTGTGCTTGGCGGCATGTACCCCGCGCGGCATCTGCAGCGCATGGAAGCCGCCTGTCACGGCGCGGTGCAGGTGGCCGGGCAGCTTGTCCCAGTGGCGCAGCGCGTCCATGTGGGGCACCTTGATGGCGCGCATGTCCTCGACGATCCGCAGCACCTCGAAGCCAATGGAGCTGGAGTCATTGACGTGGTGTGGGTAGTGCGTGTGCACGGTGCGGCGCACGGCCTCGATGGGGGCCATGGGCAGGCGCATGCCGCGCACCATGTTGATGACATCCTGTGCAGCGTCCACGGGCAGGTCCTTGCGGTTCTCCTGCAGCCACGCCTCTGTGCGTGTGGCGTGCAGCACCACGGCGTGCACGACCTTCATGGCAAACCCGAGCGGCTGCTGGTAGTCGTCGTAGAGCGTCCAGGGAAAGTAGTCGCGCTGGAACGCCTGGCGCAGGACCACGACACGAATGCGGTTGGCGACGCACTGCTGCCAGTGGTAGTAGGAGAATTCGTTCTCGGGCGGCTCGCCGCGCCGGCCGTACTTGGCACAGACGGTGGTGCCATTCCAGTCGAGCACGTTGCGGAAGTGCTCGTATTCGGTGGCGTGGCTCTCCCCCAGGCGGCGGCGGGCGTAGTCCTCGTGCAGGATGGGCGAGTCGGCCTCGTTCGCACCCGAGGTGAGGCACAAGGAGCTCAGCCCGGCGATCTGGCCGGCCCCCGGAAAGACGGCGCTGACGAAGGGTATGTTGGACAGCAGGGCGAGCACCCAGTCGAGAAAGCCAAAGCCGACCCGGCACACGGTGCCCGCGGCGGCCTTGACGAGCGGTCCGATGGGCGCGGGCGTCATGTCGAGGACCAGCATGATAAACTTCATGGCGTGCGTGACGAGCATGACCTTGAGCGTGACGAAGAGGGCGAGCAGCGGCTTGAAGAAGTCCAGGAAGGCCTGGCCGCTGGGGTCGACGAGCGCGTTCATGAAGGCGGACACGACGCGCACGACGAGCACGGCTTTGGTCATGGTGCGCTCCATGAACACTTGTGCCATGATGTCGATGACCTTCATGACGGTGGGGATGACCTCGCCGCCGGCCTGGTCGGTGCCGAGGCCGAACATGAGCAGTTGCAGGCCCTGCAGCAGGGTGCAGTAGCGCGCCAAGGTCTGCTTCAAGCCGACGGTGGTCTGCTGCGCCCATATCTTGCCGGCATCGGTGGCCACGCTGGTGCAGGCCAGCGTCTCGGGCGCGCAGACGGGCGGTTTGCACATGCCGCGGTCCTGGCAGAGCTTGCGCTTGCTGTAGCATTTGCCGTTTGGTGCCGGGACGACCCAAAGGTTCTTGAAGCAAGGGAGGGTGTAGTATTGAAAAATGTCGGGTCCATACCAGTACATCTTCTGCTCAGTGCGCGGCCACCCGTTCTCCATGGTACCTAACCACCCCGACGTGCAGCACTCGGCGGTGGGGCATTCCCCCGTAGGGTAGCAGTAGCTGGGTTCGCTCGGGTTGGCCCAGCACTGCGGGTCCTTTGTGCATGGGCGGCACATGTTGCGGCCCGACGCGCAGCGCATGCTCGTGTCGCCCAGCGCGCTGCTGATGGCGCCGGACACGAGCGTGTGCGCCAGTGAGTTAAAGGCGGCATCCATGTAGTCCTGCGCCCCGCTGGTGTACTCGTGAACATTAAAGAGGGCCCTGGCAATCTTGACGCGCACGTTCCGTGCGCCTTTGACAAACGGCCCCCCGGTGAGCACGTCGGCGGCGATGGCGATCCTGTGACCCCAGAGCCGATCTTTGTCGCACATGGACAGCACTTCGTCTTTGATCACCCCGTTGGGGATCATGCCCAGGAGGCTGATGCGGTTGGTGCTGACCTGCCGCGCACTGTTCACTGCATTCCACTTGAACTCGCGCTGCAGGTTGGCAATGTTGCAGCGAAAGTCGTGGTGCACAATGTTCTTGCACCAGCACATGTCGGCGCCGCTCGAGGTTTTGCAGGACATGCGACAGGGCTGGAACACGAGGCTCTCGCTGCGCGCAACCGGGCCGCACGTGATCGGATGCAGCAGCGCAATGCCCTGGCCGATCTTGTACCCCGTCAAGCGCGCCCGGTACGCCGGGACGTCGGTCCATCCGCCGAGCTTGCCCTCAAACCCGCCAAAGCCGTCTGCGGCAGTGAGCCCCCCCGCCAGCGCTACTTTGCAGAACTTGGCCTGGTCGCCTTTGTAAATGGGACCGTCGATGACCTGTGTAATCAGGTCCACGGGCACGGGCGGCTCCAGTGAGCCGGAGCTGCTGGAGATGCCAATGATACTGAGATCGATGGTCACCCCCACGAACTTGGCGTCCTGGTAGCACAGCAGGTCCTGGCCGGGCTTGTAGGGGTTGGGGAAGCCGCGCAGGGCCAGCTCCCGCAGGTCGTAGCCGCCCTCCCTGCAATCTGCCTCCTTGTGGTTCTTGGCGAAGCAGCGGCCGTGCGAGGCAAAGGTGACGCCGCCCGTTTCGGAGTTGTCCTGGTACCAGCGTATTTCCTTGCTGCGGCGCAGCGCTTGGCAGATGGACAGGTCCTGCGGCGAGATCATGTTGTTGCCCACCGCAATGTAGCCCTCCCCCTCGGGGTCGGGCTGAAAGAGGCGCGTGAGCAGGCTGTAGGGGGAGATGTCGTAGGTTTCGCTTTCGTCGAAGCAGTCGGACTTGATCTCGTCGGCGAACGGGTTGGCCATGACCATGCGCGCCCACATGTTCTGCATGCCGACGCTCATGCTCATCTGGTTGAAGTTGCGCCACTCGAGGAACATGGAGT
>Ga0206126_10001510_pt1 | contig 27778 bp, 25 predicted proteins | sample Helgoland_Spring_5_FD_148621 | JGI IMG/M metagenome (GOLD analysis project Ga0206126, IMG submission 148621) | Pelagic subsurface seawater microbial communities from Kabeltonne, Helgoland, North Sea - Helgoland_Spring_Bloom_20160412_1 | ecosystem: Environmental > Aquatic > Marine > Epipelagic ...
GATTGAAAAAATAGGGCCTATAGCTCAGCTGGTTAGAGCACTTGACTCATAATCAAGGGGTCCCTGGTTCGAGCCCAGGTGGGCCCACAAGAAACAAAGCACTTGCAGAAATGTAGGTGCTTTTTTTATTCCTTCTTTTTATGCGAGAAGTCTACACAGACATTTAAAATGATTGTCGATAAGCCTGAAAAATTAAAAAAAGCTTAAAATAAATCTAGTTGATATTTTTACAAAAAAATAAATCATTTTATTAAATTCTACTAGGTTTTGGAAGTACGCTACAACTTTTTCATTAACTTGAAAGTAAATATTTTTTATGAAACACAAAATCTTTTTACTCCTAATTATTACTTCTTTTTTATCTCAAAAGGGAAAAGCTCAGAATAATGACGCATCCAATGCAATTGCAATTGGCGCAGCGATTGGTGCGGCAATTATTTCCATCGAAGAATATAAAGAGTATCTTGAATCTGAAGCAGTGGATTATATTCTTTCAAATCATCCAGAAATAAGTAAATTTAGACTAAAATGTCTATTAAAAGAAGGGAGCAAACTTTCAGATCAAGGTGAAACCTCAGCAATTGTTTTTTTGTTGACTACTCTAGATGAATTTTCACCAAGTCATGAACGAAAAGTATTAGTTAAGTTCACTAACGATGATTTTGTAAATGAATACGGCAACACTATTGAAAAGGTTGTCTATAAAATTTTTGATTCCGAAGAATGGAACTCAATTATGAGTTACTTTGGAAACTTGATTGGTATCGGAGACTCAATCTCCCTTGTTAATGGCAATTTTCTTGTTCCGATTTATGAACAAATAGATTGTGAGGATTTGGAAACTTTAAAATCAAAAAATCAAGATTTAGCTACGCTCAAAACTAATAAATGTTTTGTGAAATTTGATGAAGAGTTTGACATATCAAATGTCTTGTTAAAAAAGAACGGTTTTGTCCCACGAGATTCTAAGACATCAAAATTTATATACCCATTTCATAACATTATGAGAGACGATTACATAGTAGGTGATTATTCAAATGAATTTAAAGTGTTTTCTAATGAAAATACCATCGGGCTTTATGTTAAATCTATTGGGAAATCCATATTATTGAAAAGATCATTAGTAAGAAATATTCACTCATTCATTCACTTCAATAAAATTAGTAATAATTCAACCAAGGCTAAATTTAAGGGGGGATCTGTCAGGAGGTATTAATGTTATGAGATAGATCATAAACAACTTATACTTTAAACCTGTTAATTAAATAATATTTCACCATACTCCGCCCAGGTGGGCCCACAAGAAACAAAGCACTTGCAGAAATGTAGGTGCTTTTTTTATTTGCATAGGTCAGCATACGATTGATTTTAAAGAACATCCCGTATCGCTTGGGGTTTACATAAGACCTTGTCTTCTTGATTACGCAGGTCTTAGTCTGTATTTTTACGTATTTATACGTATAAAATACGTAATTTAACTATCTTGCAGACCTATGAAACAACAAAGTGTTAAAACGACTTGCTCTTATTGTGGCGTTGGATGTGGTATAGAAGCCCGCAAGGACTTTCAAGAAAACGTCACCGTAACCGGAGACAAAGGTCATCCGGTGAACAAAGGGATGTTGTGTTCCAAAGGAATGAATTTACACTATGTTGTCAACGACACATCAGATCGACTCTTATACCCAGAGATGCGTTGGAACAAATCCTATCCTCGCGAACGCGTTGACTGGGATACGGCTCTAGACCGAGCAGCTAAAGTATTTCAATCACTCATCAAAAAACATGGACCCAACAGTGTTGGACTCTATGTTTCCGGACAATGTCTTACTGAAGAATATTACATTGCCAACAAACTCAGCAAAGGGTTTCTAGGAACCAACAACATCGACACCAACTCCAGACTTTGTATGAGCTCTGCTGTAGTGGGGTACAAAAAGACCTTTGGAGAAGACTCGGTACCCGTTTCTTATGAAGACATTGAGCTTGCCGATTGTTTTCTGATTACAGGAGCGAACCCCGCTTGGTGCCACCCCATCCTATTCCGAAGGTTGGAGCAACACAAGGAAAACAATCCCAATGTGAAAGTGATTGTGGTCGATCCTCGAAAAACAGATACGGCTCAGTTTGCAGACCTACACCTGCAAATCGTTCCAGGAACGGATGTATATCTATACCATGCCATTGCAAGACATCTGATTGACAAGAAAAAGATTGACCGAAAATTCATCAAAGCACACACCGAAAATTTCGAAGCCTATAAAGAGCGCGTAAAAAACACTTCATTGAAAGAAGCATCTAAAATATGCGGAATCAGTGTTGATGAAATTAAAAAAGCAGCCCTCATGATTGGTGATGCCAAAGGCTTCATCAGCATGTGGGCTATGGGACTGAATCAAAGTGCCATAGGAACGAACAAGAATTGTGCACTATTGAACATTTCGCTTATTACCGGTCAAGTAGGGAAACCCGGGTCAGGACCTTTTTCTCTAACCGGACAGCCCAATGCCATGGGCGGGCGAGAAGTCGGCGGAATGGCAAACCTATTGGCCGTACACAAGGATCTTTCTAACGAAAGTCACAGACAAGAAGTCGCTGATTTCTGGGGCGTACCTTCCATTTCGCCAAAACCGGGTTATACGGCTACCGAAATGTTCGACGCTTTAGAGTCCGGTAAGATGAAAGCCATATGGATCATTTGTACCAACCCGATGGTAAGCTTACCCAACATGCATCGCATCGAAAGGGCACTTAAAAAAGCAAAATTTGTCATTGTTCAGGACATCTCGAACCGATCCGATACACTAGAATATGCCGACTTGGTCCTTCCGGCAGCGGGCTGGCTCGAAAAAGAAGGTACGATGACCAATTCAGAGCGTCGAATTTCGTATTTACCGAAATTTATTGAAGCTCCCGGTGAAGCACGTCCTGATGTAGACATCTTGTGTGATTTCGCACAAAAGATGGGATACAATGCTTTTCAATACACGCAGACAGAAGACATCTACAAGGAATATTGTGCCATGACTAAAGACACAAACATCGACATCACAGAATTAAATTACCATCGACTAAAAACAGAAGGTACGTTCCAATGGCCGGTAAACGCCTCTAGAAAAAACGGAACGAAACGATTGTTTGAAGATAAAAAATTTTACACCGCGTCTCAAAAAGCTCGCTTTAACGTACCTACCTTTGATCATAACATCTCCGACAAACCAAACGATGAATACCCTTTCATCTTAACAACCGGAAGAATTCGTGACCAATGGCACACCATGACGAGAACAGGTAAGGTTGCTCGACTAAAAACCCATTATTCAGACCCCGTATTGGAAATAGGTATTGTGGATGCCCATCTGCAAAAAATAAAAAACGGGCAAGTGGTCGAGGTGAAAAGTAAAAATGGGATCGTTCGAGTAAGAGCAAAAGTAACAGAGACCGTGAGAGAGGGGGTTGTATTCTTACCTATGCATTGGGGGAAACAACTCCAAAGCGACCTGAATCGCACCAACAACTTAACAAATACCATTGTAGACCTCGAATCCAAAGAACCTGATTTTAAATACACACGGGTTTCCATCAATAAATACAAAAAACCGGTCAATAAAATCATTATTGCGGGAGCAGGAGCAGCCGCTTTTCGTTTTGTGCAAAACTATCGTGAACACAACGAAGAAGATGAAATACATGTATTCTCTAAAGAGAAGAACACCTTTTACAACCGCGTATTATTACCGGAATATGTAACCGATGAATTGTCCTGGAAGCAACTTCAAAAAATCAAAGAAAAAGAGCTTTACAAGCTAAAAATATACATGCATGACGAGGTTGCTGTGGAACAAATAGATCCGGCTTCTAAAAAAGTAACAGACAACTTCGGTGAGATATATACATACGACAAACTCATTTTAGCAACAGGAAGTCGGGCATTTGTTCCAAGAGATGTGCGACTTGACGCAGCAGGTCATTTTACAATGAGAAACAAGCCCGATGCCGATCGATTTAAAGCCTATTTGAATCAAATTGATCTTCCTAAAAATGAAAAACACGTAACGATTGTAGGGGGTGGCTTACTAGGTTTAGAATTGGCAGCTGCGCTGAAAGATCAGGGCGTGAAAATTAGTATTGTACAACGAGGCTCAAGACTGATGGAAAGACAACTAGACCCGAAATCTAGCAAGCTACTGGCGATGCATGTTCTAGATTTGGGCATTCAGATTTATTTTTCCAATGAGGTGAGCACAGTCTTCAACGATGACAAGCCCAATCATTTAAACATCACCCTAAAAAGTGGGCGATCCTTTCAATCCAATGCGATCGTCTACGCCATTGGAACGCGACCAAATATCGAAATTGCCAAAGCTGCTGGCATTATGTGCGGTCGCGGAATTAAAGTCAATCAACATTTAGAAACTTCAGAACCTGATATTTTTGCCATCGGAGAAATTGCAGAATTCAACAACAAACTTTTAGGAATTACTTCCGCGGCAGAAGAACAAGCAGGTATTCTAGCAAATTATATTGCTGGAGACATTAGCAGTCAATACAAAGGGTCTGTAGCTATGAACATTCTCAAATTTAAGGATTTGAACTTATGTACCATTGGGGAAATTGATGTTCCAGAAAATGACGACAGTTATGAAGAAATCATTTTAGCGGATATGCAAATGCGATACTATAAAAAATGTATTGTAAGAAATGATTTACTCATCGGAGCCGTCCTCATCGGAGATAAAACGGAGTTTGCAGAATTTAAAACCCTTATTGAATCCAAGGTAGAGTTGTCCAACAAAAGAACTCAACTGCTTCGTGGAGCTTCGAATAGCGAACCTGTAATAGGCAAACTAATTTGTTCTTGCAGTCAAGTAGGCGAAGGTAATTTACAAGAAAAGATTAAAGCTGGCTGTAACGACTTCACTGAACTATGCAAGCAAACGGGAGCCGGGCTAGGTTGCGGTAGTTGTAAAACAGAGGTGAGAGAAATTCTCAATTCTAGAAAAGAACCGGTGTCATGAAAGTATTAAGTCGTCTGATCATCAAAGGGGGCGTCTTGGCCCCTGCAGAATTAAAGTCCATCTGTCAAACAACAGAAGACATCGGTTTAAAAGCCATTTCTTTTGGATCTCGACAAGACATTTTATTCCCCGAAGAGGTAAGCCCTGAATCGTTGAAATCATTCAAAGATTTTGAGGTTGTTACTCCTGAGAATACGGAAAAACAAAACATCAGTTCTTCCTACGTTTCGAGCACTATCATGCCCAGCACATCTTGGTTAACTGGAGACAAATACTTGTATGTGCTCGAACAGTTTCGAGAAACCCCACTACTTAAAGTAAACATCACAGACCCCAAACAACATTTGGTACCTGTATTTACCGGTAATCTCAATTTTATTGCATCAAAACAAGAAGATTATTGGTACCTCTACCTCAGACTACCCGGATGGAAGGAAACGCTCCCCTATCCGGTATTGATTTACAGCTGGGACATGGCTCGAGTAACCAAAGCCATTGAAAACCTACTTGTAGAAGACCCCGAAACTGTTGAAACCCTCTTTGAATTGGTCAACGATGCCGAGGAGACAAACAACATCACCATAGACAAACCCTTAGAGATTCCCTTTCAACCCTTTCCTTATTACGAAGGCATGCACAGAACCGGTAACGACAAATACTGGTTGGGCTTATATTGGCGAAACAACCTCTACAGCCTAGACTTTCTAAAAGCCATGTGCGATCTTTGCCTGACCTGTGAAATCGGGAAAATATCCATCACTCCCTGGAAATCATTCATTGTAAAAGACATTCCTAAAAGCACCAAGCTCCAATGGGAAAAGTTATTGGGGAAGTTTGGAATTAACGTGCGTCACTCCATGCTAGAATTGAATTGGCACTTGCCCGTTGGAGATAAAGAAGCCTTGAAGCTGAAAAAATACTTAGTCACCAACTTCGACCAGAACGACATCAGTACCTACGGACTAACCTTTGGAATTACGAATGACATCAAGTCAACGAACTACTTTACATCCATTGTCGTCGAGAAAAATCCGCACCCGATCGAACTCTCCGAATACAACATTCGAGATACCTACAACTTGCTGTATGCCAAAAACTTCGACACCAATGAACAAGAATACATCGTTCATGTTCAAGATGTTGACATGGTTGAACTACCGGGCCTGTTAATGGAATTGAGTCGAATGTATTTTGATCAGTTGGGTAGTGAAAAAGATGAAACGGGAATACCTGAAGCCGAACCGGAGATTATTGAATATGAAGTACATCAATGTTCAGAATGTCTCACAGTTTACGATTCGGAATACGGAGATCCTAGTCAAGAAGTAGAACCAAATACAGCTTTCGATGATTTGGGAGATGATTTTGTCTGTGCACTTTGTGGAGCTCCAAAAACCTCATTTGAAATGAAGGTTTTTACAAGAGCTTGAAAGTGATTTATTGTTTAAGCGATTGAATCATTATCCGCCAATAGCCAACATGCTTCGGTTCTGATTGTGATTGTCGGGGTTTTTCAAATCTTCGAATGAAGTCATTCCCCCTCGAACGGCCTTTTTGCGTGAAATCACGTTGCTGATGAGGGTTTCTGAGAAGGTGTTTTCTCGCAAGGGCGTAAGCAAGTCAAGTTCATTGTTAGAAAATAAACAATTTTTTATTTTCCCATTCGCTGTCAGTCGAATACGATTGCAGCTATCACAAAAAGGATTACTGACAGAGCTAATGATGCCAAAGCTACCTTTAGACCCTGCTATTTTATAATTTTTGGCTGTAGCATTGGCCTCTATTTTCAAAGGAAATAATTGCTGTGCTCCAAAATGATTTGCTGCCGTTTCGAGAATTTCTTTTTGAGTGACCAATTGCGACTTATCCCACTTATTTCCTTGAAAAGGCATAAATTCAATAAAACGAAGTGCAATAGGAAGCTCTTTAGTTAGAGTTATGAAATCAATTATTTCATTGTCATTAAATCCTTTCATCAGTACCACATTCAATTTCAACTGAAAACCTTCCTGAATCAATAACTGAATGTTTTGAAGTGTTTTTTGAAACGCATCACGCTTCGTAATCGTTAGGAATTTATCCTCCTGTAGGGTGTCGAGACTTACATTAAGACTCTTAACACCGCAAGACTTTAGCTGTTCAATATATCGATCTACTAGAACGGCATTTGTTGTTAAAGTCAAATCAATGGGTAAGGTAGACAAGTCTTGTAAAATTGCAGCAAAATCCTTTCTTACCAATGGCTCTCCTCCCGTAAGACGTATTTTATCAACGCCGTTTTTCACAAAAACTTGTGCCAGCCTAAAAATTTCCTGACGCGTCATCAGATGCTTCTTTGGCATCAGCGGAAGACCTTCAGCAGGCATACAGTAGCTGCAACGCAAATTGCACTTTTCAGTAATGGAAATTCGCAAATAATTGTGCTTACGCCCCAAAGAATCAAACAGTATATCAGACGGTTTATGCATTGTGCGCAAATCCTTTTAATACTTTAAATACATGCGTAATGTGAGGAAATATAGCATCCATCGACTCTTGAGCACCCTTTGTAGACCCGGGAAGTGCAACAAGTAAACAGTTTCCTATTGTTCCAACAATACTCCTTGACAACATGGCATAAGGCATGCGATCTTGTCCGTAGTTGCGAATCGCTTCCTCTGCTCCAGGTATTCTCCGCTCTAGAATAGGTGCTAAAGCTTCGGGGGTCACATCTCTCTCGGATAAACCCGTTCCGCCTGTGAAAATAACCAGCTGCTGTTTGGCCGCATACTCCAGCGCCTTGCTTTGTATTTGCTCAAGCTCATCAGGAATGATGTCGTAGTCTATCACTTCAACATCGTGTGCTTTAAGTCGATCGATAATTACCTGTCCTGCACGATCTTTCTTTTTCCCCGAGGATATGGTATCCGAACATACGACAACACTGGCTCGAATCGGAGGAGAGAATCGATTTTGGTAACTGCTTTTCCCACCGGATTTTTGGAGCAGCTTGATGTCGTGTATTTCAATTCCTTTATCAATGGGCTTCAGCATGTCATACATGGTTAGCGCGACCACAGATGCTCCGTGCATAGCTTCAACCTCAACACCCGTCTTATAAACGGTTTTAACGGTAAAAATGATGGTGATGTACAAACCTTCTATTTCGTATTCTACAGAGGTAAACTCCACGGGCAAAGGGTGGCAGTCGGGTATGACTGTATGGGTGTTTTTAACCGCAAATAAGCCGGCTGTTTTTGCCATCTCAAAAACATTTCCTTTTGGAACTTTATTTCCCTGAAGTGCTTCAATCGTCTCAAGCTTACTTACTTTGACTCGAGCTGAAGCCGTCGCCTTACGAAGGGTTGTTCTTTTGTGCGTAATGTCTACCATAATTATTGATTTACTTTCCACTGATGTGTTTCATTGTCAAAGATTTCTTTGCCAAAAATCGGCACTTCTTCTTTCACGCGATTCACTAAATATTCTGTAGCGGCATAAACTTCTTTTCTTCTCGTCGCAGAGACAAACACAAACAGACACACTTCGCCGACATTCACAAGGCCTAAGCTATGATAGATGTGCATACAGGTGAGCTTGAATTTCTGAAAAGTCTCTTCTCTGATCGTTTCTAATTGTGAATTGGCAAGCTCAATATAGCAGGTGTATTCAATACCTATTACTTTCTGCGCATCGACTTCATCGGCACGTACTTGTCCCAAAAACATATTATGGGCACCAATGCTGTGCTTCGTTTGATGCTTGGCTAAGGATTCTGCAATAAATTCAGGAGTTATCGCGCCCTCAATAAAAACATTTTTCATAATCATTATTTTGCGTTAAAAACAAAAAAATCAACCCCCTGCATACGGAGGGAGTATAACAATTTCATCAGAATCCTTAATTAAATAAGACTTATCGGGTTTCACAAGAACCTGGTTCACGGCAATCTGTTTTTGAAATCGATCCAAACCGTATTGTTCGTTTAAGAGGTCCACGAAATCTTTCAAATTGGTATTTGCGATGTAAACTTGTTCTCGAGTACGTCCGGTTACCTCTGCTATTTGACCAAAATATCTTATCAGTGCCATGCTTATTCTTTTTTATCAATCAAACCACTCGTTAAGTTATTCATGATTTCTACTTTTTCTTGAAAATCATTTTTAAGTGTTTTTCTGTAGGTGTTAAGGTTACCTACCAATTGATGAATGTCATCGGGAAGCACTTCTTCTAAAAACTGCCGAATTCGCTTAGCCATGGTGGGTGACTTTCCGTTTGTAGAAATGGCAATTTTCACATTCCCTTTGGTTACAATACCTCCTAAATAATAATCACATTGATCCGGTGTGTCTGCAATATTTACCATCAGATAGCGCTCTTTCGCTTCCTTATTGATTTGAAGGTTGACATCCAAATTATCGGTACAACCAATTACTAAATGTCTTTTTTCCAAGTCGGAAGTTTCATAGGCTTTCCTCGTTAAGAAAACGGAGGGATGCTTTGCTGCAAGCGTCTCTAATTCTTCCAAAAATTCAAGGGATATGACTTCTACATTTGCATTGGGACTGGACTTAAGTAGGAAAGAAAGCTTTTCCAAACCCACATTCCCTCCTCCTACAATAAGAAAATTTAACTCGTGTACTTTGACAAAAATTGGATACAATTCATTTCGTTCCATGGCACTATTTTTAAGGGGTTATGTCTAAGTTTTGATAAATAAAATCATCTTCTATAAAAGCTTCCGTAAAGTAAGTCAGCATACTTTCATGACCGTTTACAACCTCACCAATGATGATGATGGCTGGCGATGAAAGCTGTTTTTCTCTTACAATTGCTTCAATCGTGTCAATCGTTCCTACACCCGACGACTCCTCGTCTTTTGTCCCATTTTGTATCACTGCAATGGGTAAATTTGACCTGTTGTTATCTTTGTAAATCGCCACAATCTGAGACAGTTTACTCATGCCCATTAGTATGACAACTGTAGCATGAGAAGTAGCAGCAAGATAAATATCACTGGAAATTTCTCGAGATGAGGTAGTTCCGGTAATGACCCAAAAACTTTCGGTAAACTTTCGATGCGTTACGGGAATACCGATAGCTGCAGGAACCGCTATCGCAGAAGTGATGCCGGGGATGATGGCTGTTTTTATTCCGAAAGATTCAATGTAATCCGTTTCTTCCTTTCCTCTTCCAAAAACAAAGGGATCTCCTCCCTTTAACCGAACTACATAACCGTATTCTCGAGCATACTTAACCAAAAGATTGTTGATGTGATCCTGAGAAAAGCTGTGCATTCCTCTTCTTTTTCCTACGAATACTTTCAAGGCATTGGGTGCGTGATCCAAAATAGATTCATTCACCAAAGCATCGTAAAGCACAACAGGAGCTTTCTCTAAAGCTTTTACTGCCTTTAGTGTCAGCAAGTCTGGATCTCCAGGGCCGGAACCTACCAATATAACCTTGGGAGTTTTTGTGAGTGATTTGCGCATAGATTTACAATAAACGATTGAGGTCTTTTTGTGAATTGATGTTTTGCAGTGTTGCTCGTTCTTCCTGGCTAACAACAACAGTCTGATGGGGTAAAATACTTATCAAATCCATCAATTTTAAGTGCTTTTTTCGGATTGCCTGCTCGAAATGTCCGCGGAGTTTTCGAGAATATAAACCTATCAAAGGACTACTCTTACTTCCATCCGATAGAAATGTAATGGGCTTTTTCTGAAATTCTTGAAACAAATGTTTTTCCAATACTGCTGTGGTAATCAAAGGGACATCACAACTTAGAATAAGATTCCATGATGATGATGAATGGCGCAAAGCACTATAGATACCTGCGACAGGTCCTTTTTCAGGAATCACATCCGGCACTAAGGGATACCCATAGGCTTCGTAGGCATCGTTATTCGTTACGAAATGAATGGAATCACTAAGCGGACGTACAGCGTTTAAAATGTGTTCAACAAAAGTTTTATCATTAAATACCACCAAACCCTTTTCACAGCCCATTCGAGAGCTTTTTCCTCCACATAGGATATATATCGATAAATTATCTATCATAATATCGTAAGTTTTAAACATGCAATTAATAACACCACCGAAAGCGTATACCTAAGTATTTGGTTAGGGAAAGTCCCACTGCCATACTTTGCCCCCAGAGCTCCTCCAATAAGCGCTATTGGCACCCAATAAAAATGATGTACTTCCAGCGGATGGTTGGACACATAACCCACCAGCCCAGCAGATGAATTAACAAAGATAAAAAGTGCCGACACCGCAGCCGATTCTTTTAAATCTGCCCAACCAAGTAGAAGGAGGATGGGGCTTAAGATAATCCCTCCACCAATACCTATCAGTCCAGAAAAGAATCCAATACTTAGACCCAAGACCAGGGCAAGGGGTTTGTTTAAGGTTCGGTTTGAACGATTCCCTCTACCGAAAACACCCAAAATACGTAGCGAAGCCAAGAGCAGAAGCACACCCAAAACCTGTTTGTACAAAACGGGGTTCACATCCAAATAACCTCCCATAAAAGCGGCGGGAATCGAGGTCAATGCAAAGGGGTAAAATAAAGATCCTCTAAAGTGTTTTTGCTTTTTAAAAAACCAAAATGAAATCCCTGAAATGAAGATATTGAGCACCAAGGCCGAGGGTTTGATAAAAACAATGGGAAATGAAAAAAGACTCATCAGCGCAATGTAACCACTGGCTCCTCCGTGCCCGACACTGGCGTACAGAAAAGCTACGAGCACCAAGAGTAAACTAAATACAATTGTGATATGAAACTCTAGACCTACCATTTTTTAAACTCATCTTCTAAAAACGCGATACAAGCCGCGTTAAGATTTTCAAAACGCTGTATCAATTCCTCTCCATAAGGAGTGAGGTGCGTACCTCCTCCATCCTTTCCGCCAATCTTTTTATCCAAAACAGGCTCCTTGGCAGAAGCATTAATCTCATTGAGCAAGCGCCATGCTTTTTTGTAGGACATGTTCAAAGACTTCGCTGCCGAACTCATAGAATGGGTTTGATTTACTGCTTTCAATAGCTGTATTCTCCCATTACCCAAAAAAGGAGTTCCATCCACCTCTATCCAAATCCTACTTTTTACTTTCATCGCGGCAGTTTTATACATTCCACCTCTTCTCCTTGGTGAACCTGCTTCTTTCCCTCAGGCACACACATCAAAACATTACTCAAGGCATAGGTGTGCATCATCGCAGAGCTTTGACCACCTTGAGGGCTGACGCTACCATCGTTATTAAGTATGGCCTTTAAAAAAAGAGTCTTGCCTGATTTGTTAGCGACTCCCGATGTGCATTTCGCGAGAATACGATTGCTTGAAAAGGATTTCCCAGTCATCCATCGCTGAAGCATTGGATTCACATAAATGTAGAAACACGTCAAAACAGACGCGGGGTTTCCAGGAAGGGCAAAAACGAATTTAGATGCTTTCTTCCCAAACCATAGGGGTTTGCCAGGCTTTTGATTGACTTTATAAAACAACTCTTCAACCTTGTTGTGAATAAGAGCCTCCTTTACAAAATCATAATCCCCCACCGATATTCCTCCAGAAACCAGTAAAATATCACTTTTGTTTAACAAATGTTTTACCGCATCTTTCGTGGACTGTAAATCATCCAAAACAGAAACTGTTTCCACCTCAGAAACTCCAGCTTGTCTCAAAGCCGATTTCAACATGGACGAATTGCTCTCATATACACAACCCTTTTTAAGAGAGGTCCCTACAGATTGCAGCTCATTACCTGTAATTAAAATACCAACCTTGGGCTTCTGATATACGGATACTTCTTCCAATCCTAAGGCGGATAAAAACCCAACAGCAGCTGCATTTATTTGCATCCCCTTAACCAAAGCCAATCCTCCTTCATTAATCTGCTCACCTTTCTCTCTGATATTTGAAAATGGCTTAGGCATCGTTTGAACAGAAACCTCATTTCCATTTGCTTGAACATGCTCTTGTATGACTACCGTATCTGCATCATCAGGCACGAGAGCTCCTGTGAAAATTCGTACAGCATCGCTAAGATTCAATTTGGGCGATGCGTCATTCCCCGCCTGAGACTCATCGATAAGGCGGTAATTCATATCATTACTGTGTTTTAGCGCATAACCGTCCATAGCAGACTGCCTAAAGGGAGGCATGTCGATGGGAGAATAAACATCCTTTGATAAAGTAGCTCCCAAAGCCTCAACAACAGAACGTTGTTCTTCTCTTGGATGAAGCTCTTGAGAACTTATACTATGTAGTGCGTCTGTAACTGAAATCACGATCGTTATGTTTTCACAAATATAACGTTTTTTACTACGTATTTATACGTAATTGAAGACTATTTAGAAAAATAATTGCATGCGCATGATGTATAAGAAAAACAAAAACCACCAATAAAATTGGTGGCTTTCGGAACTAAAACAAGAAACTATAAATGGGTCACAGCTTGTGACTGGGATTAAAGACTGGTGTGTATTAACTCGTTTTTCATAAATTTAATTTGACAAAAAACAAAAAAACAAATCGGATGCTGTATTAAATTCATGCTTATCATCCACGTATGGTTTATGATAAAAAGTCTCTCATTCAGCCACAAGTTGTAAAACCCATCGAACAAAGAATGCTATAATAACACTACAATTTTACTGAAGAAATTTAGGCTTAATCACCAACATCATCCACGCCCAGTTTTGACTTCCTGAACTGTCAGCTGCGCCGACCGCCCCCTGTGGAAGGTCGTACATTCCATCACTTTCAAACATTTGGGAATACCCCGCCTTCACCGTATATCCATCAAACTTTTTTGATAGAACAAGATCCACTTCCGTTCCTATGGAATTCTCGCCACTTGCTAAATCTTGTTCCGCCTGGAAATTCATTACTTTTACGAACATTCCGTATCCTTTTCCAAGCTTGATCTTAGCACTGGCATGCAAATCAATTAAGCCCACAGAATTCGCGTGTTGACCTACGTAGAAGTAGTCCATGAACCCATTAAATTTATGGTTGGTTCCGTATAGTGGGAAAAAAGCTGCGGACTCATCTGTCTTTCCAGAGATGATACTACCACCCAAGCCATAAGTGACCTTTGGACTCGCTTTGTAGCTGGCATCTAAACTGGCCAAATAAGCACCTGAAACTTTCGCCCCTCCTATACGCTCTCCATCTTGCACATAAGCATTCGCATTAAATAGAATCGATTGAACCTTAAACTTTGCATGAACTCCTACCGTCATGAGATTGTACAAATCTGTCCCTTCGGTTTGAAATCCGTTGTTCAAGAGCAAACCACTAAGGCTCCCCCCTTCAAAAGACTTTGTAGCATGCACATATTGCATGGTTTTGTAACTAAAATTCTTGGCAGAGTAATAGTCATTACCCGTCAAAGAATATTTTTCTTGGTTGTAAGCCAAACCAAAGTCTACAGCCAAACCTTCCTCAGTGTATTTAAGAATGGCCGCATCGTGCGTTCTTTTCTGTAGCGCCCAGCCCACAGTTCCCAAAATTCTTTGATCGTCATAAGCAATTCCCTGTCGCCCTAACTTTAAACTTAGCCCTTTTCCCAAACCAAGATTTGCCCAAGCTTCTTGAACTCTGAGGTTTCCGTTTGACGCTGAAGACAACTGTGTGCGATCGCCCATCGTAAATACTTCTTGCAAACTTAAATAGGTACTGTAAGCGCTTGTTTTGTAGGATAAATTCAACGCCGCTCGAGAAGATGTAGACAATCCGTAATCATCCGACTCTTTGACTAATTTTTTATATCCATTTGTGTACTCCGTTCTCGTGGTAAACTCTCCTGTGATTGAAACCTGCGCGAAGATACTTGCTGATGAGATAACAAGTAAACCAAAAAGTAATTTTTTTAGATTCATAGTTTGTGATTTTTGTTAGTGATGTTTTATTAGTGACTGGTTTATTGATAATTTTTAATGTTCAAGAAAGTTGATGAGGTGTTTTCGGTACTCGTAGTAGTCATTATGCGCCAAAACCTTCTTTCTTGATCTCGGCCTTTCGAATTCTATAGGAAGAATGTCACCTATTTTTGCGGAGGGACCGCTGGTCATCATGACCACCCGATCGGACATAAATATAGCTTCATCTACATCGTGTGTTATCATAACCGCTGTAATCTTCTCCTTATTCCAGATTTCGATCAACACATCTTGAAGTTCTCCTCGGGTAAGAGAATCGAGCATCCCAAAGGGCTCGTCCAACAGCAGAACTTTAGGCTTTATAGCGAATGCTCTGGCAATCCCTACCCTTTGCTGCATTCCCTGAGACAACTCAGAAGCTTTTTTGTGAAAAGCTCCAGAGAGACCTACTTTATTCAAATAGTATTTACAAATGTCCTCTCGTTCCTTTTTGTTGCCATGTGGAAATACCTTATTAACGCCGAGCATGACATTTTCCATTGCAGTCATCCAAGGCATTAAGCTGGGCGACTGAAAAATAACACCTCGGTCTGGCCCAGGACCTTTGATTGAAGATCCTAAAATTGAAATTTTACCGTCCGTAATCTCATTCAAGCCGGCAATCATAGAAAGCATCGTTGTTTTACCACAACCCGAGTGACCTATGATGGTGATGAACTCTTCTTTTTTCACATAAAGATTGAGGTCTTCTAACACGACATAATCCCCATTGGGCGTTGGATATACTTTTTTTAGATCCGTAAGATTGAGCATGATCTCATTTGAGCTCAGCGTTTCTTGTATGTTTTGACTTGTCTCCACCTTGTTCTTTTTTTAAATCATTTCTGCTTCCTCATATACATATTACCCTCAAGCTCTCCACCTAAGGTCTCTAGGCTGCAAATCAGGCAATTCATACTGAATTGTAGAATTCGAACTCCTTTCGTTACCGATGTCCATCAGGTATTCTATAATGGCATTTCGGGTTTTCTTGTACTCAGGATTGTCATTTAACAATGTTTTATCTCTAGGCCTGTCGATATTAATTTTAAATTCGGGCCCCAAAGTCGCCTTCGGACCTGGCTTGAGAGGAATGATTCGATCGGCCATATAAATCCCCTCGTCAACATCGTTTGTAATCAATAGGGCTGTTCGTTTATTTTTGTTCCAGATATTCAGAATCTCATCTTGCAAATTCCCTCTTGTCAATGCATCCAATGCACCCAAAGGTTCATCCATAATGATCATCTCAGGATCCATAGCTAAGGCTCTGGCTACTGAGACTCGCTGCCGCATCCCTCCCGAGAGCTCTTTCGGCCTTTTGGAAATTGCTGGGCTTAGGTTTACCATGGCAATGTATTCTTTGATGCGCTTGTCTAAAAAATCTTTTGACTCATTGGGAAAGGCTTCTCGAACGGCCATTTCTACGTTCTGATATACGGTTAGCCAAGGAAGAAGAGAATAATTTTGAAATATAACCCCCCGCTCATGACTGGTTCCCTCCACGGGCTTTCCTTTGAATAGCACCTCTCCAGAGGTCGGAGTTTCAAGACCATTTATCAAATTCACTAGAGTCGTTTTCCCACTCCCTGTAAACCCTACAATGGCCACGAATTCTCCCTCTTCAATATGCAGATTGATATCGTCTAAAACCTCGGTCATGTCCGAACCGGTTCCAAAATTTTTGGTAATGTTATTGAGTTCTAAATAAGCCATTTCATAAATTTTTTATTGTCTTACTTTTTTGATTTCTTCACCCATAACTTATACATCGGATCCTTTGTCGAAAGAGATCAACTTCTGTATGGTTAACATGATTTGATCCAGCAAAAATCCGATGAATCCAATAATGAACATCGCAACGATAATTTTTGAATTTGAATCATTCGCACCGTTCTGGAACTCCTCCCAAACAAAAGAACCCAATCCAGGACTTTGAGCCAGCAATTCAATAGCAATCAATACCATCCAAGCGACAGAAAGCGTAATTCTTAAACCGGTAAAAATCAAAGGAAGCGCTGCAGGTAAAATGACCTTGAAAATCTTTTGAAAGGTTCCTAACTTCAGTACTTTGGCAACATTGATGTAATCTTTATCTACAGATGATACGCCCACGGCAGTATTCACCAAGGTAGCCCACATAGAACAGAGGCCCACACTAATAAATGATATGATGTAAGAGGTATCTCCTGTAGAGTCTTTGGTGAGTGTTTTCACAATCATAAACACCAACAACAGCCATACTACAGGCGATACTGGTTTTAAGATTTGAATGAGCCAATTGAATGAGTTTCTCAAAGTTTCGCTGAGACCAATGATGATTCCTATAGGTGTCGCAAATAAAAATGCCAATAAAAACCCCGCAAAAACAGTCTTGATACTCGTTTTAATTTGGTCTACAAAAGAAGGCCTCCCTGTATAAACGATTGGATCCTTTCCCTGTTCTAACCTTTTCATATTTAAGGCAGATGTTTTGACGACAAAAGCTTCCTTGTTGGCAGATATTTGTTTGTGATCTTCCAATAAGAGCTGAAAAGAATTCCAAACTTGCTTTGGGGAAGGCAAAGTGTTCGGCTGACAACTCAGGTCACCCGACTCAATACACTCCCTGGTCTTTTCAGCCTCAGCTTCACCTCTTTCACTTCTGGTTTTCTCAATGGCGTAATTGGCTTCCGTATTGTAAAGAGATTTTGAACCTGTGTACCAAATCCCCAAAAACAAAATCATGGAGGCTATCGGTGCCAGAATTTTTTTAACAATTTGAGTGACATTTTTTTGGGTATCTTCCCCGGCAGCTAACCTCACAACCGGTTCTAAAAAACCTAGACCAAGAAACCGAAACGCGCGCAATAAAGAATCTTTCATTTAGTAATCCTTTTAGTGTTTTATATCAAGCTTTTTAAAAGGGAAGCACTTGCTTTGCACAAGTACTCCCCCAATAATTCTATGTTTTGAGCTTTAAGCATCCTCAAACAATTTGTCAACGATTTTAATCCTTGTTCCCGATATTAAAACTGTTGATGTAACCGATAGGATCTTTTGCATCGTAGGTTTTCCCGTCAATAAACTCGTCAGTGACGGGTTTATAACCGTCCGTATCTGGGATGTCAGATTCAGGTATTTTACCTTCCGAAACGAGGATTTCTGCCGCCTTAGTCCATATATCTGGTCGGTATATTTCTTTAATTTTCTCTCCGTACCACTCAGCAGATTTAGACTCTGGTATCTGCCCCCATCTTCTCATTTGGGTTAAAAACCAAATTCCATCAGAATAGAATGGATAGGTAGCATTGTAGCGGTAGAAAACGTTGAAATCAGGCATTGATCTCTTATCTCCTTTTTCAAACTCAAAAGTTCCTGTCATCGAATTCGCAAGCACAACCTCATCAGCTCCTACGTACTGGGACATAGACAATATTTTTACCGCTTCGGCTCGATTTCCTGGCTCATCAAGCCATTTCCCAGCCCGGATGAGTGCCTTAGTAACTGCAACGGCTGTGTTTGGGTATTGCTCCACAAACTTTTTGGTCATTACAAACACTTTTTCAGGATTGTTTTTCCATATGTCATAATTGGTTACGACCGGCACTCCAATCCCTTTAAATACCGCTTGCTGATTCCATGGCTCACCCACACAGTAACCATAAATAGTTCCCGACTCAAGGGTTGCAGGCATTTGTGGTGGTGGCGTAACAGAAAGAAGTACATCTGCATCTACTTGACCTTGAATGTTTTCTTTGGTGTACATACCCGGGTGTATATCATCTGCGGCGAGCCAATAACGGATCTCGTAATTGTGCGTAGATACAGGAAAGACCATCCCCATTTTGAATGCGTTTCCTTGCTCATTATACGTCTTAATGGCAGGCTTCAGGCTTTCTGAGCGAATCGGATGAACAGGCTTACCTTCTGAATCCTTGGGTATATTTGGCTTCATCATAGACCAAACGTTATTAGAAACAGTGATTCCATTCCCGTTCAAATCCATAGAAAAAGGAGTCACCAATTCTGCTTGACGACCGAAACCTGCACCCGCTGCAATTGGCTGTCCGGCAAGCATGTGCGAACCGTCCAATTGACCGTCAATAACCCGATCTAAAACATTTTTCCAATTGGATTGTGCTTCCACAGAAACAAAAAGTCCCTCGTCTTCAAAAAACCCTTTCTCTTTAGCAATAGCTAATGGAGCCATGTCCGTAAGCTTTATAAAACCAAAGGTCAACTGAGGTTTTTCAATTTCTAAGGTCGTGGTATCTGAGACGGCTTGCGCCTCTGGCTTTTCAGTGGTTGAAGTTTGGCCACAAGAAATGGCAAGCAATAGGCTTGCAAATGCGGCTGACTTTAGTACTTTCTTTTTCATGTGTATCGGTTTAAGGTTGATTTCTGTGAACTAATATTGATTACAAATGTAATGGGGTGATGGAACTCAAACGATGATAATACCCATACATAAACCATCTTTTAATCGTGTTATGCCCCGCTTTTAATCACTTTAAAGCCTGCGAAAAGACAGGTTTGAGTAAAAGCATTTACACAACAGGCACTGTCATGGCATTCATCACCCCACTATTCCGACTTCGGAAGTATGTGTTTGGAGATTTCTTCCTGGAGTAATACAGGGTTTAAAATCCCAATCCTCCTCCCTTTTGCATTCAATAGGCCTTCTTTTTTGAGCTTTGAAAACACTCGAATGACCTGTTCTTCGGTAGTCCCAGAGTAATCGGCATAATCCTTACGATTCAAATTGATATTTAGAAGTTGGTCTGTAGAGCCAAATTTTCGATCCATAAGTAATACCGCATCGATTACCCGCTCTCTCACCGACATTTGAGCTAGTTTTCGAACTCTTGTCTCACTTGCACTCAATTCGTCGGCATAAAAAAGCATGAAATCAAAACAGAGCCTTGGGTGTTTTAACATTATGTTTTTTAGGTCTTTTTTAGAAAAATAGCATAGGGTACTTTCTTCCAGTGTTTCCGCAGAAATTGAGTAATAGGATGAAGATCCAAATCCGCCACGATGCCCAATAACATCCCCATCTTGAGCAAAACGAACAATTTGCTCTCGATTCTCTACACCCGTTTTGACCACCTTAACTTTTCCTTGGTAAGCGAAAAATAGACCGTGAGCAGGGGTCCCTTCGATGATGAACTGCTGCCCTTTCTTATATTTAAGCGTATGCTTGGTTTCTAGAAGCTCAAAAACATTTGGGTCAACACTATTTTGCTTGATCAAACAATTTAAATTTTTACAGGACTTACATTCGGACATGTGGTGTAGATTTGATTTTGTAGCAGCATGAAGAATCCATGACGCTATTACACCGTAAAATTAGAGCTTAGAATTGTGCTGTAGTATGAGTATGTGTAGGTAAAAAGGTTTGTTTATAACATATTAAACACTGTGTTTTGGCAGGTTTGATTAACCGGAACCGCATCGGAAGTATTTAACAAACAAATCAGCTATCCAAGAAATAATTGTGTTCTGAAATTTCTTTTTTTAGTAGAGGAACATCGATGATACCAATTTTTTTTCCTTTCGTCTGAAGTAACTTTTCCTTTTTGAGACTAGAAATAATTCGGATGACCTGCTCTTCTGTCGTACCCGCAAAATCTGCAAAGTCTTTTCTGGGTAATTGAATGTTGAAAAAATCCTCTTCACACTGTCCAAATTTCCGATATATGTAGAGAAAGGAATCGATTACTTTTTCTCTCACCGTCATTTGGGCAAACTTTCTAACTTTTGTTTCAGACCTGTTGAGTTCTTCAGAATAGAAAAGCATCATGTCAAATGTAAGTTCGTGAACCTCGTGAAGCATCTTTTGAAGCACATCATTCGTAAAGTTGCAAAGATGGGTTTCCTTGATGGCAAGTGCTCCAATGGGGTAATGTTTTGTGGTCCCAAAACCACGATGACCAATAATCTCTCCATCATGAGCGAATCGAACAATTTGCTCGCGACCGTATATACCCGTCTTAACCACTTTTACTTGACCCTTTCTTACAAAGAACAAACCGTGAGCCGGGGCACCCTCCATAATGAACTGCTGTGATTTCTTACAAATGATGTTGTGTTTTTCACTCACATACTTTTGAATACCTTCATGATGTATGTTCTTTTTGATCATACAATTTAGATTCTCACATGAAACACAATCAGACATAACTCTCAGGGTTAAGTGAATTTATTTCAGGCAAAAGTAGGTAATATTTGCGAAATACTAAGTATTATTACTTAAAATATAAGTAGGCTGTGTCTCACAAAGACAAGTTCCTCGCAAATCTAGGATGACTTCAAAGCGATTCAAAAGAGCTCATGATGTTTTTGTAGATCGGTAGTTTCTGTACTGGTAGAGCCTTAGACTAAAAATAAGTAGTGCCATTTTCATGTGTTTTTTTTATACAAGCACTAAATAATTTTTGACAAAAATAACTTCTTAGTTATCGTATAAAGATGTCAACTCGTAGTTAAAAAGCTATTTTATTTTCAGGTTTCATACACTATATAATAGATTTAAACACACCTTTTCACAGGCTTAAACTTAATCTAAAACACGAAATTTACACCGTAATTCTTCGTTTAAGCACCATCATTGCTAGAAAGTTATATGACAAGACGCTTTTAATGTTGATGATTAAACACATTGAAGAAATAGAAAACAATAATTACGTAATAACAATAAATACGATACGTATTATTACTTATTTTTACGTAGTTTTGCCCAATAATTATTAAAAGTAATCGTTATGAGAAATGTTTTGGTTGTCGGAAATGGGATGGTTGGATACAAATTTTGTGAAAAATTTAGAGCTTCACAGAAAGATGGGGATTACAAGTTAATCGTTTTTGGAGAAGAACCAAGACCTGCCTATGATCGGGTCCATCTGAGTGAGTATTTCGAAAATCAAGACGCTCAAAAGCTTGAACTTGCACCCAGAGAATGGTACCGTGAAAACAATATCAAACTGATTACCTCGGAGCGCATCGTATCTATTGATCCGAAACAAAAAGAAATTGAATCGTCTAGCAAAAAAAAATACACCTACGACTACCTGGTTCTGGCTACAGGGTCCTCTCCCTTTGTTCCTCCTATAGATGGGGTTGACAAACAAGGGGTTTTTGTCTACCGGACCATAGAGGACTTGGAAGATATGCTTGCCTATGCTGCAAAGCTGAAGAAAGAGAAACCAAATTCGAAAGCGACGGTACTCGGCGGAGGATTGTTAGGCCTTGAAGCTGCCAAGGCAGTTATGGATATGGGGCTAGAACCCCACGTCGTTGAATTTGCGGACAAACTAATGCCCAGACAACTTGACAACAATGGAAGCACCATTTTAAGACAAAAACTTGAATCACTGGGAATAAACATACATTTAAGTAAAGCCACCAGTAAGATCCTGGGAAATGGGAAAATTGAGGGCATGCAATTTAAAGGAGAGGATCGACTAGACACAGACATGTTAGTGATTTCCGCAGGCATAAGACCTAGAGATGAATTGGCTAAAACTTGCGGCCTAGAAACGGGCCCTAGAGGTGGGATTGTCGTTAACAATATGATGCAAACCTCAGACCCAAGCATATATGCCATTGGTGAAGCAGCCCTTTACAACCAAATGATATATGGATTGGTTGCTCCAGGTTATGAAATGGCCGATATAGCTGTTGAACAGATTATTGGCGCGTCAGAAAAATTAATGTCTGAGCACATTGACATGTCTACAAAACTCAAACTGATCGGTGTAGATGTTGCGAGCTTTGGAGATCCATTTGTTCCCGCAGAAGAGGGACACTCAATTCTTTTTGAAAATAAAATTAATCACGTTTACAAAAGAATCAACATAAGTACTGATGGGAAAAAACTTCTTGGAGGTATTCTCATAGGAGATGCTGAAGATTACAACATGCTCCATCAGATATACCTGAATGGAATGGCACTTCCCGAAAATATTGAAGACCTTATTCTAGGCGCGCGCGCTGAAGGGGACGACTCTTTTGGTAGCGCGATGACCCTGCCGGATTCTGCACAAATATGCTCCTGTGAAAACGTTTCAAAAAAAGACATCTGTGGAAGTTTACTGGAGGGGAAAGCCGCAAATTTTAAAGATGTGGTTTGCCAAACAAAAGCGACATCCGGTTGTGGGGGTTGTAAGCCTATGGTAACGGAGTTGGTCAATGAAACTTTAAAATCACTAGGACAAGAAGTTAAAGAAACCATTTGCGAACACTTTGATTACACCCGACAGGAACTATATGACATCATAAAAGTAAAAAAGATTCGCACGTTTGATGAGACACTGGATGCTTGCGGGATAGGACATGGGTGTGAAACATGCAAACCCCTCATAGCCTCTATTTTAGCAAGCCTATACAATGACACTGCGAACAAGGAAGATGTCATACAAGACTCGAACGACAAATTTTTAGCCAACATCCAACGAAACGGAACGTATTCTGTTGTTCCGAGGATCCCCGGAGGAGAAATCACACCAGAGAAACTCATCACCATTGGTGAAGTCGGGAAAAAATACAACCTATACACCAAGATTACCGGAGGACAACGAATCGATTTGTTTGGCGCGCAGCTGCATGAACTCCCTGGGATATGGAAAACACTCATTGATGCGGGTTTTGAAAGTGGACATGCCTACGGGAAATCCCTGCGTACAGTGAAAAGCTGTGTAGGTTCAACATGGTGTCGGTACGGCATGGATGAAAGTGTAAGTTTCGCCATAGAACTTGAAGACCGTTACAAAGGCTTACGGTCTCCTCACAAAATCAAAGGCGGCGTCTCTGGATGCATTAGAGAATGTGCGGAAGCCCGAGGAAAAGATTTTGGGGTCATCGCCGTAGAAGGTGGATGGAACCTTTATGTGTGTGGGAATGGAGGAGCAACCCCCAAACATGCACAGCTACTTGCCGAACAAATTGACAATGAAACATGCATTAAATACCTCGATCGATTTTTGATGTACTACATTCAAACTGCTGCTCCACTAATGAGAACAGCCGCATGGTTAGACAAATTAGAAGGAGGCATTGAGCAACTCAAAAAGGTCGTTGTTGAAGACTCCCTGAGTATCGCTTCCGAATTGGAAGAAGAAATGCAACAATTGGTTGACGCCTACGAATGTGAGTGGAGACAAATTGTAGAAAATGAGGAGCTACAAGGCAGGTTCAAGCATTACATGAACTCTGATGAGCGTGACGACAACCTAGTTTTTGTCCCTATGAGGGATCAAAAAATGCCTAAAGCATGGTAACCCTTTAAAGAAAACAACATGAACCTATCAACCTACGAAACGGTCAAAAATACAGATGTAAATGTTTGGTTTGAAATTGCAAAAGAAAGCGATTTCCCAAAAAATGGTGGGGTATGCATTAAGTATAAAGACAAACAAATTGCCGTGTACAATTTTACTCGAAAAGGAACCTGGTATGCTTGCCAAAACCTTTGTCCACACAAATTAGAAATGGTCCTCTCCAGAGGGATGATAGGAGATGAGGAAGGCATTCCAAAGGTAGCTTGCCCGATGCACAAGAAAACGTTCTCCTTAGAATCTGGTGAAAATTTAAATGGAGATTTAGAAGCCATTGCCGTGTATCCAGTCAAAATTGAGAAGGGCATTGTGTATGTCGGATTTTCTGAATAGCTTTGATTCTCTTATACAAAGCCCATGCTGTTAGAAAAAGCCTTGCAACTGATTGACGAAAAAAATGCCCTGGATCCTAATAGGGAAACCTATCTAAATGAAGAGCATCCCAAAGAACTTCTTTATTCTCAAAGAATGTTTGCTCAGCTTCTAGATTTTAATCCTGAGGCATCTGAAGAACTCAAGATAGCCATTCGGGCACAACACATCGGGCGCTGGGAAATCCCCAGAGACGACTATCCTGCCAACAAAGTTGGTTACTTCAAATGGAGAAATGAACTCAAGAAAAAGCACGCATCGTTAACAAGCGAAATATTAAGTAAAGTCGGTTATTCCACAGTATTTAGTGACAGAGTCGCTTTTTTAATCAACAAAAAAGCACTCAAAAATGATGCTGAAACTCAAACATTGGAAGACGTTGCCTGCCTGGTTTTCCTAGAATACTATTTCGAAAGCTTTTCCCTAAAACACGATGAAGATAAAATTGTTGATATCGTAAAGAAAACATGGAACAAAATGTCTGAAAAAGGACATGAACATGCCTTAAAACTCAAGCTATCCAAAACCTGCCAAGATCTTGTTGGAAAAGCTTTGCAGGCCTCTTAAATGTACTCCAATAAAAACAACAACGCGATGAGGTATTTGCTTTTTGTTGGTGTTGGTGCATTCCTTCTATCTCTGGTGACCAATCTATTTGTGCTCCCGAAACAGCTGATAAACTCTGACATTGAATCCGGGATTTACAACGCCCTTTCGGTGAACCTGTTGATTTTACTCACAAGTATTATCCTCCTTTTTCTACGCATCGTAAAGCCACTAAAGCAAACGATATCTCTTTCAGAACAAAAAAACAAAGAAGCATCCGAAAAATCAGACGAGCTGCTGTCTGAAAAGGAAAAGTCGATTGAAAAATATCGTCAATTGACGCAAACATTCGACCGGAATTTGTTGTTCGCTAGGATTACCTCAAAAGGTTCCATCTTACACATTGGATGGAAATTCCTCCAACACTTCAGCATACCCAAGCTTAAAGACTGGACTTCCTTTCCAGAAATCATTTCCATTCACAAGAACCAGCAACAAAACATAAGCGCACTCATTGCATCATATGCAAAAACAGGTTGGCAAGGTGAGTTGGAAGCAACCGACAATACGGGTAAAGTCATTTGGCTGGAGATGCATCTGATTCCCTTTTTATCAGAGGGGCGTGACGACTTGATTGTCATCGCCTCAGATATTACAAAACGTAAAAAGGCAAATTTTGACATAGAAGAGCTGACGAAAAAGAACTTCGAGCAGAAAATGCAACAACAAAAAATCATCTCCAGTAAAATCATTGAAAATCAAGAAAAGGAACAGAGTAGAATCGCAAAAGACATACACGATGGAATCGGTCAAATGCTCACTGGCCTCAAGTTCAACATCGAAAGCATAGAACTCAACAAAAAAGAAGAATCCCTACAAAAAATTGAACAACTCAAAGACCTTACCTCCGATATTATTCAAGGCGTTCGAACGGCAACGTTCAACCTGACACCACCTGAACTTTCAGACTACGGCATAAGCTCCGCCCTTTCCAAATTGGCTCATGAGCTATCACGACTCACAGGGCAAAACATCACCTTTCTCAATAAATCCGAATTCAATCAGAGACTTCAACCTACAGACGAAATAAACATTTACAGAATTGTTCAAGAGGCCATTAACAACGCCGTTAAGTACTCGAAATCGAGTTATATCATTATCACCTTGTCTCACAGTAAAAACATGTTAAGTATTAACATTGATGATGATGGTGTGGGCTTTGCCAGCCCGAAAGAAAGTTCTGAAAAAGCCTTTGGAGGAATGGGCATGACTTTTATGCAGGAGAGAATGGACTATGTAAACGGACGACTTTTTGTGAACTCTACGCCCGAAAAAGGAACACGCATCACACTAAACGTCCCTTTAGCTTCGAATTAGGTATAATTACTTAAAAAGTGTATTTTCACGCTATGAAAGCTGAAGAATCAAAAGACCCCCTAAAAATAATTTTGGTGGATGACCACGTCCTCGTTAGAGATGGGATCAAAGCACTTTTAGCGCATGAAAATGCTTTCGAGGTCATCGCAGAAGCCTCCAACGGTAATGAGGCACTCGAGATCATCCCAGAACATCAACCGGACATGCTTATCGTAGACATTCGAATGCCTGAAATGACAGGTAATGAATTGGTACGCATCGTATCCAGCAAATTCCCAAAGATCAAAACATTGATTTTATCGATGCATGATGCGCAAGAATATGTCCTAGAGGCCATAGAGGCTGGCGCAGACGGCTATATGCTAAAAGGAGCCAGTAAAGTTGAATTACTCAAAGCTCTTGATACGATTTCAAATGGAGGCAAATATTTCTCTGGAGACGTTTCTTCCATACTTATCAGCAATCTAAATCGAACAAAAACCAACAACAACACCCGCAACAAAACAACGGGTAATAAATTCAACCTTTCGAAAAGAGAGATGCAAGTCCTGAGTATCATATTAAAGGGGAAAAGCAATAAAGAAATTGGTGAAGAACTTGAAGTTAGTAGAAGGACTGCAGAGGTGCACCGCTATAATTTAATGAAAAAACTAAACGTCAAAAATCTTATTGAACTTTCCAATAAGGCTCGTGAATTTGATTTGGTTTAGTGACCTTAAAGCCCTTTCGGTACTTCCTCAAAAAAGTCCAACAGCAAGCCAACCTTTTCTTTTCAAATGTGTGCATCACTATTAAAAGCACGCCTATTTTGAAAATACAAAAAGCAATAACGCACTCATAATACGATACTTAAATCTTTAATTGTTTTATTTACTTCCCCGAAAACGACCTACTTCTGCTTAAAGAGAAATAATTCCTTTGAAGCCATCAAAAAAAATACCTCATTAAAACATGGTGAAATTTGGTATTGATTATCATTTAAATTTAGTAATTTTGCACATGATTTCTGTGGACATTTTTGAAGATTGATTAAACAGAGTTTTAAGCCCCCCAAATTACAATCGCAGCAAACGGGAGCACCTCTTCATCTCAATCCTAGAAAATAGCTTACAGCATGTTAAATAACATGTATTTAGATTCGAAAATTTTTAGACCATGATGAGTATATTAGTTGGATTGATCATATTACTTTCAGTAATTGTTTTGGTGCAAATTTTAAGGGTAAACGAGTTGGTTTCAGAA
>Ga0206126_10001519_pt1 | contig 27642 bp, 20 predicted proteins | sample Helgoland_Spring_5_FD_148621 | JGI IMG/M metagenome (GOLD analysis project Ga0206126, IMG submission 148621) | Pelagic subsurface seawater microbial communities from Kabeltonne, Helgoland, North Sea - Helgoland_Spring_Bloom_20160412_1 | ecosystem: Environmental > Aquatic > Marine > Epipelagic ...
TTTTTCCCTATTTTCCAGAAAATCGAAGGCTAAATCCGTGCGTAACTCATCTTTACATGAGTATTTTTTATAATCATAAGGAATATATTCTTGATCACCATTCACCCAAAGCCTATTTGGAGGAAACGGGCGAATGGGATTGAATCGGGCAGGCCATTGTTCTTGAGCTGCATAATCAAATCCATGTCCAGAAGCCCAAGTATTTATATCGTCCGGGTGGTCTAAATGCCATTTACCGATAAATGCAGTTTGGTATCCCTGCCCCTTGAGCATTTCACCCAGTGTAAAAGCATCTTGATCCAGAGCTACACCCTCCCATTTGTTATTTCCAAAATAGCCTGCATTCCCTCTTATGGCAACGTTAGTGGGGTTCTTTCCTGTTAACAAAACTGCTCTAGAGGGAGAACAAGCAGCATTTCCAGCATAAAAATTGGTGAACTTCATACTGCTCTCTGCCAGCTTATCTAGCTCTGGTGTCTTGATGATTTTTTGCTCATAGGCCCCTATTTCATTATATCCCAAATCATCAGCCAACAGAAAAAGGATATTGGGTCTCCTAGTTTTTTTCTTCTGCGCATCTTGACACGCCAGCAAAATAATGCAAAAAATGAAATAGGTAAAACTATTCTTTATCGCCATGACCTTAATTAAAACCAAACATCCTAGGTTTAGATGACGAGAATAAAAAGGAATTCCCTCAAATAGTCCAAATTTTAAAAGTTAAATGAAGAATAAAGAATCACTGAAAAAACGCTTTATTTCTGAAAAGAAATATCAATCCCAAGATAAAAAAAGGAATGCTTAAGATTTGTCCCATATTGAAGGCTGTATCCATCAATACTGAACTTTCGGTTTTAAAAAATTCGACCAAAATACGAACTCCAAAAAGCCCTATAAGAAAAATGCCAAAAATTAGACCTGGTGGTGTAACTAATCTCCCTTTTACCCAAAAATATAATAGGTATAAAAAAAGTAATAAATAACCCGTGGCTTCATAGAGCTGTGCAGGATGCCGATAAATAGGAACTACCTCAGCGGCTATCAGGTAATGACTATTTATGCGGGTCACACGACTGGAAATCAGTTCACTAAGGGTACTCCCCTTTGAGCTAATGATACGACTGAGCAAAGGGTCAACGACTTGCTCTCGGTACCGATGTATTATTTGTATATCCTTGATTCTATCAGGAAAATGTAACTCATAGCTGAACTGATTTTTTTGATTTTTTTGAAGCTCAATTTTTTCAATCGACCCCAAATGTTTCTTTATTTCCCGAATAACTGGAAGGGTATGATGTACGCCCAATGGGCTTTGCGTTACTTGGCCCAAAGCTTCTGCGTTTATAAAATTCCCTACCCGAATAAAACAAGCCCCTAAGGCGACCACAATGGCCATTCGATCAATGATCTGAAGATAAGAATATCCTTCTCGATCAGTTTTAACAAAGGATGCCTTATCAAAATTCCAATGATAGCAATAGGCTGCCACAGCAATAATAATACCCACTGCGGCCCCATGGCTCGCAAGCCCTCCTTCCCATATTTGTAGTATCTCTTCTGGATTAGAAAAGTAATATTTTGGATCATAAAACAATACATGACCTAGTCTGGCTCCCACTAGTGTTCCTGAAATCATGTACAAAAGTAGCCAGTCAGACTTAGGTTGCCAACGCCCTTCTTGAGTGAAAATATGTTTGATAATGAAGCGGCTGATCCCAAACCCTATTGCGAAAAGGACTCCATACCAGCTTATTTTAAGGACCAAAAATTCTAAAAAAATAGGATCAATATTTATCATTTTCAGGTCATATAAAACGTAAAATATATTATAAAAAAAGGTGACCTTTCGGCCACCTCTGAAGAAAAACTAAATTTAAAAAAACTTAATTATAACTTTGATTCTCTTTCTATGATTATATTAAATTAACTATCACATTTGTTGTTCCAGTACCCAAATACCCCTTTATATGTTTTGCCTGAATTTGCACCTTCACTAAATGTAAATTGACCACCTTGACCATCTGAGGTTTTCTTTGCGGCATCTTTCCACCATTGACAAGTTGCCTCATCAGAGGCCGCTGGATCCTTTTTATATACATCTATAACTGTTGTACCGTCTTCTTTGTATGCTGCTTCAAAATCAACATAGTAACAGCCATCAGAAATTTTGGTCATCTTCATTGTTCCGTCAGCATCAACTCCTCCCCATCCATCGTTATTTCCAGTCATAAATGACCCTGTAGCGTAAACATCATGATCGGTTGCAGCAACATTAACTACAAATCTTGTCATTGTACTTGCTACGGCATCTATTCCGCTATCATCACAAGGAAAGGCAGCCATTGCAAAAACTTTATCTCCACTATTTGTCGCTCCAGCAGCATCAAGAGCTGATATAGTGATAGTATAGGCACCTATTTCAAGTTCATAAGCATTGATTGCTGCTGAATAATCATTCACGCTGTCGTTAGCCATTAAACCTTCCATGACAACTGCATTCGTTGAATCCTTTACAAGGTATGAAACTTCAGTAATAGCAGATTCAGTACTCGCAGCGGGTTTTACCGTTGCTGATAAAGTATAGGTAGAATCTAATGGGATGCCATCAACAACAATAATAGCCCCATCGGATTTGTTAGTAACCCCTGGGTTGTAATCTTGCCATGTAAATACGGGATCTGCAAAGAAATGAGACGTGCCATCAACTAACGTGGGTGTACCATAGTCAGTGCCGTTATCTAGTCTACCATCTTTAGACCATATGGGACCACGTAAAAACTTAAAAATTCCCTCTCGATCTGCATCCTGTGGACTATCACTGAAGCCATGGACAAATTGCCCATAGTATGAAATATGACCTTCTGAGTCTGTATATGGTTCCATTTGAATTGCTTTTGAAAGATCCCATGGACCAGTTTCTGGCATTGACCCAATCATGTATATCGGATCATTAGAATAATCTTCTGGTTGAGTGGGTACCTCTTGAAGAATGATCGTCAACTTGTCCTCATCAAGTTTAGGAAGTGCAACAATTCCTACCGTATCAGTAGTTGAATTTCCAGCTACATCAATGGCTGTTACTGTGATCGTGTGATTACCTAAAACTACATTCTCTGGCAGCGTTATGGCTGTAGAATAAGCTCCTGTAGTTATATCAATGTCCGCTGATATAACCGTAACTGTACCATTTCCAATACTCAAAGTTGCCGAAGCAAGCTCCGTTTCATCTGCTACGCTGATGTCAGGTACTAACGACCCGCCTGCTGCTGCAACAGATCCTGATACTGGTGAACTGATCGTAACGGTTGGAGCCGTTGTGTCCGTGGTTTGGTCGTCTGTGTTCGTATCTGATACATTGGTATCGTCATCATCACTACAAGAAACGAATAATGTCAATGCAATTCCTGTAAAGAGCGCTAAAAAAAGTTTTAATAAGTTTTTCATTTTTCTAATTTAAGTTAATTTATTTTATTTTGTGATTCCATTTTATTTTTATCGTAAAAAGTAATTTTAAAGTAAATTTAAAGTATTCTATTCCTATTGAGTGTCAGGACGTAAAAAAAAATTAAATCCCCCAAATAATATAAAATTACTATTAATTATGTGATTTCCTCAGACAGCATAAGAACAACTATTGTAGTTTAAAAGGCTAACTCAACTTACTTTCTTGTTAATTTTTTTGAGATCCTTATCTAAATCCAAATGAAGTTTTTGTGTCGCTATTCTAAGTTGATTTTCTACTGTCTTGGGGGTCAAATTAAGAATTTTAGCAGCTTCTTTATATGAATAACCCTTATTCCTGACCAATTCAAAAATAGATTTACACCTTGGGGGCAATTTTTTAACTGATAATTTAATCATTTCCTTGAGTTCATTAAGCTCATAAATTTGATCCGGCCCCATTTCATGTTGATTCAACATTTGCTCATCTAGGGAAATGAAATGTCTGTTTCCACGCTTTCTAATGTGATCGTAGGATAGGTTTTTGGTGCACACAAACAAAAAAGATTCTAAGTTTTCTAGTGAGGAATATTTGCACCTATTTTGCCAAAGTTTAAAAAAAACATCCTCCACAATTTCCTCTGCAAGACCTTGATCTTTGACAATACTAAAGGCAGTGGCGTAGAGCCATTTTGAATGCGCATTGAATAATTTCTCTAATGCGCGTTCGTCATCATCCTCACTCATTCTTCGCAACAGCAATTTATTGGTCATGATTACGTTTGATTCTGGGTGCTTTTAATTTTAGTCAGTAAATTTTGCAAAAGAATTTACTGATAAATTATTTTAATGAAAAATAATTTATCGAAGAATTATAAAGTGATTTTACGAAATCGATTGCATTATCGAAATTAGTTTGCTGAAATGATATGATTACTTTTTCATTCACAATAATTTAAATTTTATCACAACCCTTTATCTTTTGTCTCGTGAGCACTCAAAAATCAATCCTGCCCGTGTAACTAATTTCAAAATCAAGGTTAAGTAATCATTTAAAAAAGAGGCTAATTGGGTAAGACTGATGCAAAGAAAGCACCCCTGAAATCCCTTTTAAAAGCTTCAAAGAAGAAATAGGCCTTAACGCTAAAAAAGGAAACTCGGTTTGGTTCTCTTGAACTCAGAAACTAAACTATCCGTCTACTGAACACCAAAAGAAATTTTCATCTTCAGGAATACTTATCTCTCAAACTCCAGGCTACAAAGATAAATCTATCTTCTTTTTCATCTGGGATGACCTTCAATACATTATTTACCGTGAGTTTGATCAGGGTTTGAGAGGCTAACTGCTTATCAATATTACCAACGGTACAAAAAGTATTGACGGTGATTTCCTCGTGGTTCCCTAAATAATTTAAAAGTATCTTTTCATTTTCACCATACTCAAAAGGTGTCGTAGTTTCCTTTATGGAAAATTTTAAGATTTGCCTCAATTCTCTACTGGCTTGAATAGACCTGTCTTCAAGCCTTACAAAGGAACGACCTCGTTTATGAAAAGGTTTTAAAAAGGCAAAATAGGGTTTCTTTTTTCCAGACTCAAATTGATAATGAACGATCGCGCGTTTACCATCGATAGGTATGACCTGGAATTCATATTCAATTTGAGGCCTACATAACTCCTGCATCGCTTTCTCCATGACATAATGGGCTTCTTCAGCATCTTTGAGCCCAATAATACTGCCATCGTCATCAACACCTATAAATAAATGCCCTCCTTTTGAATTTGAAAAAGCAACGATTTCTCTGATAATTCTATCGGGATGTTTAGCCTTTAGCTTAAATTCAATTCGAGGACCTTCCCCCTGTGCGATCAGCTGCTGGGCCTCTGTCAATGTCATGTCTACTTTATTTTATATATCTTCTGCAGTATGATCTTCTATGTTAAACATACTACTGATCAAATCTTTGAATTGCAATCCTTCATCAAGGGTATGCTTACTCAGCACACTGTATTCTGCTAAACCATGCAGCGCCAACTCCATCAAAAATAATCGATAAGCCTCTGATTCCTTTTTATATTTTTTGTTAACCAAATCGGCCAATCCCGGTACGCTATTCAAGCAAGAGCTGTAATCGGCATCACTAGCATCTAACATTATATCAACCATATTTCCTTTCCCAAACCATTCCGAAATGACTTGATAAGGGTTATCCCTTTTCTTACTTTTTCTGATCTCTTCAGGATCTGGAAAGAAATTCACAAATTGAGTTCTTATGGCCTTACTGATCAAGTTGGCAGCTACGATGCCTGGGCCTTCTTGTTCTCCTTCATAGACCAGTTCTACTTTCCCAGTTATGGCTGGAACGACCCCAACAAAATCAGCTACTCGGACGGTTGTTTTTTCCGCTCCATTCTTAAACATTCTTCGTTCGGCTGCACTGATTAAATTTTCATAAGCGGAAATGGTCAGTCTTGCTGAAACACCACTCTTGGCATCGACATACTCACTCTCCCGAGCTTCAAAAGCAATCTGTTCAACCAAATCCTTAGCCAACTCAAAAGACTGGACCCGTTGTTGTTCTGGTTCCAATTGGGCTTCTTGTTGGGTTATTTTCTTTCCTATCTCTATACTTTTTGGATAATGCGTGATGATCTGACTGTCAATCCGATCTTTCAAGGGTGTGACAATACTACCCCTATTGGTATAATCCTCTGGGTTTGCCGTAAATACAAATTGAACATCTAGAGGCAATCGCAACTTGAACCCTCTTATTTGAATATCTCCTTCTTGAAGGATATTAAACAGCGCGACTTGAATACGGGCTTGTAAATCTGGAAGCTCATTGATCACAAAAATAGATCTATTGGATCTAGGGATAAGACCGTAATGAATGACCCTTTGATCTGCATAAGAAAGCTTCAAACTCGCGGCCTTGATGGGATCAACATCGCCAATAAGATCGGCAATAGAAACATCAGGCGTGGCTAATTTCTCCGTGTAACGCTCGTCTCTGTGTAACCAAGAGATGGCCATCTGATCGCCTTCATCTTTTAACATAGCCAAGGCGTAATTAGAAATTGGTCTGAGCGGATCATCATTGAGTTCCGAGCCTTGTACCACAGGAATCCATTCATCAAGCAGAAGTACCATCATCCGAGCAATTCGGGTTTTGGCCTGTCCTCGAAGTCCAAGAAAATTGATATTATGCCTTGCCAAAATAGCCCTTTCAATATCTGGAATTACCGTATGCTCATAACCCCAAATGCCCTCAAAAACTGATTTACCTTCCTGGAAAGAACGTAATAAATTTTTTCTTAATTCATCCTTAATACCGATCGGAATATACCCTGAGACCTTCAGCTCTTTTAGTGTTTTGATCGCTAATAAATTTTTTTCTGGTAAATCGTAATATGTCATATGAATTAGAGATTTTTTCTTCGGTTATTTTTATAATCTTCAAAAATAAGATGGCCCAAGCCTTGCAGACTGCTATAGTAAGCATTACCGTTATTGATTTGGGTAAACTCTTGCACAAACTGCTTCAAATAGGGGTCTGAGGCAATCATAAAGGTGGTAATGGATACATGGCTTCTTCTGCATTGCGCGGCCAAATTAAAGGTTTTATTCATTATTTTGGGATCTAAGCCAAAACTGTTTTTATAGTATTTGATGCCGACCTTCATACAGGTTGGTTTGCCATCCGTAATCATGAAAATTTGCTTATTTTTATTTTTTTTGCGTTTCAGAATATCTATCGCTAATTCCAGTCCCGCAATGGTATTGGTATGATAGGGGCCTACTTGCAAAAAGGGTAAATCTTTGATCTCAATTTGCCACGCATCGTTACCGAATACAATAATGTCAAGGGTATCTTTGGGGTATTTTTGAGTAATTAACTCCGCCAAAGCCATGGCTACCTTTTTTGCTGGTGTGATCCGATCCTCTCCATATAAAATCATGGAATGACTAATGTCGATCATTAAAACCGTTGACGTCTGTGCTTTGAAATCCTTATCTTGAATCTCTAAATCTCTTTCGGTCAATCTAAAGTCTTCGGTACCGTTGTTGATCTGTGCGTTTTTCAAACTTTCGGTCAAAGCAATTTGATCCAACGAATCTCCAAACTGGAATTCCCTAAAATCCGTAGTGGTCTCATCTCCTTGGCCGAAATAAGGTGTTTTATGATCTCCCTTAGAGCCTTTTTTGAGTTTCCCGAAAATTTCTTCTAGCGCATTTTTTCTAATTTTTTGTTCTGATTTGGCGGTAACCTCAAACGTTCCCTCCTCACTACCCTCTTTAATGTAGCCTTGATCTTTTAAATCATCCACAAAATTTCCCATGCCATAATCTTCAGGCATTAAATTATGTTCTTGGTCCAAATTAGTCAACCAATGGATCGTTTCTGAGACATCCCCTCCGGTAATGACCATCAATTGCAAAAAAATATCCCGCAGGCTTTCAAATGAGCCTTTTTCAGCTACTCTTTCGGGAATATATTCGGTGAATCGGTATCCAATCATGATTGACTTGTTTGCATTTAAAAAACATTCTTTTACCTAAAAAGATTTCATTTTACATAAAAGATTAAAATTTTATTGCGTGATGCAAGCGGCTTCATAGGCCTCCTCGTACATGGGCATGATCTGAGATAATTCAAATGATAATGCTTTTTTATAAGCCTCTGCTTTGAATTTTGGCAGGTAATCCTCATGCAGCACATGTAAGGTTTTTTCCACCATATCCTCAATATCCCCCACATCACACGTGTACCCGGTAACTCCATCTTCGTTCAATTCGGTCAGTCCTCCAATATTCGTGCTGATCAAGGGTACTTGGCAGGCCATCGCTTCGAGGGCAGCCAAACCAAAACTTTCTTTTTCAGAAGTCATGATAAATACATCGCAAACAGATAGAATTTCTTCGACGTTGGACATTTTACCGAGAAAACGTACGTCTTGAATACTACACGTCTCACGGGTCATTTTTTCCATTTCAGATCTCTCGGGACCGTCACCCACCAACAACAACTTCACCGGTATCTGTTGACTTACCTTACAAAAGACAGTGATCACGTCTTGCACCCGCTTCACTTTTCTAAAGTTAGAAACATGTACTATAAGTTTTTCTCCATTGGGACATATCGCCTTTTTAAAATGATCTTTATGCTGCTTTTTAAACTTATCAATATCCACAAAATTAGGTATTACTTTTATCTCTTTTTGAATATCAAAAAGAGAATGGGTATCCCTTTTAAGAGAATTTGAAACTGCCGTAACAACATCTGATTGATTAATGGCATAAGTCACCACTGAAGCATAGGTCGCCTCTTTACCCACCAAGGTGATATCTGTCCCATGTAAGGTGGTTATTATGGGAATAGTAATCCCTTTGGTCGCCAATATTTGCTTTGCTAAAATTGCCGCTGATGCATGAGGGATGGCATAATGGACGTGTAGCAAATCTAATTTTTCATATTCAACCACATCCACCATTCTTGCCGCCAAGGCGATCTCATAAGGGGGATAGTCAAATAAAGGATAATCTTTGACAGATACCTCATGATAGAAAAGATTTTCACTCAAAAAGTCCAATCTCGTGGGCTGTGCATAGGTGATGAAATGAATCTGATGCCCTTTTTTGGCAAGTCCCATTCCTAACTCCGTAGCCATCACCCCACTCCCGCCGTAAGTGGGGTAGCAAACAATTCCAATTTTCATTTCTGTAAATTTATCTTTAGTAATGCTTAAGGTTTTATTTGTTTTCTCCTCATTTCCCTGCTTAGGAGATAGAGATTAACTAAAATTACCTAAATTATTTTTGGATTTGAAAGATGGATACATCGATCACAAGTGCAAGATAGCATCTAAATATAAACAATCTTAAAAATCTATATTTTGTCTCATTATTTTATCTAAATATTTCAATTTTGCAGTAACTTAAAGTTTTTGGAAACGACCTTCAAAATATTTCAATAAATTTATAGAAATAAAAGGTTAATGGGTAGGTACTTGGAGGATTATTTTATCTTCCTACTTACGAAAGTAAAGTGGCTTTAAAATGTCATTTTTGTCTCCTGCCCAAGTTGAGACCCAGTTAAAAAACAACCATAAATAGTTAACTCAAAATGAAGTTACCCTCTTTCGTTAAATTGCCTGGTCATAAAAAGTTTACCATTACTCCGAGATACTATGATCCCATCAAAGAGGAAATACTGGAGCGCACCGAAATGATTAAAAGAGAGCTGTCTGGAGAAGAAAATTTTGGGGTAAGGGCTCATAAGATCACCTTCGATAGACGGTCCAGTCCTGGGCCGAATACTTCTGGACTACAAATCATCATTGCCGTCGGTTTGGGATTGGCTTTTTTGAGTTGGCTTTATTTTGGAAACCCTGTTTTACACCTCCTTTGGCTTATTATTCCCATCTACCTATTTTTGAAATTCAAAAAAAAAGCAACTAAACACTAATGCCAGACATCGTCCATGTACTGCCTGATCATATTGCCAATCAAATTGCCGCTGGAGAAGTCGTTCAAAGACCTGCCTCGGCCGTAAAAGAACTGCTCGAAAACAGTATCGATGCTGGTGCTAACGAAATTAAGGTATACATACAGGAAGCCGGAAAAACCCTTATTCAAGTGGTGGACGACGGCAGGGGAATGTCTGAAAAAGATGCCATCATGTGCTTTGAGAGACATGCGACTTCCAAATTGAAAGATGCCAAAGATTTATTTAGACTAAAATCAATGGGTTTTAGAGGCGAGGCACTCGCCTCTATTGCAGCGGTCGCACAAGTCGAATTAAAAACAAAAACAGATGATCTTGAGTTAGGTCTTTTGGTCAAGGTTGAAGCCAGTGACCTTTGCAAACAAGAACCCATAGCCATGCAGAATGGGACGAGCTTGTCCATTAAAAATCTTTTCTTCAACCTTCCTGCACGTAGAAACTTTTTAAAAAGTAATCCAGTAGAATTTCGACACATTCATGATGAATTTCAAAGGATTTCAATCGCTCATGCAGGTATAAAATTCTCATTACATCATAACAATGGGGAAGTTTACAACTTAGAGCCCGGAAAACTCAGCAAACGTATTGTCCAAATTTTCGGAAAAAATTATCAGCAGCAACTCATCCCTTGCCAAGAAGAAACGCCTACAGTTAGGATCTCAGGCTATGTAGGTAAGCCCACATTTGCAAAAAAAACCAGAGGGGAACAATTCTTTTTTGTAAACCATCGTTTCATCAAAAATCATTATCTCAATCATGCCGTTTTAAAAGCTTTTGAAGGGCTTTTAAAACCAGAGGCTCATCCCTTTTATGTATTGTTTATCGAAATTGATCCCAAAGACGTCGATGTAAATGTTCACCCTACCAAAACAGAGGTTAAATTCACCGATGATCGTTTACTGTATGGCGTAATTGTGGCCGCCGTACGCCAAGCTTTGGCCACTTCAAATGTAGCGCCCTCTATAGACTTCGATATAGACGTTAATTTTGCCTTATTTTCTCCACCAAAGGGGGCTGATCAGGTATCTGAATCAGATAAAAAATATACGCAATTCAAAAATATCCCAAACTCCAATAGTTCATCAAAAAATTGGGAATTATTGTACGAGAATGCACATGATGAAGAACTAATCAGTAGGGAACAAGCGAAACATGAACTTCAACAGCAAGATCGGATGCTACTAAACAGTGATCCTCATTCGGGTCATCAAAAAATACCGCCCAATCCTCAAACCCTGTGTATACATAACCGCTTCCTCTTGCGTCAAGTAAAGAGCGGTATGGTACTAATTGATCAAAGAGCGGCACATGAGAGGATTCTTTATGAACGATATCTTGAACATTATCGTCAAAATCAAGGTGTTTCACAGTCCTGCTTATTTCCTAGTCAACTTTCTCTCAATCCTGCAGATTTTGATTTGGTCCTATCGCTAAAGAATGAAATTCAAATGCTCGGTTTTGAATTTGAACCATTTGGTAAAAACTGTATCGTCATCAATGGCGTACCTCCAGAAATTGGTAAACTGTCTGAAAAAGACCTTTTTGAAGATTTGATAGAACAATTTAAGATGAATCAAACGGAAATTGCGCTCAATAAAACCGAAAATTTAGCACGTTCTATGGCAAAACGTACGGCCATAAAAATCAGTGAAAAATTGGCCGATGAAGAAATTTCAAAAATATTTGACTTATTATTTGCCTGCAAGCAACCCAATTATACGCCGGATGGTCAGGCAACTTTTGTAGTTTTGAGTTTAGATAAAATAATTTCACTTTTCAATTAATAAATATGTTTGGAAGATTAACCCCTACGGTCAAGTACATTTTAATTGCGAATGTGGGAATCTTTGTTTTGCAATCTTTATTGAATTTGCCCTTATCCTCTTGGTTGGGATTGCGTGTGGTTTTTTCTGATCAATTCGCGCTACATCAGTTCATCACATATATGTGGATTCATGCCAACTTCAGCCATCTATTGGGAAATATGTTTGCCGTCTTTGTTTTTGGGCCCTTGTTAGAGCAAACCTTCGGACAAAAAAAATTCCTCAGCTTCTATTTAGCCTGTGGTATTGGAGCGGGTATGCTTTTTGGCGGTGCTAATTTTATGGAGCAATATCAATTGAAAGCAGATACGGAAACCTATCTCTCTAATCCAAATCCCGATGACTTTAGTTTATTCATTTCTGAACACAAGTCGCGTCGATTCAATTTGCAAGGGTTGGCCGAGCTCTCAGATGGGTATTATGAGAATCCACAAGATCCAGATTACATAAAACAAACGATGAGTGCCGTCACACAGATATTTAATCTCAAAACGAATATTCCAATGGTCGGTGCCTCAGGGGCAGTTTATGGCATATTGATGGCTTTTGCCATGCTATTCCCTAACTTACAGCTCATGCTTTTATTTCCACCTATTCCCATTCGGGCCAAATATTTGGTTTTTATTTACGGAGCTATAGAACTTTATTCCGAATTAAATCGTTCAGAAGGGGATAATGTGGCGCATCTTGCGCATTTAAGCGGCATGCTAATCGCCTTCATTCTTATTCGGATTTGGATCAATAACAAAACGATTAAACCTTACTGATTATGAATACAAGTAAAAATCTGCTTGATGAATTCAAAAATGCTTGGAACAAGCCCAACAACGCCATTGCGCAGATCATAATCATCAATATTATTGTTTTCTTGATAATGCTGACCTTGAGCATCTTTCTTAAATTGAGTGGTGGAGCAGAAATCTATAGGTCTATAGAGGAGTTATTGATGCTTCCCTCGGATCTCAGTTCATTTTTATTTCAGCCATGGTCTATCATCACCTACTTTTTTTTACATGCTGACTTATTTCATATTTTATTTAACATGTTGGTCCTCTATTGGTTTGGGAAACTCATAGTAGAATATTTAGGCAGCGACAAAGTAATTTCACTTTATGTGCTCGGCGGTCTTGCTGGTGGACTACTTTATCTGATTATTTACAACACGCTCCCCTTTTATGAAAGCCAGCAAATTTCCAGAATGCTTGGCGCTTCAGCTGGAGTGTATGCCATCATTACCGCGGCAGCCACTTTACTGCCTAATTATACATTCCACTTGCTTTTGATTGGACCCGTAAAGATTAAATATATTGCTTTTTTTTATATCATTCTTTCTTTTTCACAGACCGTAGGTGCGAATGCGGGAGGCGAATGGGCACATTTAGCGGGGGCTGCAATGGGTTATGTCTACATCAAGCAAATACAAAAAGGCCAGGATCTCGGTGGTTGGATTCTTCAAATTATTGATTTTTTCAAAAGCTTTTTTAGACAATCCTCAAAAATTAAGGTCACCCACAGAAGCAAGCCCAGAAAAAAGGCGAAAGCAGCTACTGAAGCAAGCCACGCTACATCGCCCCTGTCCACCAATACTTCCGAACAAGATGAAATAGATGCCATTTTGGATAAGATTTCACAAAAAGGATATGAGAGTCTGACCAAAGAAGAAAAACAGAAACTTTTTAACGCCAGTAAAAAATAAACTTAATTTTTATTGGCCAACTGTCCACAGGCCGCATCAATATCTTTACCTCGACTCCTTCGTATATTGACGATGAGTTTCTTGGATTTCAAAAATTCTGCAAATTGCTCCAACTTGTCAGCTGTTGTATTTTGATATTGGGCCTCAGCGATCGGATTGTATTCAATAATGTTGATTTTGGAGGGTATTGATTTAGCAAAATGCCATAACTCCTCTGCATCCTCGAGACCGTCATTAAAATTATCAAAAACGATGTATTCAAAAGTAATTTGATTTCCTGTTTTTTGATAAAAATAAAGCAATGCTTCCTTCAACACTTTCAATGTATTGGTTTCATTGATAGGCATGATTTGATTCCTTTTTACGTCATTGGCCGCGTGCAGAGACAAGGCCAAGTTGAATTTGACTTGATCGTCAGCCAGCTTGATGATCATCTTGGCAATACCTGCAGTGGATACCGTGATGCGCTTGGGCGACATATTCAGTCCATCTGTGGCAGTAATCCGCTCAATGCTCCGTAATACGTTCTTGTAATTGAGTAAAGGCTCTCCCATCCCCATAAAAACAATATTGCTTAGGGGTGTGTCAAAATGCCTTTTGGCTTGTTTTTCTATTTCAACCACTTGATCATAAATCTCTGCTGGATCTAAATTTCGCTTGCGGTCCATATAACCCGTGGCGCAAAACTTACAACTCAACGAACACCCTACTTGAGAGGAAACGCAGGCCGTCATTCGATCATCTACTGGAATCAAAACTCCCTCCACTAGAGCTTTATCATGAAGTGAAAAAGCCAATTTTATAGTTCCATCATTCGATTTTTGATCGGTCTGCACTGAGATCGGTAAAATATCAAAATCTTTGGCCAATTGTGCGCGCATCAATAGGGAGAGATTGGACATTTCATCAAAAGTATGTGCCGACTTAACCCATATCCATTCCCAAATTTGTTTTGCACGAAACGGAGGTAATCCAGTTTCCGATACGTAATCTTTCAATTTATCGAATGTCAACTTACGAACGTCTTGCTTCATAATGCGAAGTTAGGGGTAATAGCCCATTATTCTACCACTAAGGTGCGGATCTCCTGAATCAATTCCCCGGAAGCTGAGAGGCCCATTAACATTACATCATATTCACCAGGGATATCTGAAGTAAATAATTCGTATTTAGTATTCAAATCTGGATGATTTTTTGTCTTAAATAAAAGCATGGTTCTCCTATCGGGTATCCTTATCTCTCGAGGATCATTATGATTAGGAGTATAATATTGTTTTTGCCTTTCCATCCCTTTGTAAATATAATTCAATCCATGAGGCTCAAATCCATATAAATCCTCATCCATGGTCGTAAAAAAAATCAACCCATCAAGCTTGGCTGGGCCTATGTAATAGCGTTCTGAAAGAATTTTTATCGTTTTTATATTAAACGGGGAGTAGGACAGTACTTCTTGAGGACTTGCCACCACCCCATCAAAGAGTACCAAATAGATCCCTGTAGGTCTGTAGCCTTTTAATGATTCTGGCCAGCGAATTTCAAAATCATAATCATTATCGGATTTACTGATTCCAATCTCGGGAATATATTCAATAAAAGAATCTCTGACGGTTGGGAATCGTGTGTAATCATCAACATTAAAGATTCGAAAATTAATTTCTTTCTTTTCTTTTTTTTTCGAAGTTAATATCCGGTCATTTTTTAAATGATGGTAAGCATTTTCAACTTGTAAGTGTATACTATTGGCCACAATTTCCTTAACCAAGAGCGAATCATAATACAAAGGCCAACTCTTTAATTTCGGATATTCCTTATAAAACTCATCCTCTATTTTGATCTCAAATAGATTAGCATCATCATTAAGTACGCTTATATAAGCCTTTCGGTCCCCATCAATATATTCAATATTCAATAAGAATCTCCCTGCACTGTCTGACTTAGCTAAACTTAAGCTTTCTTCTTTACCTGGCACTGAGAATGTAATAATTTGATTTTCAACTGACTGATCTCCATTCGCTTTAATAAACCCCTGCAGTAAGTCATTTCTATATTCAGGTAGGTAATCAAAAGACTTTAATGTGGTGATTTTGGGCCAATCGACCTCTGAAAACATTAACCATGCATTAATATCGTTATATTTTGTCCACTTGGCCTGAAGGGGTGGAGATATTAGCTTACTATTAATTTGATTGAGTCGTAATGACCTCGGTTGCTCTGATTTTTTATTCACCATCATCGTACTGACACTCAAATTTGAATCTAAAACAGAAAATTCAATATAGCCCCTAGGCACCGATACGAGCTGTTGCTCAGAAAGGTCAGAAAGTCCCCCGTTATAAAATAATCTTTCAGCCATTATCGCCCCTTGGTTATCTAAGATCTCAGCCCTCAATAATTTGTTTGGTAAACTGACTTTTCCTATTTTGATTGGCTCTCGGAGCTTATTACTCTTTTCAATATATATATTGTGGCGATCACGTACTCTGAACGATGTTATATTTAATTGACTCTTGGCATGGCTATCTATGAGTTGAAAAGTATATGAGTTCGGCATTTCTTGCATCGAAATCGTACTACAATTTTCACAAGCCTCGGGGAGGTCTAAAAATTTAAAGACAGCCCCTTCAGTATAAATCATTTGATAACTTCTCCCCTTCTCAGGAGTAAAAGAAAATTGAGCCAGCCCATCTACTGAATTAATATCGGCTTGTTTCTCACCTAGGTCATCCACTAATTTCCCTTTAAACGAGACTCCTTGTTCCTGATGATCTGAATAACGAACAACTACTTTATTACTCACTCCTTTAACTAATTTTCCTCCCTCAGCATAAAATCTCATTTGCCAATTTGTGATAATTGGCGGAGTATAAATTTCAAAAGGGTTATAAATGCTAATCGGAACTCGACAAAAGTCTTTCCTATTTTTCATCCATCGTGTATACGCAACTAAATCATAATTTCCAGACTTAATCAAAGTAGAAATAAATAAATCTCCTACTATTAATCCGCGCTCTAAGGCTATCTTGGTCTGGTATATAGGATTTTGATTCTCATCCAGTAGTTCAATGTAAAGTAAAGAACTCAAGCTTGATAGCTTTCCTGTTTTAGAACTGGTAATAAACCCTTGAAAATATATATTCTCCCCAGTCAAAAATTGATTTTTATTGGTTACCAGTAATACTTCTTCATGAATATTCCCTTGACCGAAAGCAAATAATTGAAAAAAAAGTAATGAAAGGACTATATAGTTTCTAAAAGTTCTCATTCCCAAAAATCTGGTACTCCAATTTTACCTAATATTCAACAGTCAGAACAGTTTTCCGATGTCATAAAATATAGTTGTAAGTCCGGATCATAAGTCCATATTATCATTCTTGCATTTCTATCATCAGTGACATAACCTTCAAGCGCTAATGCTGGAATAGAATCTATACCAATAATATCAATACCACAATAGTCTAGTCCATAATTAACTTTGAATCCATCAGAGACAAAAGTTTTAGGTTCAAAAAATGAAACTTTAGAGGATACTCCTGAAACGTCAAAGTTTCCCATCACCAATTCTTTTGGATCTGTTAACGATTTTATATTTCCAGAAATATTACCTTTTTGTTTGTCAAATAGTGAGCCTCCAGATTCATTGTTTTCCTTCAGTCGTTTATAATATTGATAAGTAGCATTAGACAACGCATATTGCTTAACCTTCACTGCTGTCTTAAAGGATAAATTCTGATCATTCTCATTAATGAAATGGATAGGGAATTCCGTGAGTTTGGAGTTATTTAAAGAAAAGGCAGATCCTAATAATAAAGCAGTACTGGTATCTCCTCTAAAGCATACCTCCACACTTTGTAAATCCGTCATTTTTCTTTGTATGGCTGCTCCTATCTTGGGTACATAAACGTATTCTGAGGGGTAAGGAACTCTCCATTCATAGGTTTCTTCCCAGACATATCTGAACGTACTTACTTCATAATCACTCCAATCACTTTCTATAAATAGTTGGACTCCATTTAATAATTCAGCACTCTTCTCTGAGGGTAATTGAACATATCTTCCGTATAAGGTATCAATAGGAGGTGCTTCATTTAACACTTCTTCAGAAGATAGATATTCATGGCCATTTTTTATCTTAATTCTCAATCTATAGCTTTGACCCACAATACCTCGATAAGTCGAAGAAGTTACATAATTTCCAGGATGTCTTTCTGTCAATGTGACCGCATCACCGTCACTGGTCTCAATGATTACAGTGGCCTCATTAATGGTTGTTAGATTTGTGATTCCTAGTCCAGAGGTATAGGATAACCTCACACTGTGGGTTTTTTCTTCATTGGTTAATAACCCATCTACCACTATCAAAGGTGGGCCAACTTCATGAATCAGTTCATATTCATAGGGTTCTATGCAAGAAAAGGCAATAACTAAAATTAATAAATGAATTTTATTTTTAATCTCTAACCTCATATTTTGAAATTGAAGGTAATTGTAGGAATTGGATTTGAAAATACTGTCATTTTATAGCCCTCAACATCTCCATCAACGGTCTTAAAAAAAATCGAATACACATTATCCCTACCCAAAACATTATAAATCGAAAAGGTCCAGAACGAGTGGCCCAATTTTTTTATTTTATGCGTCCCTTCTACATCAAATCCTATGTCAACTCTGAAATAATCAGGAATACGAAAAGCATTTCTATTCGAATAGAGCAGGCTTTCAGCATTATTAAATTTCCACTTCCCAATGGGATATGTAACCGGCCTTCCACTTGAGTAAATCAAGTTTAAGGATAAACTGTACCTTCTTGTAAATTTATAATTAGTTACCAAATTTAAATAATGTGGCTTATCATAATTAGTCTCGAAAAAAGCCCCTCCATTGACCCGTTCCTCAGAAAAATTTCCATTTAAACGGATAAAACTTCGTGACCATGTATAATTGAACCAGCCTGTAAACCATCCATCAGACTTTTTTGCGGACAGCTCCAATCCATAAGATTTGCCCTCTCCTTGAAGCAAATCAGTCTCAATATTTTTATTGAATTGCAAATCTGCACCTACTTTGAAATCCACTAAATTCTTAATTAATTTGTAATAGCCCTCAACTGAAAACTCTAGCACATCATTTCCAAGGATGTTTTTGTAATACCCAATTGAAAATTGATCCGCTATTTGGGGCACCAAATATTTACCCGACAATCTCCAAATGTCAGTAGGTGCTAATGAAGCAGAATTAATGAGCATGTGAATATATTGTCGAGACCTATTATAGCTCATCTTCAAAGAACTTAGATTTGGAAGAGAAAATCTACCCGATAATCGCAATTCAGGACCATGATAAGTAGCCATTGACGCCCCTTTTTCATATGAAAGCGTATCAGTAATAAAATCTTTGTTTAAGGGTTTATTAAGGGCATATTGATATGATTCTGAAGGACCTAACCGGGTATATAAAGAATATCTTAACCCTGCGTAAAGTGAAAGACTTTTTGAAGGATCATATTGATTAGAAAAATAAATTGCTGACTCTAGGGCTTGTTCGGGATTAATCTTATCATAACCAATATCAGATAGTTCCCCCAAGGGTTCTCGAATCCCCGGATTGATCTGATATTTTTTTGTATTAGTACCAAAGTTTAAATGATTTTTATCATTCATATAATAATTGAAATCTACAGTCCCTGCCCATTCAGAAATATCATAATTAATTTGAAATGCCTGCGATGACAACTGGTCATAACCAATATCATAGCGATATTGACTACCCGTAAGCCTCAGGGATCCATCAAAGTCATCGTTGAATTTTCGCATCCAATTTACAGAAAAGTTTGAATTAGTATAACTGAAATCAGAATAGCCAAGCAATGAGTCAGAACTCAATTGAAAACTATCAAAGCTGTAATAACTTGAAGCCGAAAGTGTATTTTTTTCATCTATTTTATGATCCAATTTAATCATCAAATCATGGAAAACAGCATTTTGATTGCCCAGCGGAGAGTTTCTTATTTGTTTGAGTACAAAATCAGAATAAGTTGCTCTTCCCCCCAACATGAGCGATGTTTTATCTTTTATAATAGGCCCTTCAAATAAAAGACTCGAAGTGATGGGTCCTAGACCGGCTTTGACTGAATACTTTTCTTTATTGGGTTTTTTAGTCGTAATGTCAAATACAGAAGAAAGACGCCCCCCATATTTAGCTGGAATCCCTCCCTTAAAAAGTTCCATGCCCTCTAAAACCTCTGAATTAAATATAGAAAAAAATCCAAAAAAATGTGATGTGTTATATACGGTAGCTCCATCGATTGTAAAAAGATTTTGATCTGCTTTGCCCCCTCTTATATTAACCCCTGCGGCACCCTCTCCAACTGCTTGGACTCCTGAAGTTGTTATCGCTGACTTAACGATGTCCCTTTCACCCAAAAGGGTAGGCAAATTTTTAGTCTCTTCAATCCCTAACCTTGTGACCCCCATTTGGGTCTGTTGAATATTATTATCTCGATCTGACATAACCATCACCTCATTTAAAGCTATGATGTCCACATCCATCTCAATATTCATTGTCCCTTCAGAAAAGGCAACTATATTACGATAGGTATTTTTCATCTCAATGGATTGGATTAATAAAACGTGCTCTCCTGAAGGCACATTCAACGCATAAAAACCTGAACTATCTGTAGTTGTACCTGTGAATGGCTCTTGTAAGTATACAAAAGCACCTTCTACAGGATTTTTATTATCACTCCGAATGATGTATCCCGCAATCGTTACAGTTTTGCTAGTTTCATATTTATTTCTTGACCCAATCTCAAAGATTTCGCTTTCTTTATTAACTTGATTGATCTCATTGCCTATTTCCTTTTCAAAAATCAGGCCCTTATCAACCGGATCATATACTATTTTATCATTAAAGAATCCGCTTATCGCAAAAGTTGAAAGGATGGGTTTTTTATAGGAAAGGATAATTTCGTTGCTGTTTATTAGATAACTAAAATCATGATTTAAAAAAAGGAGATCTAAGGCTGATTCCAAAGAAAGTTCCTTGAACTCTACAGTGATCAAAACTGTATCAATCCAATTTTGATCAAATCTAAATTTTATGTCTAGCTCATGTTCTATTTCAACTAGAACTTCATTCAATGGTGTGCCGTTGTAACTGCCATTAACTACTTCACTTGTTTGAGCAAAACAGTAGGAGGAAATCAACATAATCCAAGTTAATAAACGCCCACTCACAATCCCCAATTTTTCTTCGAACAAAACTTAGTTAAAATCATGATATCAACATCATTACCTGGCTTAATCAATAAATTATTTGCCCTTATGTATTCTTTAATTTCTACCTTATGTGAGTCAAACATTTGAAAAAATGCTTTTTTATTTTTTATTCTGATACTTCTGTTGGCCCTCATTAAATAATAGTAATCTAGCTCATAGAATGCTACTGAGGGAAACCCTTCCTCTCCGTTTTCAAAAGTTTGACTTTTCATTCTTTTCACAAAAACTTTGAGCTGAGGATAATCTGATAATAATTGATAAAATCCCGTTTTTGCTGGCGCTTCATCTCCCTCTAATCGAACAAATAATGCTGAATTAATTTCAAATCTCGATACCAGGTTTTGGGATAATTTAAGTGGTTCGACCATGGTCTCTGCATTGGTTGTGTTTTGAATAATCAAAAGATCTTGAAAAACATTATAGAGCATATTAACCTCAAAAACTTGGCCTTTGTAGATTACCGTTCCTAAATCCCATTTGTTTTTAATAAAATATTCATGCGTTTTGAGCGCTTTGGTCCGAAAAGGATAAAAGGAACCATCAATTAAAGAGGTACGCTCCAAGCCAACTATACTATCATACCAAACGTTAAGCTTTCCATCCAGATCCAAATTTCCTATCTTATATTGAGCTTGAGCCTGCCCATAAGTAAGCAAATAGGACATAAAAAAAAGTGTTAAAAGCGCAATACGGCTCATTGATATTAAACTGATTAAAAATTTCCCTTCTATTTTCTCCATATACATACTCTACCACAAAAAACAAAAATTATTGCGGTTTTAGTATTCTTTCTCTGATTTGTACAATCCTTTAATAAACGATCAATACCCGATTACTGTTCAAAAAATTTTAAAGAACGACGCTTTAAAAGAAATTTGTTTACAATTTCAGCAATTTAGTGTATGAATGTTTCTCATTCAAATGCGCTGAAATCAACTACTTATTTCTTCACATATAATATCCAAATAATAGTATCAAATTATGAGGCTCTTCAAGAATTTCTCGGATTTATAAATTTAAGTGGTCCGTGATATTAATTAAATCTCATTCCTATCTTTAAAAGGTAAGGTCCACAATTAAAAGAGGCCATTTTTTATAATAATGGGGGTTGATTCTTTCAAAAAAGAACCACAAAACACAGATTATCTTTTTAACAAGCCATAGGTGCCAATACAGGAAGAGAATGGGCACCTATGGCTGGAGTTACTGTGGGTTATATCTATATCAAGCATTTAAAAGAAGTCTTAGATTTCGGTATTTGGACTCTTCGAATGTTCGATCGCTGTGCACTGATATCGGATAAATATCAAAATATTTGGCCAATTGTGCACGCATCACTTGTGAATGAAATTAAATTTTATCATTTGCTGTGGAATAATTATCTTCCATAAACAATAAAAGATTTTTTATGTCGAAAACGGAGAGATGGAATAATTTTTTATTGCTATAGTTTTCGATAGATTAGCGTGTATGAATTCAATCATAGGTGGGATCCAATATTTAACTCGTTTCCTTGGAAAAACTATTTCTTGGAGCTCCCTCATTTTAACATTTATCATCGTTACAGATGTATTCTTTCGCTATGTTTTTAGTATTACCTCTGCAGCAACTTTTGAGATAGAATGGCATCTATTTGGCCTCATGTTTCTGTTGGGTGCTGCCTGGACACTGGATCAAGATAAACATGTTCGTGTGGACCTTTTTTATCAACGCTTTGGCCCCAAAAAAAAGGCTCTGATCAATCTCATTGGCACATTAATATTCTTGATCCCTTTTTGTTGGGTCACTCTGATCACAAGTATCGATTTTGTCCAAAGTTCATTTTTACTCAATGAAACCAGTCCAGATCCTGGCGGATTACCCGCGCGATATTTAATTAAATCAGCCATTCCCCTAGGTTTTGGTTTATTGATGCTTCAAGGCGTCGTACTCATTCTCAATTCGATAAAAACATTATTGAAATAATGTACGAATACCTGCCTATTATTTTTTTTATAGTTGCTTTTATATTGATTCTTATAGGCTACCCTGTCGCCTTTACTTTAGGAGGTGTAGCCGTTATTGTAGGCGTTTGGATATTTGATGTTGATTTTTTTTACCTGCTCTCTTTAAGAATTTTTGGTACTATGCAGAATTTTGTCCTCTTAGGGGTTCCCCTCTTCGTTTTCATGGGTATGATGTTGGAAAAATCGGGCATTGCTGAAAAACTATTAGAGACCATGGCCTTATTGTTTGGTAGATTTAAAGGAGGTTTGGCGTTATCTGTGATCGTCGTAGGCGCTTTGCTTGCAGCGTCTACAGGAATCGTAGGTGCCACGGTCGTCACTATGGGCTTGATCAGCCTTCCTACCATGTTCAAACGCGGCTACGCACCCACCCTTGCCATGGGAACGATCGCAGCTTCGGGTACTTTGGGACAAATCATCCCACCCTCTGTAGTGTTGGTCTTGCTGGCAAGTGTATTGAATGTTTCGGTAGGCGCTTTATTTCTTGCCGCCATCGTACCTGGTTTTTGCCTGATTGGTATGTATATGATTTATGTGATCATCTATGCCCAGCTACACCCAAATCAGGCACCAGCCATGCCCCCCGAAGAAGTTGCTCATTTTCGAAATAAAGGATTTTCAAAAGAGATTATTCAGTCTTTTTTATTGCCCTTACTATTGATCATACTGGTGTTGGGAACGATTATTGGAGGTATCGCTTCTCCCACAGAAGCGGCTGGAATTGGGGCGATGGGTACTTTAATTCTCACAGCCTATAAAGGAAAACTGAATAAAAAAATCCTTGGGGCAGTTACCAAAGAAACGCTCATGCTCACCTCTATGGTTTTCATGATTCTGATCGGGGCCACGGCCTTTTCTTTGGTCTTTAGAGGGCTTGAGGGGGACAAACTTTTCTTAGAGATGATCTCTAAATCTAATTTGGGGCCTAATGGGTTTTTGATTTTAGTCATGATCATGGTTTTTATTGCAGGATTTTTTATCGACTTCATTGAGATCATATTCATTGTCGTTCCCATCGTTGCCCCCATATTTGCCAGCATGGGTGTGGATTTGGTGTGGGTAGGTATATTATTGGCCATCAACCTTCAAACCTCTTTTTTAACTCCTCCCTTTGGGTTTGCCCTCTTCTACCTCAAAGGCGTCGCCCCTCCCGAAATAAAAACCAACCAACTCTACATAGGGATCCTACCATTTGTAGTGATTCAAATTATCTTTCTAGGCCTCTTGATTCTTTTCCCACAATTATTAAAAATCTTTTAAGAAAGATGCAAGGTATCCTGATTGAGATAGGTAACATTGGCTTTTACAAATAGGACTTTAATTTTTCGAAAAAGGACTTAGGTTCCAGATACCATCTTCATTGGTGACCCAGCTATTGATTCAATTATGGGGCCTAATGATTCTGGATATTTTAAATAATCATCTCGGAACGAAAGAGCTCTATGGGTAAATAAAAAAACGGATATCACCCTTAGGTATTATCCGCTTCTCCTGTTCTTGGTCGGGATGACTGGATTCGAACCAGCGGCCCCCACTACCCTAAAGTGGTGCGCTAACCGGACTGCGCCACATCCCGAAAAACATTTAATAATAATAGCCACAAACTTATTTCAATAATGGGACTATAAAAAGGACTAACCTTTAAAATCTAATGATTTATCCTTACTCCCTCTGGACAAATACTTTATCCTTTATTGAGAGGGCTGCCCTTCCTTCGATCTGGAATATAAATTGGATCTCGTCTTCATTCATCCCCTTCGAATAAAGGGTGAATGTATTCAAATCTAAATCCAGAGCTATTTTTTTCGATAAGACTGATTTATTCAATCCACGAACAATGCAGTCATCTAGCGAATAGAGAAAAGGACTCATGTCATAGCTTGACTGACTCACTACATATTTTTCAATGGCCCGATGCATTGCCAAGTCTGTAATCTTTGCCCATCCTTCCATTTTGGGTAATTCATAGTCAAAAGCTGAAAATCGCATCACCAAATCTTCATCAATACTCGGCACTACAAACAAAGAAATAATTCCATTGATATCCCCCTCCACCGTTAAATTCCATTTCAAAAATCCCTCATGGGGGCTGATCTCCACCCTATTTACTTTTGCAGCAATCCCTTCCAAATTTAACTCCTTCCCTACCAAGAGCGAATCCATCGTCTGCTCTATTTTCAAAAAGGACAACCGAAGTTCAACAAAAGAACTGATCTGTGCATGCCTAGACAGGGGATTGGTCCTCAGTGGTAAAACTTCCAACAACTGATGGCTGTTTTGCGCATCGTTGATTCGTAATATCGATTGATGCTCCAGTTGGAAAAATAAGGTATCGTTAATTTCGAACTTAACAAAATTACCCCTTAAACTGATGGCCTCATTGGTAAAATAAAAAGGCAGTGGCGTAGCTGATACCTTCAATGGCTTTTGTATCGATCGATACAGCCTTTCTACTCCTGCTCTTAAATTTATTTCGTCTTGAAGAATGGCATTGATGATTTTTTCTAAGGGCCTTTTATGTGTTTGAATCTCTTTTTCTATCAGTTCTGCCAAATCGATTTTCAAGCCCAAAACTTTAAAATTAGGCGGTTCATTCCATGTAATCGTCTCCCATCTTGAATCAAATTCTAGATCCCATCGTTCATCAATATTTAACTCCAAAGAAAGTTCAGCTTTAGCTTGAAATTTGATAGGCTTTGCTGCATTACTGATCGACACGCCCAAGAGACGAGATTTGATAATCGCTGAAATATTTAAGGGTAAAGCCAAATAAAGACGCCCTTGATAATATTCAATATCAATACGTTCCTCGCGCTTAATTTTTAAAAATAAGCTGTCTTTTTTTTTATTCAAAGCAAACTCTCCATCGAATAATTGTTGACCCAAAATTTTATTAATCCCCTCTTCTAGCTCAGCGATCGGTAACTTAATGAGGACATTGGTAAAAGAGGCTGGCACCGGTATGATCGCCCCTATTCTATCATCATTGCCTTGACAACTTATCAAAAATATCAGGGTAGTCATTATCGATAAGCGAAAGTATAAGCCTAACTTTATCATCTATGTAAAATATAATGTGATCTCTATTTATTAAGGTGACGCTTATTCATCTACTTTCCATTCCTATGAAATATAAATCCTTTTCTTTTAATTGCATTTCAAACTTAAGTCCAAGCCTTATCCCAATCATAAAAAATTGGGGCTTTTTTGGTGTTTTATTGCTCTTCATTTGGTCTTGCGAAAATAAGGCCTCCTCATCTCAAAAAAAAACATCTATACACAAAGGCCAAGAAGTAATTGATCAAGCAATCATAGCACATGGGCAACATCTTTTCGAGAATGCCACCTTGTCTTTTTTATTCAGAGATAAGCAATACAGTGCAAGGCGATCCGATGCCGAATACACTTATACAAGATCTTTTAAAAACGGTTCTGCACTCATAGAAGATATGTTGATCAATAGTACCGATTTTTCTCGAAAAAAAAATGACGTCTCGATAGAAATCGAGAAAGAATGGGCCGAAAAATACAGTAGATCTATAAATTCCGTGCTTTATTTTTTTCAACTCCCCTACCTGTTAAACGATCTCGCGGTTAAAAAAATAGATCAGGGAATAAAACAGATCAAAGGTGAGAACTATTATCAAATTAAAGTCTCTTTTCAAATAGAAAATGGGGGTGAGGATTTTGAAGATGAATATCTCTATTGGATCGATGTAAACACTTTTGAAATTGATTATTTGGCCTATAATTATATTACCGATGGCGGCGGCGTTAGATTTAGATCTGCCATTAATAAGCGAAGAGTGAATGGCCTGCTGGTTCAAGATTATATCAACTATGCGCCGTTGAATAAAAAAATCCCTTTGTCCAGCTTAATCACTGAATTTGAAAAGGGCGCTTTGATAGAGCGTTCTCGTATTATCAATTCCGACATAACCCTTCTCCCAAATAATTAATCTTAAACCTCTTCTCTCTTTTGTACAGTCTTTAGAAATACCACCAGACCTATTAAGATCAAAGGTATACTAAGAATTTGACCCATATTGATAGGTAAACTCGCCTCAAAAGCTTCCTGATCCATTTTAAAAAATTCATTGAAGAACCGGTCCCCCCAAAGGAGTACCATAAAGACACTAAAAATTATACCGTCATTTAACGTAGCTCTTTTGTAATTCCATAGAGCCAATAAAATGAAGGCAATGATGAGACAAGCCAGAGCTTCATACAACTGCGGTGTATGCCGAAGGACCCCTGTAGCTTTAATTTCTATCTGCTCAACTCCCGCTTCATCAATGATTTGATAATCAAGGCCTCCTCTTGACGAAGTAAAATCAACATGTTCCACCACTTCTTGATAATTGTTGAGACTGTAGGCCAATTGGCCATTTATAAAGTGTTTCATTGCTTCATCCGCTTGAACACCTGATTTCAATTTCAGAACCGCTTTCAAAGGTAAATATCCAGGATTTCCGGGATCATAGACCTCCTCCTCAAAGACTACTTCTTCAATTACATTTTCATCAAAATTCAATACTCCCTCAGTTGCCCTGGCATACACAACGCCGTAATCCGTTCCTGTTTTCACACCCTCCATTTCCGAATTCATGAAATTCCCGGTTCGGATAAGTGCTCCGGTAATGGCCACTACAATGGCCACCCTATCCAAAATCCATAAATAACTTTGACCTTCTTTTTTTCGCTTTTTTACAGAAAAACTTGTGGGAATAACCAAAATCCATTTCGACCTGATGTCATAATTAGCATATAACCAAAGGGCCACAAATATTCCAATCGCACCCCCATGGCTGGCCAAACCTCCCTCCCAAATTTTCAAAATCTCAATAGGATCTGACAAATAATAACTGGGATTATAAAATAGGCAATGTCCCAGTCTA
>Ga0206126_10001524_pt1 | contig 27559 bp, 25 predicted proteins | sample Helgoland_Spring_5_FD_148621 | JGI IMG/M metagenome (GOLD analysis project Ga0206126, IMG submission 148621) | Pelagic subsurface seawater microbial communities from Kabeltonne, Helgoland, North Sea - Helgoland_Spring_Bloom_20160412_1 | ecosystem: Environmental > Aquatic > Marine > Epipelagic ...
ACGGAGAAATGAAAAATTTGGATGAATGTTGGTTCATATCTCCAAGAGAAGATATTATTGACGAGTATGTCGGGTCGATGGCAGCGAGTGTTCAGGATTTGACTTCTGAACTTGTAGAACCGGACGACGAGGACGAAGACGAAACCATACAACCTATCACAAATTTAGATTCCTGTTCCGATATCTCTGATTCTGAAACAAAAGACGAAACCATACAACCTATCACAAATTTAGCAGTTGCTGCAAATCAGAGTACTATTCGTCGCATCGAGGATTCTTTTCAAATAGAAAGAGATCCAGACATTTGGCGTCTCGCGCAAGAAACGTCGGAAATCACGAATGGGTCGGCTGAAGAATGGTATGAGCAAATGATATCCAATCAAGGGGTTCGAGATGTGCCCACACCAGTGATACATAAGTCTTCTGTACAACCTTCTTTGAATGTCAAGATGTTAGCATTGCGTAAAGACATAAGCAAACAAGTTAATAAACTGTATTGTTTTGCCAAGAGATACTGTGCTTCTGAATGGCCTTTATGGAAAATATGGCTGAAGGTTAAGGGTCAAAAAATACCACTCAGCGAGTTTACTTTAGAAGAATTAACTATGATGCGCGAGGAAAAAATTCCAAGAGTTTCTACACAAATTAAGAGAAGTAGACCACGCCCCTCAACAAATATACCCACTGGGCACAGGCACAAAATATTTACACCGACAAATCCATGAATTGTGGTCCAATGCAAGCGATTATGCCTTTGACCATATTGAAGAACATACTCGAGAAAATGCGTTTTTAGATTATAACGTTTGTTCTAATAGAGAATGTTCAAAAAATGTAGATTGGTTTTCAAAAATATACTATTGTTGTTTGGAATGTGAAAAAGAAGGGGAAGACTACGCCCGACGAAAAAGGGAAGAATTTCGCCAGCAAAAGGAAGCAGCAGAAGCAATTATGGCAGCACAAGCAGAAAATCGACGGAAATGGAAGAAATACGCCAGCAGAAAGCCGCAGAAGAGATACCAGGTGGAATAAGTATAGAAGCTTACAATACAGCAACACAATTCGGGTTACAAATTGCAAAAAAAAACGTAGAAAACATTAATTCATTTTTATAACAATAATATCTAATCCTAATGTTTGTAATTCCTTTTCGAATTGTACTAGTTGTTCATATGAATAAGATTGGCTCGCGTGTAACAACACCCATTGTTTTTGGGGATAATTCAACATCACTGGTTTTAAATCTTCAATATGCGTATGAGTTGGTGACCTATTTTTAGTATAATGCGTACACTCGCACATTATAACAGGGTATTTTTTCCACTCATCGTGTTTGGTGAGGTTTTCAATGGTCGAATCACAGAAATAAACCAATTCACGATGGAATTTATCACTATGAACTGATTTTCCTTCTTTGCGTAAATCTTTTATTGTTTGTTGACAAGACCGGCACATTTTCTGACCCTCGTGTGGGCATTTTAATTCATCTTTTAGACCTTTGTATTTACTTGTAAAACCATATCCTATGGTTTCAACATGGCCATGATAAGCTCGTAGTGTTTCGACAATAACGCCATTTAAATAAAAAGACATACCCGGTTGAACACAGTGTGGTATATAACATTGTCTATCCCATACTGTTTCTGCTTTAGAACAATCTAAAGGCATAGTTTCTCGTGCGCTAAGTTGTATGACGCCTTCCATGTATGTTCGAATAGGGCGTTCAGCCGAAGGAGGCATGTATATGGGAAGATGTTGTCTTGGTTTGTTGTCGTCAAAGACATCGTGTCTGGCGGTAATTTGTGGCAAGTGTTGTGTGTGGTCCATGTGTGTATGTGTTAAGAAAAGAGCCTTTAGTTTTTTACGTGTACAAATGCCGCCATCTAAGCCAACATTTAAGGGTTTAAGTATAAATCCGGTACAAAGACCGGCCACAGAATGACCTTGGATAGACCAACCAGATGGTGTTTTGAGTGGATATTTTGGGCATCGTTCCATAAACATTTTTTTTTTCAAATCTTAACTTTCTCTAAAAGTTTTAGCTAAAACTTTTAGAGAAAAAAATATTCAAAACATATGCGATTTTATCTTATTCTTGTCTTATATTTTCTCTAAAAGTTTTAGCTAAAACTTTTAGAAAAAGTTAAAAATTCTGAAAATTTTTTTGAAAAGGTTTCTTTTTTGGTGTCATTTTGTGGGTATTTGGGTTGTAACATTTGGTTGGATATTATACCCGCCTATCCGTTACATTCACCCATTTGTAATATTATCTTGGTGGTTCAATGATAATCATTGTATTATTAGTCAATGGGAACTAAAAATATGGGGAAAAACATTTCAAGATAAAACATCGGATTTAAAAGTACCTATACATTGGCGTTATTTATTGTATATTAATTTTCTAATTTCATTTTGGGCCGATTAATACGCAAATCGCTGTTAGATATGTCCCATTGACTTATTCATAGAATATTTTTCATAATCTTAGGCGTGGAAAATCAAATTTTACATTTGGTGGTCGTTTTGGTTTTGGAACGAAATCAAAAATTTCCTTAAATCCCCCCCAAGGTTCTGGTTCGTCTTCTTCATCTTCTTCTATTTCGCCGCATATTCTTGCAATTTCGTGGTTTAAAAGTTTTACAAGGTGTCTTAATTGCATTATCTCCGCTTTTGACATGTCTAATTCTTCTTTTAGTTCGTCATTTTGTCTTTCTAAAGACATAGTTCGTTGTTTTTCTTTTTCTAATTCAGATATATTTGATTCTGCAGTTTGAAAATCCTCAAACATTGACATTTAATATTTAGCGTGCATATTTATAGTGTAGAAATTAGTATAAATATAATATTTTTTTATATTAATAATGTCCCGGTTTGCAGTTTTTGTGGATGCAGATAACGTTCCTGCACAAATTATTCCAGATTTATTTAAATTATTAAAAGAAAGGGGCAGTATTGTGGTTTGTAAAGTGTTTGGAGATTTTTCAAGGCCTGCTCTCGCTTCTTGGAAGGCCATTTGTTTGCAATATAATTTAGAGGCTATTATTGCCTGGCATAAATCAGGTAAAAACTCATCTGATTTAAAATTATGCCAATCATGTGTTCATACATTATACACACATAAAAATATACAAGAGTATGTTTTAGTCACTGGGGATGGCGATTTTACAACAGTGATCCAAGATTTAAAGATGAATGAAAAAAATGTTATTTGTATGGGCATTGAATCAAGTTGTTCCAATATTTTAAAGAATTGTTGTGACGAATTTATTAAATGGACACCTAATTCCACTTCTTCTTCTTCTTCTTCTAAAATATCAACGCAGTCCATTAAAAAGGCCATCGATGCTCAATTTGCAATAAGCGACGAAATTAAACTAAATTGCGGGGCACTGAAAGAACGACTATTACGTGTAAACCCAACATTTACAGAAAGAAACTATGATAAAACTTCGTTTGGCGCATTATTAACATCTCTTGGATACAAAGTAACGCGTAATGCTGGCGGTACTCCATTTTGCTATATAAAATGAATCATTTAAAACAATATATTTTTTGATAATAACAATACATGACAACTAATGCCAATGATTGAAAAATAGAAATCGCGCCCATTGTCATTATTGGAAGGTCTTCAATAATAATGCCATGAACAATATAGAAGGAATAACTTAACAACTGACAAAACAACGATAAAAAACTTAAACTATTTGCATCTTTTGTGTTATATAATTTTACAATTTGCGGAACTTTATAAATGAGTGATAACCCTGTGGCAATCCATCCAAATATTTTGTTCATCATTCATATGAATACAGTGGATATTTATATGAATGATGAATACATTTATTTTTTGTATTCGCCGCCGCCCTTATATTCGCCGCCGCCCTTATATTCGTCTTTGCCCTTATATTCGCCGCCTCTGTGAACAATTTTGATATCATCTGGATTAACATGATGAATTTCATCTTTTGCAAATACATTATGAATTTTTTTAATATCTTGTTGTGCGAATGATTTTTTGGGTCGATCTCTACAGCAATTATAGATAAATGCCAATAAGGAAATACCCCCTGCAAATCCCATCGCCCAATGATATAATTTTAACCATAATAATATTATAAATGTTGTGAAAAATAAAACAATCGAAGCTAGTGTTCCAATCATAAATATATATTCATTCATATTTTATTAATTTTATTTGTTTTTATAGTTATTGTTGCATATATGAAATATTTTATTTTTTCTTAAACCTCTATTCTATAAGAAAAAAATAAAAATCCACCGGCCAAATCCACAAAAATAACAGTTCGGGGGTATAATAACCACTGCAAGTTCATAAAACATGCCTCTTTATTTTCTTGAATATAAAATTTTGGATGCTGCGCGTTCTGATTGCATGACTTATTTTGGCAGTATGAGTGCCGAAGATGACGCTGCGGATACTGGTGAAAATATCGAATTGCTTGGACGATGGTCAACCGTTGGTGAGGCGTCTGGCTATTGTGTATGCCGTGCAAGAGACGCCAAGGCACTTAACAATTGGCTATACAACTGGGTAACTATGGCAACTATTAAGGTTTGGCCCGTATTGGATGATAATCAGGCGCGTAAAATCATTTCTGGAGCGGAGCCCAGTTATACTGTAGATTACAGTAGTCTAAATACTGAACCAGGAAAGGGAGAATCGCTTTATTTCATCAAGTATAAGTTCCATACGGAGAAGCGCGTGGAGGGTAATAAGTTGTTTGCGTCTTTGACACAGGAGCAGGACCTTGCTGACGCTGGAAATAACAAGTGTTTGGGCCGTTATCATGATTTGGGCCTAGGTTCTGGCTTTGCCATTTGTAGTTCGCGTTCAGAGGAAGATTTGTTTAAGTGGGCATTTAATTGGTCCAGTATGTGCGATTGTGAGATTAAGCCTGTCGTCCATGATAATGAATGTCGTGCGGTGATTCAGGCGAAGCCGGATTTTGAGAAAAAGTTAGCAGCACTTCAAGCGAAAATGGCGGCGAATTAAAAGAAAATACAATACCATTATTAAATAACAGATTAATTTTTATAATTAAACTCATTGTGTGATAATTCCTGGTTCTACAATAGCTGTTGTTTCTGTGACAATTTCTGGTTCTGCCATAACTGTTGTTTCTTCTTGTGTCAAGTCGGCTTCAATATCCGGTACGTCATGTGATACTATTGAGACAATTTTCATAGATTTTTTTTTCCGAACATATATTGTTCCCATAAAACTCGATAAAGCCAATAACACTTGTAAAACACTTGTTACGACTTGATCCATACTTGGAATATCTCGTCGGCATTTGGTGTAGTTTATTTCATACATCTTGTTGTTTAAATCTGTTATTGTGCAAGTTGTGTTTCCCATTGAAAATGTTTTCTCGCATTCAGTACATATATTTATTATAATAGCCATCATACTCCATTCAAAAATAATTTGAAGTATAAACCATATACATAAAAATGTTTGAAGACATGAAAAGACAGATAATGCACGATCATTGTTTTTTTTAGCTGCTGTAATTCCGTAAACAGGGAGCCAAATAGCAAAAACATATGCACATAATAAATTTACAGCCCAATCAATATAATCAGACTTATCGTCCATAATAAGATTTGAAAACAAATAGGCGTAATACGTCAAATAACTCATTCCAATTAATTTTGCACTTTTTATTAAATGTTTATTAGGTTCATCAACTAATACAGCTTGTACAATAACAGGAACGGGTTCCATTATTTATACACATTACATGTCTTTTATATGTCTTTTTTTTGTTCATTATTTAATTGAATCGGCGAACCTCCCCACTTAATAGTGGATTCTTTTTGAAGTGCAATTATACGGATGTATATTCCAATACATTCTCTAACAACCCACATTACATAATGCTGAACCATATTTAATCCAAAGAAAACAAACCCTTGTGGTTTGTCTGAAACATGTCCCCAATCAAAGAAATAATCATTTGAAGCACAGTCTTGCCACGCTTTTGGAAGACAAACCGATCTATCAAATAGCATAAAAATAATAGAGTCTATGGAAAGCCAACAACTGGTGTGTAGTATTGGCCATAACCAACTATATCCATGAACAATGCAAAGTATACAAATAGCAACCAATGAAAAAATGTGACTATCAATCATAATTTCAAAGGGGACCGCATAAGATATTTCAGAATTGTTCCTTAAACGTATCCATCGTGTTCTACGCTCAATATATTGTTTAAAACTAAAAACATCTAAATTTTGAATCGCTGCATGGCATGAAAGAGACGTCTTTAACCCTTGGCGGTCAAATGTAAGACCTATTTTAGCATCTTCATCAATATTTTCCGAAAAATATTTTAAACCGCCTACTTTTTCCATAGATGATTTTTGAAATAAAATACTCATGCCATTTAAACATGTGCACAATATATTGTTAATAACAGTGTAAGGTCTTCCGTGACTTGTTGCAAAATACCACCTTTCAAGCATAGAACCATGAGGCAAAGCTGAGAATTCGGGAATAACGTTCGGGCCGGATATACCCCATGGTACTTGATGGACAAGTGCAGCGCCGGCTATACATTTGTCTACCATATCTTGAAGGGCACCATCTGACCCAACAACATTTGCATCTGCTACCCAAATTAAATCAAAATTAGCATGGTCGTAGCCAGATTGTAAATTTGCTAATTTCGGATTGCGATAATCTTCAGACCCAACAGAGACAAATTGAGATACATTCGGATATTTCTCACTCAATTTATTGATTATATCAACGGCTGGATCATTAGCATTTGCTACACAAAATATCAATTCAAATTTAGGCCATTCGAGTTGAAAATAACTTTCTAACGTTTCTTCTAAACGAGGTATTTCTCCATTCAATGGTTTTAATATGGATACTGCGCACTGTTTATAATACTGACGTTCAAATCGGTTTTTAATTTCTTTATAATTGGGTTTTTTAAATGATATGCAAGTACATATAAAATGAAATAATTGAACAGCCCATATCATATATACGAATTGTAAACAACCACGTTCTGAAAATAAGGCCAACGACATAATTAATGAACACAAAATATAATATGTTTTAATATTCATTTTTTATTAGAAATACACGGCTATTTATACTATTTTTACACACAACAGTCTCTTGATGGACGCTTATATTCGGCTTTTAATTGCGCACAACTCGCCGCAGCCAGCGATACACTACAGCCAGCGTACGGAGTATCAACAGCGGTACAGTCTGCTAAAGTACAGCCAGCGTACGGAGTATCAACAGCGGTACAGGCTGCTAAAGTACAGCCAGCGTACGGAGTATCAACAGCGGTACATGCAGGAACAGTACAGCCAACGTACGGAGTATCAACAGCGGTACAGGCTGCTACGACACAATTCGCGTTACCATCGTTCTCGTACCAAGCAAACGTGTTATCGGTAGAAGAAGCGGAAACGATATCCATGTCCCCGTCCCCATCCATATCGGCTACAAAAACAGAACTGGCTCCATAAGCTGATGTATCAATATCGACCGCCGTCCAACTGGGGTTTGCGTTACCATTGTTCTCGTACCAAGCAATCGTGTTATCGATAGAAGAAGCGGAAACGATATCCATGTCCCCGTCCCCATCCATATCGGCTACAAAAACAGAACTGGCTCCAAGAGCTGATGTATCAATATCGACCGCCGTCCAACTGGGGTTTGTGTGACCATCGTTCTCGTACCAAGCAATCGTGTTATCGTGAAAAGAAGCGGAAACGATATCCATGTCCCCGTCCCCGTCCATATCGGCTACAAAAACAGAACTGGCTCCCTCAGCTGATGTAGCAATATCGTCCGCCGTCCAACTGGGGTTTGCGTTACCATCGTTCTCGTACCAAGCAATCGTGTCATCGGTAAAAGAAGCGGAAACGATATCCATGTCCCCGTCCCCGTCCATATCGGCTACAAAAACAGAACTGGCTCCCGAAGCTGATGTATCAATACCATGCCAAGACCAACTGGGGTTTGCGTTACCATCGTTCTCGTACCAAGCAATCGCGTCATAGGCAAAATTAGCGGAAACGATATCCATGTCCCCGTCCCCGTCCATATCGGCTACAAAAACAGAACTGGCTCCAAGAGCTGATGTATCAATATCGACCGCCGTCCAACTGGGGTGTGGATAACGATCGTTCTTGTACCAAGCAATCGTGGTGGTGAAGGTGGCAGAAGAAATGGAAACGATATCCATGTCCCCGTCCCCGTCCATATCGGCTACAAAAACAGAACTGGCTCCATAAGCTGATGTATCAATATCGACCGCCGTCCAACTGGGGTGTGGATAACCATCGTTCTTGTACCAAGCAATCGTGTTATCGTCAGAAGAAGCGGAAACGATATCCATGTCCCCGTCCCCGTCCATATCGGCTACAAAAACAGAACTGGCTCCATAAGCTGATGTATCAATATCGACCGCCGTCCAACTGGGGTCAAACTCTGTATGTTTACCAGCAATACAGTTAGTACAGCCACTAAGTCTGTAAGCTTCGTTACTTATAGTTCTACAGCTAGCGGACACAGTACCGCGGTAACCATGGGCACACTCTGCAATAAAATTGTAAGTTCCAGAAGTAACAGTACCATCATTAAATGGTGAAGCAGTAATCTTAAATGGTAAAGCAGTAGTGGACAGAGAACTAGGGTCACTGGTTGGTGCGTTATATCCAGGGTGCGGGGTTGGACGGGTACAATTAAACCCAAAAACAGCAGGAATTGCAGAGACATAAATAAAAAAAAGTGTTGAAAGTTCCATGGGTGTTGAAAGTTTTACAGTTATTTACTTCCTTTATATAGTAATTTTACACACAAACGGTCGTTATTCGATTGAATAGTTCCAATGTTACACCCTGCTTTATTTACATGATTTACATGTTTTATAACGAGTGCCGATTCCTTTAATTTTATTTATTTTACATTTATCATTCTTGTTTTTACAGTTAATTTGTTCCGACTTTTCTTTGAGCCATTCCGTTAATAAGAACCCAAGTTTTTTATCGGGTTCATCTTTATAATTACAACACCACCATTTTTTAAAATTGTGAACAGGATCTTTGAAGTCGTTCACTAAATTTTTAGGCGGTTTTTTCTTTTTTTTCCAGCTATCAAATGTCGTTCGAAGAATATCATCATCTTTTCCGTTTTTGTAGACATGTTTACCCCTCGCACTTTCTCCCATCTTTCTGTCACCTTCCGAAAATTCAAAAGCTATAAATTGGCGATACATGTTTTATATTTTTTAGAAGTATAGTTATATACCTCCAAAAATTACCTTTGAGACATTCCAAACATATATTTATGTAAATTTATATGATTATATACTATACTATATAAAATTATGTAAATGATCGTTTTACATAATTTCTCGAATTTCGACTTTATGTACGCATGTGTCAATGGATGTGTCAATGGAAAAGGACATTAAAATACGCAAATATCCGTCCAATGGTAATCTTACTCTATCGTACACGGATGTCCCAGACAACCCGTGAAAAATGGTTTCTGTCTGAATCGGTATACATATTTCTAGTTTGTGTTTCATATAACCTATCCAATGTATAAATTGACCATGTTCAGGATGATATGCGGCCGAAAATGTAGCATATATTTTATTTTGTTGTATATCTTTGGACGACCATCTGCAATGGTTAATACGAACAGAAGGTGACCAACATTTAAATATTTGTCCATTGTAATATAATGTATGGGGATTTGGACGACAATGGGTCAATAAAAATGAACCTGAACAACAGTAAAAAAAAAACCAGTTGGCTCGGACATATTCCTTGATGATATTTGCAGAATTTGTGTTTAATAATTGTTTATAACGGTCTACTTTAAATATATTCGTATTTCCTATTAATTTATGGCATAAAACTAACCATCCGTGATTCTTTGACATTGTTAGTGCGTCTTTGCACGTTCTTAGATGCGTATTTCTATCTTTTATATTTAGAAAGTCAATGACTTGATGCCATGTATCATGGAACATGTCGTTATTATTGTTTTTATTTAGAACATTTGGCATACAAACTATTCCACGCATAATCTTGCACAATAGTATTATATAAGTATCAAACCAACAAACAAATGTATTTATTGTTTAGCGACCTTCATTTGTCGGCAAAAACATTGGATACATGTATGGAAGTGTTGAGACGTGTGCATTCGGAAGCACTTGTGCGCAATTGTCCAGTATATTTCCTGGGTGATTTTTTCGACACTGTTTATAATAAAGGGACATTGCCTGTTGATATTTTAAACACGTTGTTGCGTTTTTTTTCGATAGAATGGAAAATACCGCTTATTATGTTGGTGGGTAACCATGATATGTTCGATGCGGCCGAAACCGAACATGGTCTGGCATTTCTGCCGCATACAAATCCGCTTATTAAAGTAATCGACGAGCCAACGCGCATAGGAGACGAACTCTGGGTCCCTTGGAGGCGTTCTGTGGAAACTATTAACCATATATTGGCTGAAAATGCGGATGCCAAGGTTATTTTTGGTCATTTTGATATTATTGGTTTTAAACTGTCACACGCGCGATTGTCAACGGAAGGCGTGAATGAGAGTTCCTTTCCCAAAGACGTGCCGGTTTATTCTGGACATTATCACACTCCACAAGGCCACGGGAATATTCAATATATTGGAAGTCCATATCAATTGACATTGTCCGAAGCAGAAGACCAAAAACAATTTATTGTTTTAAATGAAAATTATCAGATTACAGAAACAATTCCTGTGGATATTGGCAGGAAACAATTTAAATGGACTACAAGTGAACTTATTCAACGGTCCTCTATCCTTAAAAAAGAAGATAGGGTATCCATTACAATGTCTGAACCTGATGGAATGATTACAAAACTTGTAGAAGAATTGCAGTCAAAAGGCATTGAAATTGTTTTAAAACAATTATCAAAGCCTATTTCAACTCGTATCAAAAATGTTGGAACAATGACAAATAAAGAATTGTTTGAAGAATATGGTAATTTACATTCTATCGATAAAGAATCGGAAGCATGGTATGATACAATAGAATGGTTATCCAAACACCGTGGCAATAATAACCAAGATGTGAAAAGAGTTATTCCCGAACGTATTCAAATTGAAGGATTTGGACCATTTATTGGCCCGGTGAATTTACCCTTAACTTCAAATGGTTTAACATTAGTATCTGGAAAAAATGACCGTGAAGATTCTTCAAATGGAGCAGGTAAATCATTGGTAACTGCGGGCGCTTGGTTATGGGCAATGACTGGAATTACAGATGGCCGCGCCGCATTATTGTTTGGAGATGATAAAACATCTATTGTGAATAAATCAATGGGTAAAGCCTCAGTAACCGTAACAGGAACAGTAGACCGGTGCGTTTGGGTAGTTAAGCGTGTTCTTGAAACATCTCCCAAGCGTAAACACGAGTTGTATGTTAGTTTAAATGGCACAGACCTGACGAAGGCAACTATTGCTGCAACTCAAAATACAATTGGTTCAAATATATTTGGGTTGCAAAACATGTCTTCTTCTGGTTTATGCGATTGGTTATTAAGAAATAGTGTCTGGAGTCAATCTTCCGTATCTAGATGGTTAGAAGTGTCGGAAGCTCAGGCGAAAAACGAAATTAAAAAAATTGCAAATCTTACTATTTGGGAAGATTTGTTTCAATGGTCTAAACTTGAATTAAAAGAATCGAAATCACTATTAACGTCACTTAGTTCTACTGTTAAAATGCAAATTCAATTATTTGAGAATGCTGAGACACGATTGTTGAATTTTATAAATCGAAAAAATAAATGGTTAGATGAACACCAACGAAAAATAGAAGAATCTTTCGAACATTTGGAAGAATATAAAGAAAAAATAGATCCAATATTATCCGAACAACTAATAAGACCAGAAATGCCACCAGAAAGCGCACAGACTGATTTAAGTAATCTTAAACAATTATACAACGAAAAGTATGAAAAATCCATACGAACAAAGTATACCATGGAAAATTTAATCAAGAATCTTCCAGAAAAATGGTTAACATATTCTGAGACAGAGTTACAAGAAAGACAAGATGCTTTGGAACAAATAAAAACAGAAGACCTCGAAATACTGAAAGATAAAACAGATCAGTCATTTTCTGCTTACATTTCAAGAAATGAAAAATATCAACAATCTAAAGAAGCATTAAAACTGTTTATAGACGGAGGAACGTGTAAAACGTGTAATAGAACTTTCGGAGAACCACAAGAACGTAAAAAGCATACTGTTAAACTACGTTCTGATGTCGAATCGTGTAAAGAAGCATTAATCATTTCGAAAAAAAAACATTCTGATGATAAAAAAAGGCATGACGATACAGTAATACGCCAAATGGCCCATGATAAAATCATGAATGAAGTCATATCCGCCCAAAAATATACAAAGATGAAAGAAATCTATACAACGCTAACAAACGAAACAACGACAATCCAACTGGATTATCAAAAACTCGAAAGAGCACTGACATTTTTTAATACACGCATTGAAGTGTATGAAAAAACCAAAGAATTGCAAGAACGTGCTCTGTCTACATTAAAAGAAAAAGAAGAAGCACACGACGCTTTAAACGAGTATACGTGTCCATATCTTGCCAATATTGTCCAGTTACATCTAGAAACAACAACTCTGAAAGAAAAAATTTCAAAGTTAGAATCAGACATTGACAAAACGCACCAACAAAATGCTAAATGGACATCTATTTGCAAATGGTCAGGAAATAGAGGTATTCAAACATATGCAATGGAACGCACTGTACAAAAACTGGCCACTTATAACACAAAATGGTTACAGATATTTTTTAATTCAAACGACATCTCTTTAGAAGTTTCTTTCGATGAAAAAGAACGTTTACATCGGCATTTTAAATGGGCCAGCCATACTGGAGTGTTATCAGGAGGTCAATGGCGACGCGCACAGTTGGCATCATTCATGGCATGGAGAGACCTCGGTACATACCAATTCCCATTACTGATTATGGACGAAGCTTGTACTTCTATGGACGGAGAAGGAATTCGCGCTGTCCAGCGGGCTTTTCGCGATTGGTGCGATGAAGACGAAGCACGCACGTGTTTTTTTATAACTCACGAACCCGGCCAACACCGCGACACAAGTATATACGATAACCACGCTATTATTCAAAATAAACGGGGGCGGGCATCTATCATTGAATCATCTAAACGTAGAAAATTATTTAAATAAATATCGTATAAAAGTCATATATTTTTAATAAATGTTTGTTTTATTTATATTATTATATGTGGTGAATGCAGAAAAAAAACAGTTTATAAAAGACCCACAATTGGGTTGTTTAATTAGTATAACGTCACATTCTTGTGATTTCCATGGGTTTGAAACTATAGATAACAAAGACTCATGTGATAAAGCAGCCGTCAAATATTTAGATAGGTCTATTCCAAAAAGACAAGTAGATAAATCTTTACAATGGCATAGTCCCCCTGGTTGTTATCATAATTTTTACCAAGCTTTTTTTAATAGAAGAACAACTCAATATTACGATGACCAATATAACGCTTTTGCAGGAGAAGGCACGTGCAGTGATTATTATCCGTGTGTTTGTATGACAGGTTCTTCAATGTGTCCAGAAATACAACTTTATTCCAATCATGAAGACAATTCCAATCATAAAGATATAAACATAAAATATGCCACTCTTGAAAATGAAGATGTTAACCAGACGAAATTGAACCAGACGAATATAATAAATAACACCGTGTTGGACACTGATTTATTAAATCAAAATTCACAATATAAAAACGTGAATGATAATTTCATAAATCATCATTATCAAGAATGTCCACATTCCAATATTGAAAATGCTAAAGGTATTAAAGCATGTTCTATGAATTGGTTTAGTACAAATAAAGATATGTATAGTATTACACCAGATTCTACGCCAACGTTAGTTACAAAATGGTTAAACCAATTTTCTTCAACGGTCAAAACAGAAGCATTCACTAAACCAACCATAATTAAACATTGGACAAAAGAACCTAGTTTAAAAAACAGATGTTTTTACATTTGGTGGTGGGGCAATTGGTGTTATAAATGGCACGATTATGGCGAAATTACAGAAAAACTTTATTATAAAAAAATATCCAATACGCCCAAACAACATTTAGCAAATTTAATTGGCCCAGAGAAAGAACAATTGCTTTCTTTAGACATATTGTCAAAAAACGACAAGCGATATATTTCCTTTCGACCTCGCACTCATTCAGATTGGTCAAGGATTCAAATAGAAGATTTTAAAACAAAACTTTATAATATATTGAAACGTCAAATGAAACAACTAAACGCCGGCCAAGAGTGTTTCGAAAAAGAATTTAATAGTGTAATGGATATATTCAATTGGAACCAGGCCTCAATATTTACAGTAGATGATTCAAATACTGTGAATGGGATCGACACTACAACATGTATTTGTAGTAACCAAAATATCATTTTGCCATCGGACACTTGTAACAATGTCCCAAAATGTAACGAAGATTGTTTCAAAAGAGAGAATCACTTTGGAAAAAACACATTATTTCAAAATGGACAAAAATGTGCCCAAAATATACCTAAATGCGCATGTGGTGACATATTAGTAACACCATACCAGCGTAAAGAATCGGAAAATAATTTTAATTGGAAACTTAAACAACCTCGTGAACAAATTGCAATTCAAATATCAAAAGGCAAAAATTTATACGTTATATCAAATGGCGTGGAACATATACAGTTTAAAAAAGCATGTGTTTCTCAATTAAACAAAGAAACAATCATAAACAACTACATGATATTCAACAATATGGACAAAAAAATTATTCCAATATGTACAGGAATTAATGGCATAACTCCACACGAACAATCATGCGGGTGCGTCGATAATACCTTCAAATTAGGCGAACATATACAATCAACAAACAATATCTATAGATATTGTCTTAAAGGAATACCTTCGCGATGTCCAATAAGACACTCATGGGATGGTCAAAAATGTATATTGTGTTCGCCAGGGACATTTCAAGACACGCCTGACAGATGTTTGCCGTGTAAAACTGGGACATATGCTAAAAAATATGGCAGTCTGGCATGTTTTACATGTGCAAGCGGCCAGACGTGTAGCAATGACATTCCCACTCGGGCTCCAACTGCAAAATCGCCATTTGACGGCCAAAGAACTCACCCATTGAATGTGTTAAAACAATATTCAGGATTTAATACGGACATATACCGAATTATTTATAATTCGACGGATGATTCCATACTGTTTAAACATAAAAAATTTACGTGGATGAATAATACTCAAACATTTCAACACCATACCCAATACATTGAAATTATTCAGATGGAAACAGACATTGGAACTCAATACAGATTCAAATTTTTTGACACGTCTTTTCTTTATGAAATTCGTTATGCATCAAATCCATGTTATCCTGGAGAATACATACCAAATGAACCACATGGTTGTAATTGCAATGTAAACGGATACGAACATACATATTCGTTTGAATTTGGTACAGGATGTCAAAATATAGACGATTGTGCTTCTAATCCGTGTCAACACGGTGTATGTATCGATAAAATCGCAGAATATGAATGTCAATGCACTACTGGATATTCTGGTACAAACTGTGAAATAAACATCGACGATTGTGCTTCTAATCCGTGTCAAAACGGTGTATGTATCGATAAAGTCGCAGAATATGAATGTCAATGCACTACTGGATATTCTGGTACAAATTGTGAAACCAATATCGACGAATGTGCTTCTAATCCATGTCAAAATGGTGCATGTGTTGATAAAGTCGCAGATTATGTATGTCAATGCGTTCTTGGGTGGGAAGGCAAAGACTGTGACATTAACATCGATGACTGTTCTCCCAATCCGTGTCAGAATAATGCTATATGCATTGACAAAGTCGCAGACTATGAATGTCAGTGCGTTCTTGGATGGGAAGGTACAGACTGTGACATCAACATCAACGACTGTGTTTCTAATCTGTGTCAAAACGGTACATGTATCGATAAAGTCGCAGACTATGAATGCCAATGTGTAAATGGGTATTCTGGTACCACCTGCGATACCAACATCGACGATTGTTCTCCAAATCCGTGTCAAAATGGTGCATGTGTTGATAAAATCGCAGATTATGAATGTCAGTGTGTTACTGGATGGGAAGGCAAAGACTGTGACACCAACATCGACGACTGTGCTTCTAATCCATGTCAAAACGGCGTATGCGTTGACAAAGTTGCAGACTATGAATGTCAATGCGTTCTTGGATGGGAAGGCACAGACTGTGAAATAAACATTGACGATTGTACATCTCAATCTTGTAATGGCCATGGGGCATGTTCAGATACTAATATGGGACACGGGTTGGTAAATTGTAACTGTGATATAGGTTATGAAGGTGACCATTGTAATTCATGTAACCCTGGTTATGGTTACATGAATACAACTTGTATTCTTTGTGATGTTCAAAATTTTCAATATAATAAAGATGCTTCTATTTCTAACATGCAAGGTGGAAGTTGTGCAGAAGCTTCTTGTCCTATCGGTATGGGTTGGAATGCCAATATAACAGTAGATATTTCAAACAATATCGGAGGAAATACGAATTCAACGTTTAACTGTGTACATTGTCAATATGGGTCTTTTAGCAGTCAAGACGATATTGGACAGTGTGTTACATGGACAGTGTGTGGACTTGGTCAAAGAGAAATACAAATACCAACATCTACTCAAAATAGAATTTGTGAAGACATCGACGACTGTGCTTCAAATCCGTGCCAAAACGGTACATGTGTTGATAAAATCGCAGATTATGAATGTCAGTGTGTTACTGGATGGGAAGGCAAAGACTGTGACACCAACATCGACGACTGTGCTTCTAATCCATGTCAGAATAATGCTATATGCGTTGATAAAGTCGCAGACTATGAATGTCAATGCGTTCTTGGATGGGAAGGCACAGACTGTGAAATAAACATTGACGATTGTTCTCCAAATCCGTGTCAAAATGGCGAGTGTGTCGATAAACTTGCCGATTACGAATGCCAATGTGGAATAAATTGGATTGGTAAAAATTGCAGTGAACCTGGTTGTAGAGGACATAGTTTGGTCGATGGACATCTTACAATTGGAAATTCCGTCACTTCAATCGGTATCAGTGCATTCAGAGAGTGTATATATTTAACCTCGGTGTCTATGCCGAATTCTGTCGTTTCAATTAGTAATCATGCGTTTGCCGAAAGCAATTTAAATTCAGTGTCAATGTCGAATTCTCTCAGAACCATCTCTCATTTTGCATTTTACAGAACTAAATTAACATCAGTGTCAATACCAGATTCTGTCGTTTCAATGGGTAATAGTGTATTTCAACTATGTCCATTAACTTCGTTAAATATTGGAAATTCGGTCACTTCAATCGGCAATAATGCATTTGAATATTGTAAATTGACATCTGTGGATATTCCGAATTCAATTCAAACAATTGGAACGAAAGCCTTTGCGGGTTATTGGAATTTAAATTCAATTATTATTCGCAATACCGACGTTTCAATTGGGACAGATGCGTTTCCATTTGCTTTATTATGTCTACAATCTCCAATACCTAATTGTAATACAGCGTGTGTAAATATTAGAAATAGTTACACGTGTCAATAAAAAATTAGTATAAATAGAATAATAAAATATGTAATATGTCAGTTGTTATCGGTGTACTATTATTGTCTTTTATAAATGTATATGGCCATACCTCATTACAACATCCTGAAGTACCTCGAGAAACCAATTGTATAATTAGTGTAATATCTAATTCGTGTGAATCTCATGGAGCAGTAACAATACAAAATCAATATATGTGCGAAAAGGCTTCTGATTTATTTCTTGGTAGGGAATTAAAATCATTACAAGTACATCCTAAATTACAATGGCACAGTCCACCTGGTTGTCATCATAACAATTTCAATTCTTTGTTCAATACACGAACAAAAGTATATTATAATAATATGGGTAAATTACATAAGGGACAAGGTCAGTGTTCGAGACATACTCCGTGTATATGTTTGGCAAAACCTGAAACCTGTCCAGAAGAACACAAATTCAGGCCAAATGAACATTTTGAAGTGGTAAGAAAACAATTACGCAACAAAAAACAGAATAAAAAAAATACACACAAACATCATAATTTATGGTAAAATAAATATTATTGTTTAAATTTATACATTGGTGTAGTGGCCATTGCGGGATATGTTTCAACATGCTCAATGGCCAATCTAAATTTCTGAATCAGGTGTACATCACACGTTTGTGACCCTGATATTGTCTGGGCGTCTTTTTTGGCGGCCTCTATCGGTTCTGTGGTACTCATAGGGTCTAAATATAAATTTCTTGTGCCTTGACTTCTTCCATACCATCTGGGACAATCATATGAATATGTAAATACGTCCATTTTTATGGAGACTGTATGTTTATTTATACTCACTTTTAAAAAAAGCGCTATAAAAGTTCTTGAACAAAAAAAAAATGCCATTGTCTGCTGCCGTTATTGGTGGATTATTAAGTGTTGGTTCAATGATACAATCTCAAATAAATTCTTCTGCTTCCGTCTCATTAACAGAAAAAGCAATGTTAAGTGCGAATATAATGTCATTGTTTGAAATACAAAGAGATGCAGTGGTATTTGATATGATAACAAAGTCTAAATATCTTGATAAAATATTCGAGAATATTCAACAGTTGGTTTCATTAAAAAACGAATTAGAAGAACGAATCACTTGTATTCTATCAGATTACACCCAATTAATGAACCAAGTATCTTTGGTAGCCACATTGATGTTAATTGTAACATCGGGGACACTTGGTGCATTATTGGGTAATACGGAAAACCAGGTAAAGTGGAAAATTGACATGTTTGTTATTTCATGTGTATTTACCATGTTAATTTCCGTTTGTTCTGTTGTTGAATCTTTTTTTACATCCATGCTTATTTACGAATCGGAAGCAAAGTTTTCGGCAGGTTTAATGTCGAAAAAAGGTCTTCGTACATTTGACCCCAAATCGCTGAAAAGTATCAATAAAAGTTTTGCGTTTGTTGTGATTACGTTTTTCTTGTCTTTTCTCACATTCCCATTTACGATATTATCCATGGTTTATGTTGGTTTGGGCCTTTCTAATTTTTATATCGGCGGCGATTCAAGAATGGCAGCGATGAACCCGGTTTTTAATGCTAGTGTCAATACATTATCCTCGTTTGAACCCGAATATGTATCTATTGCATTGACATTAACCTGTTTAATCGCAGCGTTTTATATTTTATTTTTATGGCGTTTTTTCAGTACATATTTAAAATGGATAGCTTGGCCTTGGGATTGTTGTGGTATTTTAAAACGAACCCTTCTTTTAACACCTCTCGAAGAAACATCAAAAGAGTACGACAATCTTCAACGAAAATTACACAACTATATTTCACATTGGGATGAAAAATACAGGGCATTAAACTTCATTGAGATGGCTCTTCAAGAGCAAGAAACAAAGGAAAAAACACCCAAACCCCAAGGAGTTGATTATGACGAATTACTAACAAATTATAAAATTGAATTAGCAAAACTTCTAACAGAATCACAAGAAAATATATGGAATACTATTGAGTCCATAAGACAAACAAATTTATCCACAAATAAAAGTAAACGAAATAAACGAAACAAAAGAAATAAGCAAACCATGGGAAGTAAACCCATCGAAATGAAAACATTTCATTATACAGAAAGGGAACCACTTTTATTTTAATACACTTCAACCGGAACATCTGTATAATGTTTTAACGGTATTAACTTTGTAAAATGGTCGCCATTATCGTCATACCAATACGTATAAACATAATTTTTTCCATCTCTTTTGATAACTGCTGTATTTACGCATTCTCCGTGTGTAATAGAACCATCTGACCTTGGAATACTGACCTCTTTATGATTTTGAAAGGGCTGTCTTAATATATACATGTTGATACTTGCACAATGGTCTAACATGGAGTATACTGCAGACACATGACAGCGCCAATGGCGACAATGTACAATATGGTAAGTATACATTCTATCAAATTGGTTGTAATTCAACATGTCAAAATCCTCTGCTCGTGCCATTTTTTCACAAATAGAACATTGATTTATTTTTAGAAATGTTCTTCTTCCGTAGGCTTCTTTTTCATATTGTTTTGTGTCAATAATGTCTTTTATTTGTTTGTTTAGACATCTACCTGTGGTCCAATCTTTAATTGTACTATTGTTGTAATCTAATAAAATAGCCACCACAATATGTGGTTCCATTCTTTTTAACATGTCTAGACTCTTATATATAATATAAAGAATATGTGGAGATTATTAAAAAAGCGATATGTGGTATCTTAACAGAATTTATATTTTAGCAGTATTTAAATGATAATCTTTTTTTTTATAAATGTATAACTCTTTTATTGTGGCAGAACCCGTTTTTAAGTTCCCACATGGTCTTATAGATAACAACATTTATAAAAAAGGAAGTTCACGTATTAAATATCTGTATACAAAATCATACGGAGTCTTAGAAAAAGATATTCACGATAAAACAGATATTGATAAATTAGAGAAGCTCGTTATTGGGGCATATATACCTTATTTAGGATATTGTTGCATTGGTAACCAACCTCTTGTAAAAACATTAGGCAACACCTCCATAAAAATTGCACATGGTGGCATTCAGGTCGGTATGGAGAACGTGAATGACGTTCTGAATGTAAAATATACGGAGTTTATAAAAACTCTTCCTAAAACCCCATTGATTCGTTCTGTGCTCGAAGCGAATAAGTTAATGGGGCCTTCATTTTATACAGACGACTTTGTTGATGAAGGCTATCAAGCAGAAGCCGCGAAAATTCAAACTTATGTAAATTTGGCCGATACCCCAGCTCCTAAAGCTATATCTACAATTACAGAAAGTGACGCCACTAAATATAATGGCCCTATATGGACACGTTTTTGGCAATTAAACAATAATTACTCGGAGCAGGTATTAATTGGTATCTGTGGACATGCACCACTTGGAAAACTTCCAATGGTATATCAAAACAATTTATGTTGTGATACAACTTACGCTAATGGGGTTCCTAATGAGCGTCCACCGATGAGTATTAGAGCCGAATTAAACTCTCAATTATGTTGGAGAGTTGATATTACGTTAAAGGACCCAGTTACGGCGAATTTTGGCCAAAAAGACCTCCAAATAACGTCCTATTATATACATGAGAATAATATGACTCCGGCTATGATTCCTCAAAATATAGAACCTGGAATAAAATTGTATCAACACTTTGTTGGCGAAACAATAATCGAAGACACTGAATATTCAATATGGAGAACTGTGAAATCTACTGTTCCGGATACTGATGGTAATTTCTGGCGTATTCCTCCTGTTTATACATTAAAACAGGTTGATGTACACAGAGATTCGCATATTACATACGTGCCATACAAGGGGGTTTTTTATATCATAACAGATATCGAAGGCAATTTAGATTTTTTCAAAAATTCTTTAAAATTAAGTAAGCTCACTGATGGAAAACTTGTTCTTCTTGGAGATATTTGGGATAGGGGAACAGTTGACCAAGAATTAGAAATTTTTAAAATTATTAAAGAACTAGGACCTATATGTGTTGTTGGAAATCGTGACGCTAATAAAGCAAGGTGGATTGTAGAATTACATAACGATTTTGAATGGGACTAATGATTTCGACTGTGACTTTAGCTAAATATCTGGTTTGCCAGTTCGAGATACCAAACATTATTTATTAATATATTACGTATTTAAAGCATATGCTTATTATAAATGGACACTGTTATTTTTATTTTGGGCAGTAAGGAATTACAAATTTTAAAATCAAGACTTGAGAAATCTTTAGAAATCATATCTAATTACCCATCATCGCCTATTTTCGTATCTGGAGGTACAGTTTTAGAAAATGGCCAGGTTGAATCTGCTTTTATGGAATCTTGGATACACAAAAGGGTTCCGAGCGTCACGATTTATCAGGATAACACATCCTTGGATACTGTACAAAACATTATTCATTTTTACAGATTCTTTAAAAATATACAAAATATATTTTTAATTACGTCCGATTTTCACATGAAACGTTGTTTGGTATGTTTAAAGATACTATTTCCAAATGTGAATATCATATCTAGGCCTTGTAATACAAGTGAAAATAGATTAATGTCTGAAAATAAAGCAATTATTAGAGATGTAACTCGTATACATCATTATAAAAAGAAACTCAAAGGTTTTTTATAGACATTCTATATCATATTCTAATCTTATTCTAAATAGATATTACATTATTAATTATTTTTATTACTAAAGATGGCATCTGTCGCTGCGACATCCCAACCCCTTCCCATTTCCCCGATGAGTTCGTCCAAGACTTCCCCAACCTGCTCAGCCGAATCGGCTGGAGCATCCAAACGTCCTGAGCGGGTCATTTCCCTGGACCCTGCAGTCCATCCCCAGATATACCATGCTTGGCTCAAGTATTGTAAAGTGGGCACAGAGATGACTGGGACCAACACTCGTGCCCTAAATTCATCTCGCCTTCGACGCGGAATTAAGCACGCGCTTGAACAAACTTCTGGAGACGTACGCACTCTTGAGGAGCAGCAAGCCTTTGTGAACAAGACATGGGGGCGTTATCGCGGCATTCAGAGGGAGGATTACGCCGAGGAACAGCGTCTTTTGACGCTTCACAAATATAAGCGCCATCTTTCTCAAATTAATTATGCAGACATTGGTGAGGAACCAGCAAGTCTTGAGAAGCTTTCAGCCATTGTTGCAAGAAAGGGTTCTTGGTGGCAGGCAGTTGCAAGTGAAAATAACCGCATTGCTGCCGAGAAGCGCCGACGTAAGGAGCGTGACCTCATCAACTCCAAGTTTGGCCACCTTCCAGAGTCGGAGCGCCTTGCTGCTTATAACCGTTTTAAGGCAGAGAATGAGCGCCTTTCTTCAATGACTGTCAAGGAAGCTTCAGACGGCCATAAGCGCGAGTTTCTGAAGTGGCTCAAGGACAATCCTGATTTTTTCAAGCTGGGTAAGTGTGATGCATATGAAAAGGCACCACTAAAGATTATCCATACGCGATTCCCCGTGTCAAACGATAAGATGACAACCATGACGGCCAATGCTTCACATATGCTGACGATTGTGAAGCATCTAATGAGCAAAGCGACACACGGTACCATGAAGATTCGTATTTCTTACGACGCAGATACGGAGTTTAGTCCCCGTCAAATATGTTATTCATCAGCACATGGTTGTCTGAATATTCACAATACTCAGCGTCTTCCGGCGATTACGTATGCTATTGATGCAGTTATTGACGACAATGTTGTCATTTCGAGTTCCGAGGGTCTCCAGGAAATTTCCAAGCGTCTTCCTGTCCAATTTCACGACAAGTTCCATGCGTATGTCAAGGTGCACGGACTCATTGAATGGGCAAATTTCCGCAAGGTATATAGTGTCAAGCCGGAGTTTATTTCCAGCATTACATTTCAGACAGCTGACAAGCGTTTTGTTGTGAACAAGAGTCTTCGTACGCACAATATCCGGCCAATTGCAGCGGTTCTGAACTCGATTGACGAAAAGTGGTCTTTCAATAAGGCTCGTCACGATGTCATTGCGAATCTCGAGCGCGACCTTTCTTCAAAGAAGCGGTCTCCGCGTCCACCTCTCAAGGTGGGTGGCGATATTGTGGCTCAACTGACTCAACTAAAGATTATGAAGACAGATGGTGATATTAGCAAGGAAGAATTCCTTGCGGCCAAGGCTACACTATTTAAGTAGTAACCTATTATTTTAAATGCTTTGGGCAAAACCTATTCTTACAAAACAGAATGTACAACATGAAAAAAAAATACAAAACGAAAATTTTTTTAAATGGAGTTTTTTTGTTGAAAAATTTACTGTACTTAAGAATATTTTCCAATGTTAAATGACACGTAGAGAAGAAGAAGAGCCCATGGCTTTAAATGCATTGGTCATGAATTTTTTTACTGTAGGTTCACTATTATATTTAATAGATGGCATTTTACAAATTTTAAATACACATTCTCCAAGCGCTTGGTTATATACAATAGGTTCCGCGTCTTTTTTTATTGGTAGTCTTTGTATGTTTTTAAAAACACTATAAAGGCATTTTTATATAAAAAAAAATACTGTATATAAATAGTTTCTTTTTATATAAAAATGCGTTCTATATTTTTAATCGTTAGTTTTATATCTTCAGTTATGTCCTATTCATATGAAAACTGTCAACAAGGATTGGGCAATTCACATTGGATGTGTTCATATATGAAAAAACACGGACGTATTTATAAACATGAGGCAGAATTCTTTAAAAAGAAGGAGTTAGTTGAGCGCCGTATTAAAAATGCCCAAAAGACTATACCGAACAATATGGGAATGACATCAATGTTGGACCAACCTTTCCATGCAAATATTTGGCTACGAGAACAAATTATATCAAAAAATAAATTAAAAACAACAAAACACCCAGAATCTTTTCTTTTGAAACAATATCAATTGCCAGAAGAATTAGATTTGCGCGATAAACTACAACCTATTAAAAATCAGGGACAATGTGGTTCTTGTTATACATTTGCAGCTGTGGCAGCTTTAGAATATTATGCTGGTCAAGCGATTTCTGAACAAAAACTTATGGATTGTACTTCGAGTGAAAATGGACCATCCTATGGTTGTAACGGGGGGTGGTCTGAAACTCTATTTGAATATGCCATGTCATACCCAGTTGTATCTGAATCAGACCAGCCCTATACAGCGGCAAATGCCGCTTGTAACCAAACGTGCAGTGACACAGTGGTACGTGTCCAACGCTTTTCAACGCTGGAAAATGAAAAAGACACTGATTCTGAGAAACGTATCCCTTACATGTTAAACGAATTTGGTCCTTTGGTGGTTGCGGTTGATGTTGGGACAACAGAACTATTAATGTCTTATGAGGGCGATGTATTTCCGGGTATTGCCTGTGGAACTGCTTTAGACCATGCTGTAACTATTGTAGGTTATACACCAGACTATTGGATAGTACGTAATAGTTGGGGGACAGATTGGGGTGCTGACGGATATTTTTATTTAGAACGCGGTGTAAATGCATGCGGCGTTGCTTCTTATATTTCATACATTAGTAAAGCAGAATAAACTTTTAAAAAAAATTGCAACATTTTTGACTTTTCTAAATAGATGTATTTAGAATATGTTTATTTTATTTGAATGTATTCTTTTGAAATTATGTGGATGTTCGATGGAAAAACATGGAAAACCCTCATTGTCGAAAAAAAGAAAAATAAGCCATCGTTGCCACGGCCAGTATTTACGGAAAAGACAAATAAAACGAACAGCGACAAACCTATACACAACAAAATGTTTTAAAGGAATTCAAAATTTTGCGTTTATTCAGGCAATGGTGGAACGGTTGGTTCTTTATAAACATGCCGTTTTTCAAAAAATTTCCAAGACGAACGCATTCGTCTTTCGGCATAACATCGTTCATAAAGCGTTAGGGTTTTGTTTTGTGTGCGCGTATAGAGTAAAATAGACGTATACCACGCATTTTTTATAGAGTCTTCGCTGTAAACCATTTCCTCTAATTCTCCATAAGACATTCCATTTTTTGCAGCATATTCAAAAGCTTTTGCAGGTGAAGATTTTTTATCACGTATATGATAAATAAATCGATCGTAAAACATTATTACACATATATTATACTAAATACCTGATTTTTTTTGTTAAAATTTTAATATCGATTTAGAAGAATTGCGTTTAGACAATGTCTTTAATGATCGGCTTAACCCACCAAGCGGAAACAACATTTCATTTGGACCTTGCAATGCACAGACATGAAAAAACATAAGATCAATATCTGTATCAAATGGTAATGCTATAAATAGTTGACCATGACGGTCGCAATATAATTTCCACAGCCATAATAACATTGCCCGCTTGTACGAATCCGATTTATTCCGATTTAGGCCTATTTTCAACACATATTCTGTATATAATTTACAATAATTTGGCATGCTTGACCCATTTTTCACGTCTGGCAAATTTAAACTTTGAATGCGGCCCAAATACATATACAATAATCTTATTTCGTTGTAATTCATTCCGTCAACGAGAACACCACTGCGTAACAGCAAAGTCTGGTCGAATAAACGCCTATAAACACGCGTGTTTGGTACATGTACAACATCAGTGTACCCTCCATCATTAATCCATGCCTCTGGGATTTCATATGTTTTCAAAATATATTCAAATAAAACTTGAAAAGACGGCGTTATTTTGTTCAAAACAGTACATATTAACGGGCTTCGGTTTATTATATCAGTGTAAATATTATTGTTATCGTACATAGCGCGTTCTCTATTCCGACCAGCCCTTGTTATATATAACCATTTTTGTATAAATGGTTTATTATTATCGCATAAAAATATAACTAAATGTTGGCTAGATGTTATATAAAACGATTGAACCGTGGCATATTCGACGAATAGCAATGGCCATTCGACAAATTGAAGTAATAGTTTGACCATTAATATACTATTACTTCGAATTGATTCTATTAAAAAATTTCTTCTATAATCAATATGATTAAGACTGATTTTTGTACGCAATGGTGACATCTTCGAGAGTGTCCAAGAAAGCATTTTTTTCACTATTTCTGTATTTTTAGAATGAATTGCTAAATTCAACCACGACCTACGGGTTACTAATTGGTCCATTGTATTGGTTAATAAAATATTTGGGGTTCTTTGTATTAAATCGGAATAAAATCCACACAATTTGTCAAAAATAAATGTAAATATTTCAAAACTGGAACGAATAGCAACTTCAAATATATTTTGACCTATAGAATTTTGAAGTAATAAGTTTTGACTAAAATCTTTAAAACAAAGAGACTTTACCCCAAACAAATAATTTTGTTCCATAGCCATAAATAATGGCGGCGCGCCTCCTAATGTCATTTCTGAACGAATATCTGGGATTTTCTGTAGGATTAACCACAATATATTATCATTTTTCTGCATTATAATAATATTTATAATAGAATGTTTACATGCCGATGTTAAAGCTTTTAATTGGCGTATTGAGTTAACTTTCGAAAGCACATGATTAATTAGTGTATATTGGCGTTCTTCCGACATTTTCAATATATTTTCTATATTAGATTTAAAATCGCCTATGTTCCACGTTGAAATTTTACTTTTGTCTAAGCTTTTAACCCAATCTGTAATAAAATTTATCTTATCCACATTTATTCTGGGTTTTTTTTTACTGGATTTAGTTGCTGAAGACATGATTCGTCTTATACGTGGAGGCATACTTCGAGGCGGCGGCGGTGGCATACTTCGAGATGACATATTTCG
>Ga0206126_10001526_pt1 | contig 27535 bp, 22 predicted proteins | sample Helgoland_Spring_5_FD_148621 | JGI IMG/M metagenome (GOLD analysis project Ga0206126, IMG submission 148621) | Pelagic subsurface seawater microbial communities from Kabeltonne, Helgoland, North Sea - Helgoland_Spring_Bloom_20160412_1 | ecosystem: Environmental > Aquatic > Marine > Epipelagic ...
CACCAAAAGAATGGATCAACAATGACGAGGTACGAATGATGTTTTCTGCCATGCTGGGAACAACAGAGTCAGAGTGGAAGAGACGCATTGACACGTCGCTGGTGGAAACTCTGATGTTGGGTGTCAACGATTCGAATGAGCGTCACAAAACAGACATTGTTATTCTTACATGGTTTAGATCTTTTGAGAACAAATTTCCAAACCTCCGCTCACTCAACCTGTCAGGCTGTATCAACCTCACCGACGCCAGCGTGTCGGAAGTAGCAAGACGATGTTCGAAGCTCCACACACTCAACCTCAGAGGCTGCTACAACATCACAGACGCCAGCGTGTTGGAAGTAGCCAGACAAGGTTCGAATCTCCAATCACTCAACCTCGCAGGCTGCAACATCACCGATGCCAGCGTGGTGGCAGTAGCAAGAGGATGTTCAAACCTCCAATCACTCGGCATCAGAACCTGTCGCAACATCACCGATGCCAGCGTGTCGGAAGTAGCAAGACGATGTTTGAATCTCCACACACTCGACCTCAATATGGGTTTCCAGGGGAACAACAACATCACAGACTTGTCGGTGCTGGAAGTAGCAAGACACTGTTCGAATCTCCAAACACTTAACCTTGGAAGCTGCAGGAGAATCACAGACTTGTCGGTGATGGAAGTAGTAAGACGATGTTTGAATATCCAATCACTCCTCCTCTACAACTGCCCGCACATCACCTCCGCGTGCAAGAACACCATGCAACAATGCCAAATCGCATTTAGGTACAAAAAAAAGTGACCGTTTTAAATAATGAATAAAAATTGTTTTTTTACCAACTATACATGTAGTAACCCAACATAAGAGAGATTGCTCAAATAAAACTGATTAAACTGACACAGAAGGCCGTTAAATATTGAATAAAAATTGTTTTGAGTTATGGAACCAAAAGGTTTTATGGAATAACTATTTTTTGACTATTTTTTTTTGAGTATTTTTTTTTTTAAAAATATTTTAAACTTCTAAATATGGTCAAAGCAAAGTAAAGGCAAAGTCCGGTAAAGAAATATTTATGTCAGGACCATTAAAAGTATCTAATATCGACCGCAGCCAGGTGCGTTATGGAAAAATATGAGCCACTCTAACTCCAACGGTAAGCCTATGTACTATGCGAAAAATAAGGACATTTCCGCAAATTATTTATTCAACTATTTATGAAATATTTATTATACTTTTATGTTGTCTGGTTTACTTTGTGTGATATGTCTTTTTTTTTCGAAACGCAGCATAAAAGGCTTTGCCAGCACGCTTTACAATTTTCACGTATTGATTATTGTCTAACGTCTGCACTGTTGCATTCCTCAGCAAGACAACAACTGTGCCACGATGCACAGATGTAACTTTCCCTGGTAATGTCTTTGTCTCTGAAACTTTCACATGGACTTCATCATCTTTTTGCAAGATGCATGGTTCCAATCGTTGTTTTTTGTTGGAGTTTGTCAATGTGTTAGAGACTCTTTTTTTGCCAGCACTACTGGCCGCACTACTGGCCGCACTACTGGCCGCACTACTGGCCGCTAACATTGGATTTGTCTTGATCTGCATGTCAGTTGTCATGCAATCTGGCAAATAAGTGTCGTAGAGTTTTTTGCGGAAAGAGGCTAAAACACCTTGGTACGCCTGGTTCTCTGCTAGACGAAGCGGTCGTGCCTGGCTTAATTCGATGGGTCTTAGTGTTGTTTCTGCAAAAAATTGCTTTGGAGTAGCATTGACTGTTGTTGTGTCATACTGCTGATTGCCAAGTTGAGGAGGAAAAAATTTTTTGACAGAGGTAGTGATTTCATAGACATGGTCCACTGTTACAGCATCATTCTTTCCTACAAAGTCGTCCAACCAATTCTGAACAAGAAGATCCTGGTCCATACCCAGTGCACACAGGACACACTTGCCTTTGAACCAAGCTTTCAAACGCGCTTGGACTGGTTCTGAGTCAAACTGACTGGGTGTTGTTGGGTCACTGAGATCACCATGAAATAAAAACACATTTTCTTTTTTCAGCCAACACGGTGGAATCACACCATTGCAAAAAATAAACACACTGTCTCTGTTGATGTCATTGTAGGTCTCTGCTTCCATAATTTCATTAAAAGCAGCGTACAGCGTTCCTCCGAACCCATCGCTAAGCCCTTTAAATACTTGTGTGCCAATAATGTACACCATAGTTATATCATGGTAGTGTTCGCCAATGCCATGCGCGAATCTCCCCTGATAGGACGCGGCAGTGCCATAGTCATATCCCGCGAACAGTCTAGCATAAGTGTTGGTCTTCGTTGCTGTGCCGGTCCAGTTTGATCCGTTGACTAGCTCCTCGGGTTTTTCACTCATCGTTGATCCTGACGAAAGAACAACTAATATGTTACAATTTTTTCGAAAACCTACACCTTTTAAAAATTCAATCTATTATATTTTACTGCTGTTGGGTTATGGGACCACATTCCCTAAGTTGTCCATTCCTAAAATTTTAGAAATCTGGTTGTCAATTCCTAAAATTTTAGGAACATTATTACAATTTTTTCGAAAACCTACACCTTTTAAAAAATCAATCTATTATAATTTACTTGTGTTGGATTATGGGACCACTAAGGTCCCAGGAATGTGACAGGCTACAAAATTTGTTGTGTCGCAGTCAATTCGAGCTCTCTTGCCTGATGTTCGACGTTGCCCATGGAATATGTTGTCAGATACAAAGATGGTACCAAGCAAATTGTTACATTTGACCGTATTCAAGAGCGTCTTTAGGACTAAAAGTCGTCCGAATACAGTACATTGAAAAAGGTAGAAGGGTGTATCAGTCCTCCTGTTTCTATATAATTGTCGTAGATGTTTCTATTACCCATGACTCTGTACCACCTGTCTTTGTACTCAAACATCTCGCGAATGTTTCGACGCCATATGTAATGCATATGACCGACGAGGTAGACGCGATGTGAATTTGATTTTTTGTGAAATGAAGAGCGTTTGTACTTATGTTGGGTTATGGGATCTAACATTTTATGAATTTTCTAAACTTTTAGAAAGAATTCCTAAACTTTTAGAAATACATGTCCACCCCCGACTTAATTTTCGCCGCCGGTGTCCTTATGAGTCTCTACACGGCGTCAGAGGCCGACACACAGGGGTTTCGCCCCGCCACACAGAAGGAAATGGCAAAAGGAGTCCCACGAGACTTTTGGGTGAAGGAATTGAGACGACCTTCGGGTAGAATCGACAAAGAGTTTTATTCAAGTATGGGACATAAATATCGTTCTATAGTACAAATACACAAGTAAAGAATCATGTTTCAATTGTATTCTTCGCCATTTTCTGTATATTTTTCACTTTTAAGGTCAGTATAGCGTGTAGAATGCCAAGAGGTTCATTCGACCACTTGTAGGTTATCGCCGGAGCTGCTTCTTTGAGTACTTCGTGCAATATCAATGTGTACACCTTGAGTAATTTTTGCGAGGGCAAGTCTATCAAAATGTCCCACAATTCAAACAAATCGTCCCACGGCACTGTTTGCGTAAACCATATCATAAACCATTTGCACGTGATTAGAGTAGAAAAGCGTTCTTTTTGAGGCTCTATGATGGAGTGCAGTTGTGGCCTTGACTTTCGCAATCGTTTGAGCAGCTCGTCGAGCCAGTATTGTCGCGACCAGTGAAACCATGCGACATTAAAATCTGGCATGAGTGGCCGAATCAGGCCGATGACTCTGGCAAAACACCACCATGCATCACCGGCGGCATGTTCTGTCTCGCTAAAAACGTGACAGATGATGGCCGCGTGATAATTGAACCCTTGTAAATAGGAATCGCCCTTGTGAACACTTGCGTAAGACACAAGTAGCGCTTTTAGATCGCCATGATGTTCGGAAACCCACTCGATGTGCGGAAAGGTTCGGGGCAAATCGCGGTCAATGATAGCTTCGATTCCTTGCGGGAGGTCCTTTCTGCCTAGAATATACGCATAGTACAAATTTCGTTTCCGCTCAATGTCTTGTGGTGAACCCATAAGACGCGCGCGCCAGTGACGCTGTCGTTCTTCCATTTAATTTCTGAGAATGAACAAGTTATAGTTGAAATTTGAGTTGGTGATTTTTTTTGGTCGAATTTCCGAATCCATTTTTTGTATAAAACGACATACTTTAGACCATTTGAAGAAATTAAATGTTTCAAAAACTCACTCTTTTGACTTTAGCTGCCAGCACCTATGCCGTCGAGTTGACTCCAGAGACTTGGGATGCACAAACCGCGGGCAAAACCGTTTTCGTAAAATTTTTTGCTCCCTGGTGCGGCCATTGCAAGGCCATGAAACCTGTTTGGGACTCTTTGATGGACGAGTACTCGTCTTCGGAGACGGTGCTTGTTGCCGACGTGGACTGCATCGGCGACGGTAAAGATTTGTGCGAAACGGTGGGTGTGAAGGGGTTCCCGACCATTAAGTTCGGAGACCCGTCAGCACTCGAAGATTACAAGGGAGGACGCGACCTTGTCACACTTCAAGCATTTGCCTCCGAGTTGAAGCCAGTGTGCGATGTTGCCACGCACGACAACTGCGATGAAGAGCAGGTCGAGGCAGTCACTGCGCTTAAGAAAGAAATTGTGGCAGACCTTGAACAGAAAGTCAAAGACCATGACGAAAAGAAGGCTGACATCGAGACCACCTTTCAAGAAGGTGTTCAGGGGCTACAGAAGCAGTACGAAAGCATGTCCAAAACGAAAGACGACGGATTGACCGAGCTTGCCAAATCGTCAAACATTGGCATCGTCAAGAGCGTTCTCGCATTTAAAAAATCTTCGAAGGACGAACTTTAATTAGAGTACTTAACCATATAATAAATATTTACTTGCATGACCATTTGGTTATTATGTATTATTCCGCTGTTGGCCGTCGGTGGCGTCTTCACACTGACCTGTTGTTCTGCACAGCAAAGACTTTTGCGCAACATTCGAAAACGTCGTCTTAAATCTTTATGGTGGGTGCATCGACATCAAGTCCATCACATTGAGTTTACAAGCCAGACTACTGTTCGAACTCCTAGACAGATAAAGGGCGAGTATAACCACTACAATGCCGTTATGTTGAATCACTTTTGGCTTGATGGACATTTCAAGAATGCGGACATGTTCTTGGTCAAAAATTTGTACGAAAAGAAACCAACTCAAATGTAGATTTAGAAATTTATCGCATTTAGTTTCATTTCTTTAGAAAATTCCAGGAAATTTCTAAAACACCATGTCCGCACCCAAACGCGCCAAAACCTCCGCCACAAAGCCTACTGGCAACCCCAACCGGCTCGAACAGACCACGGTATACGACGCAGAACACGTCAAAGAGGCCATTGCCGCCCTTAAAACCGGCCGAGAGGAGGTGGTTATTATCGACGCCGGTCTCGAGCTGCCATGCCCAGGGGAGCAAATGGTCTCTTACTGGAATGCCAGAGTTATTTCCGAACACCAAGTTCCGGTGCCTAAAGAATGGTCTGATATTCGGTTTAAGACTTACAAAGGCCTCCCAGGCATCGCAGGTGGCATGTGGCACACTTACGCGTCTTCAACCCATGATTTAGCGCTCGATTCGACCGTTGTCGACGCCATATTCACCGAAACAACGGGGACTCCGAATTACAAAATAAGACCCAATCGGTACCGATTCAACCCGGTCCACAAAGACGACGGCTACAAAGCAGCTCATATAGAGGGGCCAAACGTCCTCTCTGACGATTCTGGAATATCTGCCATCCTTTGCGTGACCACTGGGCGCACGTTTACGTATTACAAAGGGTCAAACAATGACCAGAGAGTCAAAGATATTTTCACAACAATGGGTGGGAAAACCTCCCTCTTTGTGCAGCCCACGCAGGCTCAGCTGGCCCCATGGCCTCGCACAACAGTTCGTACGACCAAACCGGGCCAAATCATACTCTTTGCGGACTCTGTGGCGCACGAAATAAGCCGCCTTGGTAAGAATTCGCTCTCACTTTTCCTGTCTCCATATGACCCTGCCAAAGTCGTGAGCGAAACTGAATTCTACGCCGGACTTGACAGGAAACGCGCCATCGCAAAGAAAAAGGCAAATGCCACCTCTCCACCCCTTCCAATTGCTCTCATGACGCCTGGACAACGAAGACAGCATCCGAAGGAATTTGGCGCATTGACCAGACGCGAATCTGAAATATTTGGTTCTCTCTTTCATTCGACCGGAGCCTACTGGCCCTCGGACAAGCCAACGTTCTTTCTGATGCATATGATGGCATTCAACGCCTTCAGCAAGAAGCTCTTGCCATTCTGCTTCGATTCGGATGGCAAATACAACTACGAAGTCATTACGCCGGAATTGGTCGGTTCCGGATTTGATTCAGCCTACTTTGAAAAACTACCTTTCGCAACGATTACACCTGAAGAAACTGCAACTATGCGCGCCAAATACACCGGTATACCCCAAAACGCATGGCTACTCGTCAAATACTGGACCAAAGACATCAGAGAGTGTTCGGAGAATGTTTGCCGGCGTCGTGGCTACCTCTAATCCTTTAAACAAGTAAAATAACATATTTAACTATAACTTTTTTTGTTGTAAATGTTGTTGCGCTTATTAAGTCATGATGCTTTCGCAGGCTCCTACAACAGTCAGTTCTTTCATATCATCAATGAAAATTCTCTCGAGGACATTTTGCACGATTTAGAGTGTTGTGCACACACTATATTTGGTGAGACGTCCAAAAAAATCCACAGTACCATGTCCAAACATGCTTGGTCCGCATTGACATATAAAGTTTCGACGCAAATGGATGGCCTCATAACTAGAAAGACGGCAGAAGAGTGTCGTTTGGTTTTTGAATTGGTCCGTCTATATCATCAGTTTGATGAAATTGCAGAGTTAAGGTTCATCTACGAACAATTGCAAGAGCATTTTAAGTGTTCGAGGAACCCAATGCCTGCCTTGCGATTTGAGGACAGTACTATATAATGTTCCATTAATCCTATTTTAAAATTGAAATGGCATATATATGACGGTGGTAACAAAAAAAAGAAGATGGAACAACAATATCTAGCCTTGATGAAACGCATTCTTGAAACTGGCCACGAACGCAAAGGACGCAATGGCACCGTCAAATCCGTGTTCGGTGCATCTCTTGAATGTGATTTGAGGGACGGGTTTCCGCTGTTGACCACCAAGAAAATGTTTTGGAAAGGGATTGTGGCAGAACTTGCTTGGTTTCTTAGAGGTTCCACGAATGTCGACGAACTCCGCTCCCAAAAGGTCCATATTTGGGACGGCAATTCTAAAGGGTCCGATGCGGGGCCTGTCTACGGCTTTCAATGGCGGCACTTTGGCGCCGAGTATAGCGATTGTTACGCTAACTATTCAGGACAGGGAATCGACCAAATTGGTGATATCATTCGCATGATTCGAGAGACGCCAACAACGCGCCGCTTGGTCTTGTCTGGATGGTGTCCGCCACAGCAACAGCAAATGTGTTTGCCACCGTGTCATGTGTTGTACCAGTTCTATGTGGAAGGCGATGGTCGATTAAGCGTGCAGATGTACCAGCGGTCTTCCGATGTTTTTTTGGGCTTGCCCTTTAACATTGCCTCCACGGCCTTGCTTTTGACACTCATTGCACATCAAACAGGCCTCCAAGCCGGTCGCGTCCTTATTCAAGTGGGTGATGCACACATCTATGAAGAGCACATTTTCGCGTGTCGAGAGCAGTTGACACGAACCCCCGGTCCATTGCCCATGGTTATATTGAATCGTTCCAATTCCGACGACCTTTGGCATGTGGAAAGTGCAGACGTACAACTTAACAATTACTCATCGGCGGGTCGTTTGACAGCGCCGATGAAAGCGTAGTATATGTAAAGTTCAATTCTAACCCTTTAGCCCATTTGGTCCCAAAAGTATCTTGTCTGAGTTTCTAACATTTTAGGAATTGACCACCAGATTTCTAAAATTTTAGGAATTGACTCAGTTCTAAAATTTTAGGAATTGACAATGATTTCTAAAATTTTAGGAATAGTGGTCCGATAACCCATGACTAAAATGTTACGAATCGCCAATTTCACCTAAAATAGCATTAAAAAAATAATCTATTTAAAGCTAAGGAGAAAACAACCGAATTTCTAAACTTTTAGGAAAACAAGATTTCTAAAATTTTAGGAAAACAAGATTTCTAAAATTTTAGGAATGGACAACCGAAGTTCTAAAATTTTAGGAATTGTTTTGGTCCCATAACCCAACATAAGTAAATACAATTGACAATATTGAGTTTCTAAAATTTTAGGAATTGTCACTCAGAATTCTAAAATTGGAATTGCCTCCAAGATTTCTAAAAGTTTAGAATTGTTTTGGTCCCATAACCCAACATAAGTAAATACAATTGACACTCTAAATAAATAAATTAATACTGATTTCTAAAATTGGAATTGCCTCCAAGATTTCTAAAATTTTAGAAATTGACAACTGAATTTCTAAAATTTTAGGAATTGCCCATCGAAGTTCTAAAATTTTAGGAATGGACTCAGTTCTAAAATTTTAGGAATCGTTTGTGGTCCCATAACCTAACGTAAGTAAAATATAATTGACACTCTAGATTTCTAAAAGTTTAGGATTTTACGTTAGCCTTTTCACTTTGTAATACTTTTAAATCGAAAGTATGGAATAAGAGTATTACTAAACTTGGAACTATAAACGGAAAAAATGTTCAAGTGGTTTATATGTTGCACCATATTATTATTTTACGCTCACCATCATGTCATCCACACATTGACGGGACGCATTCAAGCACTGGAGTTGAATATGACCTATTGTAATCAGACATCTCAGGTACTGTTGAAAGCACTGGAGTTGCTGAATCGTGTAGACAGTACTGTTAATGATGTTACAGGACGCATTAACGCACTGGAGGTGACTGAGTATGAAAATGCTATGTATTTGAAGGAGCGTGTGGACAATATAGATTTGCGAATGTCCGCGTTGGAAAATACTATAAAGCAAATTATTTCGACAGTAAACATGCATCCTGACATGCAAATCCAATTAAATCCTAAAGGACGGTTCCATAATCCCGAAGTACGCGATAATCCTGAAGGACGCGTTCCATAATCCAACATAAGTAAATATATATAATTCCGTAATGCACAGACATCATAATCCGTAATGACCCAACATAAGTAAATACAATTGACAATATTGAGTTTCTAAAATTTTAGGAATTGTCACTCAGAATTCTAAAATTTTAGGAATTAACCAACCGATTTCTAAAATTTAGGAATTCTCCAAGATTTAAAAGTTTAGAATTTTTTTGGTCCCATAACCCAACATAGATACCTATAAGTGACAATATTGATTCTAAAATTACAACCAGAGTTCTAAAATTTTAGAATTGTTTTGGTCCCATAACCCGACATAAGTAAATACAATTGACCTCTAAATAAATAAATTAATACTGATTCCTAAAATTTTAGGAATTGACACTCTAAATAAATAAATTTACACTGATTTCTAAAATTTTAGGAATTGACAACCAGATTTCTAAAATTTTAGGAATTGACAACCAGATTTCTAAAATTTTAGGAATTGACAACTGAATTCTAAAATTTTAGGAATTGACTCAGTTCTAAAATTTTAGGAATTGACAATCAGATTTCTAAAATTTTAGGAATTGACAAAGATTTCTAAAATTTTAGGAAAACAAGATTTCTAAAATTTTAGGAAAACAAGATTTCTAAAATTTTAGGACCACCGATTTTCTAAAATTTTAGGAATTGCCTCCAAGAGTTCTAAACTTTAGGAATTGTTTTATGGATAGGGTACGTCGGGTCCATACTCGTATATCCATTGCAAGCGTGTGCAATCTTTCGATAGCATGGCTGGCGACACGACCGTCCAGTCTGTATTTTCGTGCAGAATGCCCATTTGTGTCAATGTATAGCTGACAAAGGCCGAGCAAAAAAAGGTTTTAGTGGACCTTGGAATAAGTGCATGCACCAGTCCCGCAAACCAATGGCCAACCGTCGTATCATAGTGTACGCCGTACACTGCATCATGTAGACATTTTAATTTTTCCAGCGTAAATAAATCGTATGTGTTGGAGTCAATCGGCGAACGTTTGTACAGCTGTTGTTTACCGTCAATCTGCAAATAGTCTTCTAATTTTACAAGTGCAATTCCAAATTTAACTTGGTTGTCTTGGGGGTCTGGATGCACATGATAGGACGAGTCCCAGACGTAGGTACCCTTGGGTGCCCATTCTGGGTCCACAATGATAATGCCGGCGTGTGAATAGGGTGAATTGGTCGACCATCGAATGCACGAGTCGATGAAAGAAAACATGCAGTTGTTAGGATATTCGTTAAATAATAAAATATCTCCTGTCCGCAAAGACATATATAAAAGTGTCATTTCTTTATATACTCTATATTTTATTCTACTACAACCGACTGCTCTACTGCCAAAGACATGTACCCCAGAGTGGTATACGAGAACATGGTGAGTACGACCAATTGTATTGTGACTTGAATCATAATAATCGTCAGTTTGCCGGTCACGTACAAAGCCATGGCTATAATAATGCCTGCCAGAATATTATCCAGCCACATAGCATAGTAGCAATCAATCCATACCGGGTCGACGGGTTCATTTTGCCAAGCACTCATGGCAAGTCGACCAATGATCGATTCAAACGGTAAAACGCCGTATCGGACAAAAAAGGAAGCCAGTGAAGGCCATTGCCAACGAATCCAAAACAAGGCGGGCCAAAAAATGTTGTATTCTCCAATGAGTTCGTGCAACGGCAACATGCCATCTTCGTAGTTGGCGGTGGTATATTCAGCACAATTTAAGTATGTGGGTGGGTCTGAACACGTTAGGCACGTGTCAGTGGAGGCGTTGACAGCTAAATAAGGGAGTGCTTTGTAAAAACAATCGGGTTGTATTCTCACATGATACCATGCATTGATATCGTCCAACAATGTGAGTGGCACCAATGGCGCGCAATTTATCATGTAACCATAGACCACATACAAGTATAAAAATTGGACCATGATGCCAATCACTGCAATATTGGCAAGCCAAATCAATGGTATCACGGACCATGTGGTATTTGTGATAATTATAAGAATGAGAATGAGACACGCAATTATGGCTTGGTCTATTCTTTGAACGCGTTCCTTTTGTGTAGACCCTTCCGTCACGTAAATAGATTGTGGCATGTTGCATTTGGAAAACAGAACATAGTTGTACATGTAGTGGAAACTGTACCCGTAGAACGGGACATAGCTATCTTCGGGCACATATGTGCCATTGACATACGTACCGTTGACCAGTTTAATGTACGTGTTTTCTTTAAGTGTAACGAATGTTCTGGATGCGGTCAGAAAGGCATCTACTTGACCAAGCCATTGGCTTTTTTTGGTGTCATTACCGAGGTCGGTGACGTAGCCTGTAAAATTATTCCACAACGTGGACCAGTCTCTGGCGACGTGATATGTCCATCTGACTGATGTTTTTGGAACGGTCGATGTTAGTCGGCTGTATGTGCCTTCAAAAAAGTCGGAATCATATTCGCCCAAGTTGTCGAAATAGGCACCGACATCATTTATCACCACTGGAAATCGTTGGCTGTAAAAATCTCCAAGGGCACTGCCTTGTTCAATGAGAGTTTCAATGAGATTGTCGGCAATGTTACAATCGGTGCACCACATGGGGGAGCCTCTTTCCGAACAATTTTTGAGGTCTGTCTTGAGTGGCGTTCGAAGCCAGTGTGGTTTCTTGCGTGTCTTTTTCGGGGCTCGTTTCAATTTTTCGTGCCATGCATGATGCACGGAACGCTTCAGGTTTTCAAAAACTTTTTCCGTGTGAGATTGCTTGGTTTCAGTGCCAATCTCGGACCACCAACGGTGCAAATGTGTGTGCGCATTGTACGAAGCGTCTATCGCTTTCCACATTTCTTTCGTGGCGTCGCGTTTGGTCCATTCTGTGGTTGTTTTGGAATAGATAGATTTGGTGTTTTGGTACACGGACCATGCCTTCGCAGTGGAGCTTGGGTTGCCCTTTTTGGCATAGTCCGGGTCAGTATGTTCAAAAATGGTCGTCACAAAGTTGGTCAATGCTATATTGTGCACAAGTTGACCGCCAATTTGCCCTAGGTTCTGGAACAGTCGAATATACATGTCTGCATCTAAACCTTCTTCGTACAAATCAAAGCGAATCTGGACCCAGTCGAGTTGTTTGTGTTCTGCAATTTGTTGCAGTAATATTTTAAAGGCCCTGGCGATGTCGTACATCAAAAAGTACTTGCTTTTCCAATTGTACATAATATCGGTTGGAAAGGTTCGAGAGCCTACAAATTTGGCCAATTCTACACCGATCAGTTTCATTTCAATGCATTCAATCCACTTTGCTCTTTCCAGAGGTCTCAGTTCTGTAAAGGAGTAGTCTGCTGCCGCGGCCATAAAATGGTCACACACTGAAGTGCCATTCCAGTCTAATGTTTCAGCGACGCGTCTTGGCAAATGTTCGTTGTCGGTTGCGCCCAAGAAATGTTTTCCCAAGCGACCTGACGTATGATTTGTGTGCGCGTGTTTGATATCGACACATTTCATAGGATTCCACCCTATTCCGTCACACATACCGAGACAGATGCCTTGAATGACACTGTCTATCGTCGAGAAGACAAAATTCAATGCATTGCAGACAACGGAAGCTAAGACTTTGAAAAAGGTGCCAATCGGTCCGAAAAATTCAAATATTTTGGCTAGAATCTCCCACATTTGTTCGATGACCAACAATTGAATTTTGGCCCATAACGCAAATGCATTGGTAAAAAAGGGTCCAATGGAATCGGTGTCACCGGTTAGGGCTGCTATAAATTGGAAGAATACTTTTAGCCCCAATTGTACAACGTCCATCAGACCCTGTTCGAGTTGTTCAATAATAATGTCGGTAATGTCAACGACGATGTCACAAACAGACCCTGCGCCAGGAGAGATAGCATCTAAAATTTCACCTGTCGTCTCCCAGAAATAACGCCATGCCCAAAACCCTCCCTTCATCAGTGTTTTGACTCCTTTGTCAAACGTATCAATCACCGATTGCTTTGAAATGGTTCCCTGTACAAAATGCATGACCATCGTTGTGACCATATTTGTCAACGTCAACACGGAGCGAATGCCCTGCACAAAGACAATTTGAAGCGCCATATTGATATATTTGGCAAAGGCCTGTTTCAACTCCGTTGAAATACCCGGAATAATACCGGCTACCATGGCAGCAATAGAACCAAACAACCGTTCGTAATCACAGACGCGCGGCAGTGTCTTTAGGTTGACATCTGCGAAATTGCCAGACATCATAGATATGCCGTCATTCACCACTTGCCTCGCTAAATTTATAGTTAAGCGCTTGTAATTGCGTACAAAAAGACCCGCCGAGCAAAAGAAATCCGTACGTCCCCAGATGCGACACCCGGGACTATCTTTTAAATTAACAGGTGTGACTGATTCTAACGTTTGGCTCGCATCGCAGGACCATTCGGGTTCTGTCATCACTTTTACAGCCGAACCATCTGGATTTAGAACGGGCTGTCCGGTTTCATCCGTCGCATTGACCCAGCCTCCGGGTGTAATAGCGCATCCGGTCGGACTCGTTGCATACAAATTCTTCAAATTACTCAGCTTGTCCTCCGCCGACATAAATTCGTCCGTCACGTTTAACGTCGGCGTTTCTGCTATCAAATACGTGGACGAAGACCGGGTATCGGCAGCATTACTAAAGCTCTCGCCCTTAATTAATCGGTCCACAACATCACATGTCGGGTTCAATGGACCCAACGACACAATGTAGTCCAAGGCGTCAGCAAACGCCGCCGTATTTTGAAAAGTCCATTCCGCCAACATCGAGTTGCACCAATGAATAGAGACTTCCTCTGACGTGAAACGCTTTTCGACGATATCACCAACTTGTTGGGACGACACCGTGATGTCCAAATCTGGATATCTGGCAATGCATTTACATTTAGAGTTAGGGTTAAGCGATTGTAAATAAGAACACATACAATTGGACTCGTCGTTCGATTCACAAATGTCGGGTGGCGTTCTGACCGCCGAATATTTGCGCTGGTCGCAAGTTTTCCAGCGCATATCGACATCTTTCAGTCCTGCCGACGTTGTATTGTAGTCAAGTTCATATTTCTTTTGCAGCTGTGTCATGTTTAAACCATGACCACAATTGACAGGATAATTGAAGAAATGCCCCGTAACAATGTCACCAAACGACAAGGCAACACGTGTCAATACACGAACGGATTCAATGGCAGTTCGCGTCAATGGCGGCAGTGGAAATGGTAGCGCAATGGTCTTTTCCACGCCCATTTGAGGTATGTTGATTTCAATATTTTGAAGCGGGTCAATGAATGGAAAAGCATCGCCAAACCCTGGTCCTAAAATACCATGCGAAACATGCATGACTAACGCGTCCATCGGTGCAAACACATCAAAATTGAGTGACACTTGACCACACCACGGGTTGTAATAAGACTGTTCCTCGTCGGCAGTATCTCCCCAGAAACGTTCACAGTTGCAACTGTTCAAATCCTGCGTCCAAACCCATCCCTTTTCGTTGTGGTCGCCAGTGACATAATTATAGGCGGTGACGGCTTTTCGAGCTTCGCAATTGTACACTTTGTTGCGCGGCAACATCGGGCCTTCCCACCGCTGAAACGTACGAAAAATATTCTGCGACTCCTTCGAAAATATAGATTTGGTCAATATCTCGACAGATGCTCCATAGCCAATGTACCACAAGTTTGCCCAAGCAATACCAGCATAATACATAGAACAACTCGCCGTGTAACCAATCGTGACGTACGAGTGCTTCTGCACATCTTTTGCCCAGTCGCATTCTAATGTTAGTGGCGTGTCTTTGGAGGTAAAAACGTCACCTATTTTAATGGTATCTGTCATTAAACGCTCTAAAACATAAATCAACCATTGCAATAGGACGGCACCAGAGTAGACGGCCGAATGCACATGCGACAGTGATTTTTCGAGAGACCATTGCACAGGGTCAAAGGGCGTAATGCCATTTTTAAAGGAACCCAACAGATGCAGCGGCAAATTGACGACGAGCTTCGAAAAAGCATGAATGCCGGCTACGGCGAAATGTGCCCCCATCGTACCAATGGCCTCGAGAGGATACACGGTGAACTTAAAGTCAGTGTCAAATAAATTCACCATCTTGTTCAACGATTTGAACAGCAAAGCATCCACAGAAAGCCCAAGCTCGAGAACAGCTCTCTCCAGTTTAAACGCGATGCGCTCGACGACCGGAAAGTCTCCCAAGAGGATGCGGAACACCATCTGAAACGCACGTATCAAGGTTTGCCACGCGTTGTCGATAAAGGCTACGATATGCGGTTCGCGAAACACGAGGAACCAAACACCAAAAAGTGGTTCAAAACGTTTGCAAGCGCATGACAGAGCCTCTTCTGCGATGGCAACTGCATTCATGGTGTGGTTCACAGGGATGGCTATGTCAAAGTCATTGTGGTAGAAATTATTATCGTCCGAGACGATTCCATTGGCACCAAACCAATTTTTGATGGACACTGTGCTGGAAATCAGAGCCGCTGCAATTTCTGTGAAAATACGAAATAAATTGATATGGCTGCACTTGGCCAGTGTAATGTACCACGCTTGAATCACTTGTCCTAGAATCACCAAGTATGCGTTGACCAAAGGTGTGCCTAGTGCAAACAGAACGCGCGAAAACTGCAACATGGGAGTAATAATATTACGCAATATGGGTACAATGGTACAGGTCCAGCCGTCATCAAAGATGGACAATAATGAAGCATGGTAATAATGCATCATAAATGTGAAGATGGTAAACAAGACAAAGGCAACGACCCACTTTGCACGGGACGCGAGGGTCGACGTCAAGTCAGTACTTGTGTTCCAGACACCCCGCAACGGCAAAAAGACAGTCGCGATAATAATGGTCATAATTTGCATACACATCTGCTGTAAATCCCTCCCCAAAGCCGCATCCGTACGCCCTGTCATATTGAACATGGTAACCACGACATACGAAAAGACAAAGCCGATTAAGGCGGTCACTAACATAAATATAACGTCGTACATTTCATTTTATTTTAATGGTTATTATATACTACATATTTAAGTTCGGTGAACGTCTATTGCCAACCTGATATTGTTCAATATGTTGTCTACAAAATTCGGGACACTTTCGAGTCTGTTTAAAAAAAACCAAACGAAAAATATTAAATTTAATGGCGATAACGCAAGTTGGTGCCGCAGTCTGCAAAGTTCTTTATACAATGCTCTTTTCTGTGTCAACTTGTCAGAGGCATTTCTAAACGATGTATATTTCGTAGTTATTAATGATGCTGTTGGGTGGTACTCTTCCATTTTAGAATGTTTTGTTTGCAGATGTCTATATTAAATATAGAAAAGGTGTTGATTAAGTTAAATTAACATGAGGTCGGGCATCTCTGTCGATAGGAAACTGGTCCCTCCAACTACAAAATATAGTTCATACCATGACTGTTCCCCGACTTTGTACACTGCGTAGCCGGCCTCCTTGGGAACACTTTCAAATCGTTCCTTCTGGCCAAATCGTAGTGAATATCCCTCTTTGATGGCGTGTGACAGGACCACTTTAGATGTTGTTGTAATTGGATATATGGGCCGCTCAATGGTTAAGGCTGATCGTACTTGCTGCATCGTTTCATCCGAATGAATAGTAGACGGTTGAAAGTGATATTTCCCGCGCGCCCAATCGTAAATAGAGACGCCGTATTTTTTTTCTGTGACATAAGTAAAATCTAGTATGTTTTGGTCTGCAAAAATGTCGGTCATACAGGCAATGGCATATTTGTAGAATTTGGATTGATGTTCACACTGCAACGACATGTCAGGGGTTTCAGACATCCTTAATTCTGGATATTGGTCCAAGACGGATTTTTTTTTTTGTTGAATTATGGCAATGAACCCCGGTTTGCGAGCTGTCACCACTGGATACACTTCTCCAGTGCCTTCCAAGTGAACCATTGGCAATGTTTTTTCACACGGTTGCCGTGGCCATTGTGCATACATGCTTTCCAAACTAATGTTCCCTTTACATTTGGTGCGCCACGCATCTCTGGGGTGTAAAGCTGCCCAAATATGATTCCTGTAGGGTGCATCGTATGTAATGTACTTACTGTGTGCATTGCTGTTGACGGCGCCTTGTTCGATGGTAGGCACGTACAAATGTAAAATAGCGACAAATGACTCTAGCGCGTTGCCGTTTAGTTTGGGGACAATCCATTCACGCAACTCTTTGACATGTTGGTACACTTCACGGGCGAAATCTTCACAGTCGCCTGTAAATGAAGATTGTGGTTGGCCGGGGGCAGCGGGCTCTCTTGGGATTTCCCAGCGTTCTGTTCCTTTAGATTCTGGCGTTAGTTGGACATCGGGTGTATATCGTACGTCTAAACGCGTATGCAGTGTCAACATGTCGGCGACGACGGCCAAACATCGGAGGTGTTTGGATTTAATGCTGTTTTCCATCATGTCGGCAGTTGTATCAATAAAATCTTTGGTCGTAATGGTATTTCTTGCGAGAGCGACCACAAGTCGTTGTTTGTAGGACCGGATGGCGGCCATTTTTTGTGTGTCTGCATAGGTGGGTATCATACAAAACGCTCCCGATGGCAATGTCATGCCCATGTGATTGACATAATACGGCGAATGTACCCAATGAAGACCGTCGACAATCGGTTGCAGACCCTTGACACCAAACCCTTCTATCAACCTCAAATTGCTTTCAGCAGCGTTGAACATGTTCCGTGCAAAATTCGGCGACTGTAGTTGATGAGCCTGTAAGGAAGTCTCTGCATGTGGAAGCTGCGTGAATTGTATCGTTATTTGCCCTGTCTGTAAAGGTGGCCTGGAAGAGGCGTCTTTTAACGTTAAACGATACTTTGGCGTTTTCGAACATTGTGAAATGTCCACCGTAGCAGAACCAAGATAGGTAGTGACCGGGTATCCATCATCGTTTTTTCGCCGTAAAAATAATTGAAAAACTAACAGTGCATCATGCAACGACTCTTCTTTCAATTCGAAGCGACCTTCTTTGTCGGTAACCAGCGTCAGCGTTTTTGGCAGCGCGTTGCACGATAAATAAGCCACAACAAAGGGCTTCTTAGTAGCACGGCTGAAAAGTTCTTGGATGTGAAATACCAAGTTTGATCCGCTTGGCCGGTCGGCCATCTGTGACATAACATGGTTCGAAATTGGGTTTATATAGTCTCCCATAGCGATGCCACAAACGCAACCACATAAACCGTTGAGAAGGCGATAATTGGGAGAGGTCCATCGAATACAAAAACTCGATATGGTGACTTTGAATAAAAGAATGAATCAATTTTATAGATACATGATATTCTAACCAATTGACAATTTGTTGATACCATTCGTTAGAACCTAATTGCGCTGGCAATTGCATAGACCATCGTAATAAGTAATTCAAAGCTATCTTCTCGCGTGCATTGTCCTTATTCATAGGCATGCCCCTGGCTCGTAACGACCAGGCTTCTTCGTCGTGATACAAAACCCTGCACGACTTGCGAAATTGAACAAAGTCTTGGATGGGTAAGTAAGAGGAGACATGGCGGTCTACGGGCAAAGTAAATTTCATTACACTCATAAATAATAGATAATAACGATCGTCTATGTTAAAAATAGATTTATGGGTGTTCAATGGTAACTACATCAATGGCACTCGCTGACAGAATTCCATGCACGTTACAATATCCTTTGACATTGACACTTTGTACATCAAGTTTCGCAATTGGTGATTCCCATGTGGTTTCAATGCCCATCCGACCAAACTGCCAATTCATGAGCCAAAAGACACGCATAAGTTGGTCCGAAGTCAATGCGTGTTCAATTTCATTGTGGCGTTCTGGGGACAAGGTCTTCAACTTAAAATCAAAGTGTTTGTGCATCTTGTGTAATTTTGCCTGTTCAAATGAGCGGTGAAGCGGAGAAATGGCCGAACCATCGGAATTAGCAAAATGCATGGTATCTGCATGGATAATAACCGAGTTGTCCGTCGCGTTGTAGGTGTACCAAGAATCAGAAAGGCGCCTCTTCTGGGCCAGATGTTCATTTCTAGATAAGGATAACCACATGGTCAACGTAAACCAAGCGATGTGTGCTAAAGTACTTGAAACTTGAAAAAAAGAATACTTCATATTACCGTCACACGGTGTCTATTTATAGTCATATCGTCTAACCACGTGGAAGTCCTTGTTTTCTTATCATACACGTATCTTCTTCCTGAAATTGCATCGGTTAGTATGTGCGCCACAGGGTCGATTGGATTCAACATCTCAATATTTTTAGTCTCGGTGGGTTTCGTTTCATCTAATATCGCTTGACGTTTTTGCACATCTTTTGGAGGCGTCTCTGAACAATTGAGCAGACACTTGTCGATACAGCTACCCACTGCCAGTTTGAACACTCGCATGGCGGAGATGGCTGAAATTGTCAGTGTCAATATGGTTCCAATGCGTGTCACCCAACCAATCTTTGTTTGTACCGTCCTCTGAAACAAAGTGTCCGTTGCGAAAAATTGTAAGGCCATCGTATGTTGACCAGTCGTCTCTGCACTTTGAACCAGTACTATACTTCTTTTTGACATACGAAGTCCGTATTCAACTGAGGTTGACGTCTGCAATTTGGACCGAACGACGTCAAATTCAACAGAGGAGGGGTTACTCTTTGTCCCTGCAAGAAGTGTTTCGGGTTGAACGACTTGAGTGATGTTTGTTATCGTGTTGTTCCAAAGACTTGACGTCACTGAGGTGACTGCCCGCTGAAAATTGTCCGACATTGTAATGTGCACTTGATGCAGGCCGCTAAAAGGCGCGGTGCACGAACAGGTCATGTTCAATAAACACGTGTAAGCACCGACCACACGCGCCCGTTCTGTGCAGTTCATTTTCGACTCTACTACAATATCGTCACAGTGGGACACGGAGGACCCGGATTCTACGGTATATTCCACTTGCAAGTTGCCATACGAAGGCACTTCCTCCGATATCATCGGAATAAGTGATTCGATGACAGTGGTATTATCAGAGGTAAAGACAAACACCGATATACAAGCCACAACCATGGGCATGGACAACGTTAAGGCAGCTCCCAAACGAGTATTGATGACGCGTTTTGCACGCTTGTGTTGAACAATGTGGTCACTTGAAAACATCAAGTCCAAATGCTTTGTGCACGATGGCCAACATCGATGAGTTAATATCACAATTAGTATAAGGACTACGAGCGAAGCGTACGCAATATACGAACCCAACATCAATTGATTTTCAACAGGCTTCAAATGAAACTGCTGCAGAGACGCCGTCCAGTCACTGGGTTCGGTCGAATCTTCTGACGAACATCCTAATACGCGTTGGCACCGGATGGAAGAAGTACTGACGCAGGTTAACTGGCCTTCGTCAGGTTGATATGTTCCCAATTGACACAGTGAACAGCCTGTATCTGTTCCATAAAATCCTCTTGGACATTCTTGACACACATTCGTGGATAACAATCGTTCGTTTTTCTGACATGTTGCCGTCTGTTCAATGCACTCTGTTTCGCTATTTGCCCCAAGACCCGTTGTTTTTAATGTGGCGGGACACGGCTTGCATTTGGTGGCACCTATAGCATCTGAATATGTATTTTTCGGACACAAATGACAAGCCTCGGACCCGGCAGTGGATTGGTAAGAACCCAACGGACAAACTTCTGCCCTATTCATCGTGGTAGATGGGCATCTGTGTCCCGGTGTACAGAGCTGGCACGCTTCTTTTTCGGACGCAGCTCCTCGAACGTTGCCGAACGTACCTCTGGGACATCCTCGTGCACAATATGTTTGGCCTGGCACATTTTGAAAGGTACCTTCGTGACAATCTTCGCACGCATCTTGTTCAGACACTTGTTGGCCCTTCTCGCCGAAACGACCCGTTGGGCATGCCACGGCGACGCCATCTTGACAATAACTACCAGGAGGGCAACTGACCATAGACGTGCCATCACACACTTGGGCAGGTGCACAGTCTGTACAAATGTCCAACTTTAAATATTCCGTCGCTAAACAAACAGGTATTCCCTTAATGCAATCCGTGACAGAGGCATGTTTCGACGGTGTTACTGTGTCCGCAATTAATTTGTCATCGGGACATCCTTTGCAAAACGTTTGGCCGACTTCGTCTTGATATTTGTTGACGCCACAAACTTGACACTGTTCAGGAGAAACCAATCCGATTTGACTAGATTTTGTGCCGACAGGACAACGACCAACGCAGTCTTCGTCCGTAGTGAGACCTACTGCTGACGACCATTTGCCAGGCGAACACCCAAAGCATTGGTCATTGGAAGTTAGACCCACCGCTGACGACCATTTGCCAGCTGAGCATCGTCCCCCACACCCACTGTCGGATGTAAGGCCGGTTAACGTTGACCATTTACCGGCTGAACATCGACCTTTGCACTCGTCATTTGATGTTCGACCAGTCTCACTAGAAAATCGCCCCGCGGAACATTCGTCGCACTCGTCATTGGACGATTGGGCAGTTTTCTCTGAGAATCGCCCTGCAGAACACTCGGAACAATCGAGTAGACTCCCAATACCAGCGATGGCAGACCATTTTCCAGCCGGACATGCAAAAGTAGTGGCGGACGCCGTAGACCCTGCAGGACAATAGTAACCAGCAGTAGTACATGGTTCGCATTCGAGTGTGTCAGACCTAAATTGACCTGTCGGACAGGCGGCCCTACAAGTGTTGTGAGACGAAAAACAGTAGGGGTCGTTACAATCTCGAGTGCCACATTGACATAGACCACTGTTTGCACCTGTACCCTCTGTGAATGTACATGCACTGGCGTGACTACATTCGCCAGACGAACAGATTAAACCCGTCAGTGCTGTGCAATCGGTCAGGCCACAGACACAAGATTCGGTATTTGGACCTTCGGAACAGGTCGGCGGGTGTGAACATTGACCGGACGCACAGATGAGTCCAGTCAGATGGTGACAAGCTTTTGAGCCGCAAATACAAGCGTCTTCGTTGAGACCAACAGCACACAATGGCGCGTCAAACGCACAGAGGCAGGTGTAATCTGCAGAACACGATTTCGAAGAAGATTTGGAGTACAAACGCAATTGGTCTGAGTCTGTCATGTACACACATCCCTGGGGTAAATAACTGGAAAAGGACACTGACGACGCTGTCGTATCGGACCATCCTAATGCCGCCGCTTGTGTCTCGCAAACGGAGGTGTCCAAAACCATCGAATACGGGGAAGTGCATTGGTTGGACGTTCGTGATTCATATACAGTTTCGGACACTGCCAAGACAAACAACAAAAATAAATAGAACATATAGAAACAAAAGAAGTCATATAAATATGTGACATTGGTACATGAATGGATTACTATATTTTACAAGTGAGCAATGTATTGTAAAAACTCTTCATTGCTAAAGAGATTGGGTCGTTGCCAGCAAAATAGCAGCTGCATATTTCGTACAAACCCGGCCAGAAAATGCTGGAATTGTATTGGCAACCTTTTGCAAGACTCTCGAATGCAAATTTCGCCTTTTGATTCGTGGTAAATCTTCGGGCAAAATTAATGGCGCTGCTGTAAGACGTCACTTGTTTTGCATACCAAGCACCGATGGACGCAGGTCGATTCGACCAATCCCGATTGTACGGCGAATTCCGCATGTATAATTTGTGCATTTCTAGCGGCATGTTAGAGTTCAAACTTCCGTTATAGACTGTGGCGTAATGTTTGTGACAAGGTTGTTGTGGTTTACAATGTTGACACAACACTTCCACATTGCAATTCCAACGACATGTGTGACATATGCTATTTTTATCCAATGTACCACCTTTAAAAGTGATTAATGACGCTATTGAAGACGTTGCAATGCCTACATCGGCTTCATTCACCTTCGGTTGGTGCCAACAGCTGGGACATGCTGGAGAGTAGACAGACATTTTTAAATATTTTAGAAAATTTTTAGAAAATTTTTAGAAAATTTTTAGAAATTAAGTATTGACAGTAGGTCCTAAATAATTATTTACTATGTTTCTTACACAATGTTTCTTTTTACTTTTGTTGGGTTATGGGACCAACATTCCTAAAATTTTAGAAATTCGGTGGTCATTTTAGAAATCTTGGAGGCAATTCCTAAAATTTTAGAAATCCGGAAGCAATTCCTAAAATTTTAGAATTCGGATGTCAATTCCTAAAATTTTAGAAATCTTGTTTTCCTAAAATTTTAGAAATTCAGTTTGTCAATTCCTAAAATTTTAGAAATCTGATGGTCAATTCCTAAAAGTTTAGAAATCTTGGAGGCAATTCCTAAAAATTTAGAAATCTTGTTTTCCTAAAATTTTAGAATTCGATTGTCAATTATATTTACTTATTATGTTGGATTATATTTACTTATGTTGGGTTATGGGACCAAAACTTCCTAAAATTTTAGAAATCTTGCCAGAACGAGAGAAAACATAAGAGTGACAATTATATTTACTTATGTTGGGTTATGGGACCAAAATTCCTAAAATTTTAGAAATCTCTGGTGCGCCGAACTGTGTGCCACTGTTCACCCAGGTGACTCCTCAGGAGCTCACAGATGCCTATTACAAACTATCTGTATGTTAACCAAAAGTCACGCAATTACTTCATGCCCACTTTTCGTGTTGTCGATTCGTACAATCTGAAGAATTAAACGCATTTGCTTGATTTCCATAGTTATATTTTACCTATCTTGGGTTATGGGACCACAATTCCTAAAATTTTAGAACTGTCAATTCCTAAAATTTTAAAAATTCAGTTGTCAATTATATTTGACTTATGTTGGGGGGACCACAAAACTTTTAGAAATCTGATTTTCCTAAACTTTTAGAAATTCGACAGAACACAATGGTAGTAGCTTAATCTGGACTTATTTTACTTGTTTCTAGACTTACTTGTTTCATTGTGTCATGGAATTATATGTTTTGCGGCGTATTATTCGGAAATATGGTGCTGATTGCCTTTTGAATGACAAACCGCTCATTTTCTGGTGTCTACAAAACTACAAAGCACTGAAATGCCTCTTGAAGCACAACGTCAATCCAAATGAAGAAATTTGTATTCGAGACGACAAACGAGTGACGGCGTTATGGTTGGTAACACATATGAGCGCACAATACCCACGAAAAGTGCGGCGGTTGCTTTGCAAATATGGAGCAGTATCCATTCGTTACTCAGATTTCATTTCCATAAATATACATTAGTTTTTATTCATCTCTTGTTTATTTTTCAGTTTTTGACGCATCAACTCGTCGAACTTCAGGTGTGTAGGCGCTGCATTAAAGCATCTCATGTGATTTCAGGTATCTTGTTTGCTGGCGTTGAGGCCGTCATAGTCATTTATAACGTAGGTGGACAAATCTACCTCGGTTTGAACTGCTACATCGGCCGTTTCTGGATTGACCTGGACACAGATAGACGACGTTGTCGGCTCCACAGCTGTCAGAAGCAACGACGCAAACAAAGGTTGGCGGATAGTACGCACGTAAGGAGGTTTGGACCATTTTATTTTTTTGTGGAACTTGTCGAGACCTGCGTCTCTGTACTGCAAAGTGCCTACGTAGGGCGAATTTGTCAATGTCGGTACACACTCCATTTTTTTCAATTGTAAGGGTTTAAATACTAGGCCAACACAATTCGATTTTTAATAGTTGGTCAAGTTTTCAAGTCATGCAAAGATGAGTTTGGGTGCCGTCTGTGTATACTGTGAGAGCGGCACTAATTTTGAATAGCCTTGATCGCCATCGGTCCAGTACGTGTATACGAGCCACTTGTCTCGCCAAAACAAATAGAATGCATTACAATTGCCGGCTGTTTGAGAGCCGTCCGACCGTTGAATGAGAACGTTTGAAGACGATTGAAACGGTGCCCGCAATCGATATAAGCCGTTTGATTTGCAATGGCTCAACATAGACCGAATAGCGGATATTTTACATTGCCAGTCCTGACAAAATGTAATGTGCAACATCGACGTAAAATCAGCAGACCAATAATTCAACATGCCACACGTCTCTGACAGACACTCACAAACCTCACAAACGTGTGGCTGAATAAATGTCCGCCGTCCCCAACAACCATTGTCATATTTTTTAGTATCAACGATATGCTTGCAGTGTCGATTCAAACATCTTGCAGAACTCCACTGAAAAATGTCACGATTATAGTCGACCAGTATTCGAACAACGAGATATAAGTCCATCGTTTAGTTACCACATAAGTTGTTTTTCAAATATAGAATATGTTCTGCGTAAGATGCTGACCTACTATTTATTGTTTCTGTACTGTACCCATAGTGACCACTCTTTTTCGAAGTTGTTGTCTCGGGAAAAAAAAAGTATATAACGTTGTAAACTTTTAAAAACAAATGAACCTGTCAGATTGGTTGTCTGACGAACAAATCGAAAGAATAAATACGAACGTCGAGAAGATGGTCCAAGACAAAATTCGACAAATATTAACAAGTATTTTGCCGCCAGTGGGCAGGAGTATGAAGCAAATCAATATTGGCCGATTTCACACAAGCATGATTCATTTTTTTACAGTCCAATTTCGCGATGTTATTTTACCAGACGTATTTCCTGAAGGCATACCAGCAAAGTTCCAGCCTTCAACAAAAATACGCGAGAATATATTTTACGCCGGCGTTTTCACTACTGTTCAGCGAATGTTTTTAAGAAAAGTACTTTTAAGGCTGTATGCAACACGAAAACAAGTATCGGCGCCAACAAGTAAGTTCAAACAATTTATAAAGAAATAATCTTAAACATTTTATACTATTAATTTGTTAAATCTTGTATACACCAACCTACAAATTCCTCACTAGAAATTGTGGCCTCTCTATTTTTATCCAAGTCTGCAAAGACTTGTTCTGCTTGGCACTCTCTCACGAAGAATCGCTTTAAGCTCGACAAAGTTAGTCCATTTCCAAGAACGCTTTCAAGAAAAAAACAATTGTACGTTTCTCGGCTCATGTATCGGGGTGCAACCATTGCACAGAGGAATTGATTGGTGTTCATCATGTCGTTCGCGTTTAAATCTAGCTTTTGTAGCTGATCGATTGGCTGGTCTTCTTTCTTTACATGGGCTAGAATACAGTCTCTAGTCTCAACAACGGACATTTCTGGACCTCTTGTCCACAACATTCTTGCCACGTCTGCTTTTTGCTCATCTGGCAAGTTGTCCACAAAACGCTTTAACTTTTTCACCGTGTATAAGCCCAAGCCACTATCCGGGGTGTTTGCTGGTTTATTTTCCTGGGTGGTTGCTGTTTTACTTTTTTTTCGGACGGGTTCGTCGCACTCGTCAGCAAACCACGCGTCCTTTAAAGCGTCGGCTGCACTTATTCGCGTGTTCATGTCTTTTGTTAACAAGTTGTTAACAAGTGCCCGACATTTATTAGAAATATCGTTCTCCGGAAGGTCTGCAGGGGGGTTATAAAGTATATTGGAGACGAGCTGCTTGCGGATTTCGTCCCATCTTCCAAAGGGTTCGTAGCTAGCCAGCATCATAAACATAGTACAGCCGGCCGACCATAAATCTGCCTTTTCATTATATTCTTGAAGCAAGACTTCAGGTGCCATGTACTCTGGAGTTCCTTTTGGTTTTTGCTCGAAAGCATCGAATGTACAAGAATGACCAAAGTCAACCAATTTAATACATGGGTCATTTGATCCCATCGTCCAGGGTTCGTATAGCATAACGTTTTCTAGTTTCACATCAAGATGGGCGATTTTTTCTTGGTGGCAGTAATTCAACGCTGATAACAATTGGTTCATTATTTGCTTGACGTATTGTTCTGAGAGCCTTCCTCTACAATATTCCCACAACTCTCCACCGGTACATAATTCCATAACGATAATTCTTTCAAGCTTGTCTTGAACGTATGCGGCCTCAAATTTAACAATATTTGTATGAACTAAACGTGCCATAATATCAATCTCTCGTTGAATAGCTGCAATCTCTCGTTGAATAGCTGGTTCTTCTTTGTCTTCATTTTTTAGTTGTATAGATTTGAGAGCAAAGAATTTGTCATCTGATATACGTTGGACTTTATAAACGATACCAAAAGCACCCCTTTGTAATTTTCGGCCGATTCTGAAGACACTATCTATGTTTTCGATTAGTTGAAAGTCGGCTTCCGTCGGTTGAAACTTTCGACGAACCATTTGATGATACATTTTGTTGTATCACCAATCCATCTTTATAGTGTTAATTCGTTAACACTTGTCTGGTCCCATAACCCGACTTTCTTCAGATATAATCCAAGATAAGTAAACATAATTGACAACCAGATATAGTAGTTCTTCTTCAAATATTTATTTTGATTACTATCATTGGAAACAAAAAAGTTCCTAAAA
>Ga0206126_10001527_pt1 | contig 27519 bp, 33 predicted proteins | sample Helgoland_Spring_5_FD_148621 | JGI IMG/M metagenome (GOLD analysis project Ga0206126, IMG submission 148621) | Pelagic subsurface seawater microbial communities from Kabeltonne, Helgoland, North Sea - Helgoland_Spring_Bloom_20160412_1 | ecosystem: Environmental > Aquatic > Marine > Epipelagic ...
TTGCCAAACCTAGCAAGATATCGGAAGAACTTTGTTCATTTTTAGGAAAAGAAAAGGGAACGACGATGGCGCGTACCGAAGTCACTAAGTATCTTCATAATTATATTAAGGACAATGCTCTTCAAGTTGAGTCCAATAAAACACTTATTATTCCAGATACTAATTTAAAAAACTTATTACATTTAGATAGCGATAGTGAAGACGCGAAAGAGATTCATTTTTTCAGTTTACAGAAATATATGAATCAGCATTTCGTATAAACTTTTAAAAAAAGTTTAATCAAAATATATTACATTATAAGTGAACGCAATATATACGTGTTAGTCTGAATGACTTTTTTATTTAGCTCTTGTGGCCAAGTGGTAAGGCGCTGGTCTAGTAAACCAGAGATCGTGAGTTCAATTCTCACCGAGAGCTTTCTTCCATATTTTATGGCAAATAATTCATTTCTATTATTTGTTATAATATATTTTTTACACCATCGCACATTTTATTGTTCAAAGGTCTAAAAATATTTCTGAATAACACGGGCATTTGAGCGACAAGGGCAAGCACACCAACGATCATTGTATGTATCAAATTCCCCTTTTTCAATTCTTTCCCAGGATTTATCACACAGCGAAATTGGTTTGCGTGTGTTATGACGTTCACAACATTTACAACTAGCAAATGCTTGGATAAGAATTTCGGCATTTTCTTTCGTTTTAACAATATCCTTGGCGCAAACTTCCATATCTTCCTTCCAATCCATACCATAAATTTGTCGTGTGTCGTTTAGCACTTTATTATACGCATCAAATACTCGATGAGCTTGCCATGCCGACATTCTTTCTCTAATCGGGAGATAATAAGGTTTCAATCTAAGATTATCGCGGCAACATTTCCCCCAGCTTGGACAAAAGTGTTTTACATCGTAGAATGGGCCACCCGTTTCCTGTCGAGGAGGGCGTTCGTTCACATAAGGTGAAGGGCAACCGTCATCTTCATAGTCCTCATAATTTCGATACTCTTCGTCTTCGTTTCCGAATCTGTTGTGGGATTTTGGCATAATTAACTACTCTGCTGAAAGTTAACAATTGCGTGATATCAAGAGAAGTTTTTTAATTTCAATTTTTTTTATTTCTAATAATAATATAATGACATTACCTGACGTTAAGAAATATGGGAAATTTTTAGTTGATCCTCAATCCGTAGATCTTATGGGGGTAAAACTCCAAGATTTAGATTTAACATCAAAAAACAAAATCGGTGAAGGAGCATTTGGTAATGTTTATCGCCTTCGAGATAAGGAAGGACACGAAAATGCAAATTATGTGGTGAAACAAGTTAAGTTAAATTTTATTGAAAAGGCATTTGACAGATGGGGTCGTGCCAAAAAATTACCATTTCAATTGCCATTTGTTAGGGATAAACAAGTTATGTATAAAAGTGAAGTCCAAATCTTAAAAGATCTCTCAGAGTATAATATTTCTCCAAAAATTATTTATGTCAGTGATGCCCCGAATCAATATATTTATGTGATGGAAAAAATGGATATAACATTGCGGGATTTATTAAGAGGGGAATTTACTCATCAACAAGGATTAAAATTAGTGAACTTAGCATTCAAATACTTTGATGTTCCATTTTTTCATACCGACTTACACACAAGTAATGTAATGTGGTCAAATACTCTTAAAGATTTTAGATTAATCGATTGGGGATTTTATCGTACTATCAAACCTGGACCAGAAGGAGAGGCTCTTCGAAAAGAAAAAATTGGGGAAGAATTCTCGATAAATCAAGGATTAATAAAAATCGTCTGGAAATACGCCACAGAGATGATAGATAAAGATGTGCTCGACAAAGATCATTGGAAAGCCGTAAAAGATATGATATTAGCACGAATGGATGAAGTTTATCCTGAACCAGAAGAGAAAAAGCACTATATTAAAAACTTGAATAAGGGAACTTTCAGTAGTATATTAGCTGGTGGGAAAAAACCTAGAAAGAGAACAAAAGCAAATAAAACTCGTAGACTTAAAAAAACTCGTAAGCACAAGAGAAGAACACGTAAAAATTGATTATATGTATGATATTAAAAATAATATAATATAATATCATATCTAAGGTCTGGTCATAAAATGCCAAAAGCAAAAGAAGTAAGCCCATTTATTGAAGGTACAAAAGGTGGCGAGGTTGCCATCTTCATTGATGCCAGCTATTTCATCTTCTACCGTTTCTTCGCCCTTACCCAATGGTGGAAAGTTGCTCGTCCAGAAGACCCGCTTGATGTACCCATTGAAAATCAAGAATTCGTAGAAAAATTCAGGGCTACATTTGTTGAAAAGGTAGCCGAAATCCCCAAAAAACTAGGAATTAATGTGAAAAAGGACAAAACAAAAGTCACAATTTATGTAGCACGCGATTGTCCGCGTCGCGATATTTGGCGAATGAATCTTTTCCCGGATTATAAAGCCAATCGCAATTATGATGGATTTCAAGGTGGACCATTCTTCCAGATGGCTTATGATGAACAGCTATTTGAAAGGGGAGGCGCTGTTAAGGTGTATAGACATCCAAAACTGGAAGCAGATGATTGTATTGCTCTTGCCGTGCGAAAATACACAATGGAGAATCCAGAATTGCGATGTATTATTATGGGAAGCGACCAAGATTATCTTCAAATTGTGAGCGACCGGGTCAATATTTTCAATCTTAAATACAAAAATATCGCCGAAGGAAAGACAGCATCATATGATGCGAAACGCAATCTTTTCATCAAAATTGTAATGGGAGATACATCGGATAATATTCCTGCTTGCTTTCCAAAATGTGGATTTAAAACGGCAACACGTTGTTATGATGAGCCTGAATTTTTCGAGAAAAAGAAAACAGCTGAAAGCGATGCCATTTTCCAGAGAAATAATCAGATTATTAATTTCGAGTTTATTCCAAATGAATATGCTAATGAACTTCCCCTATAATTTTGTAGACTTCTCTATCACCTTCCATATTTTTTTCATATTTAGCAATAACACGTGGATTTTCCACATTATTCATAACATCGCCTGTATCGTAAACCATTCCATTATCACTAATCCAGTAATAGATACCATTAATATCTTCAAGCTGTACTTGAATATGCTTTTTAACCATGGTCTCACCACTTTCAGCATTATCCAATCCTAAAACAGTTTCCCCCTCTTCTGTTTGTTTGTTAATTACACCATTTGGACAACCCTTAACATGTGTTCCACAAAAATCGTTCCCCTGCTTTTTTCTTCGACTACATTGTTCGCCATTTGCCCGCTTAGCCAGACATTTCTCATACAATGGTACATTAGTCTTAACACGCTTTCGTTTTGTATAATCATTTTCGCTTAGTGTTAGCATTGGATAGTCGTGAATCATTTTCAACATTTCTTGATCTCTTTCCGAATATTCACCGTTTATAGCCGAAGCCGAAATTTTTTTGACGATATCCTCTTTCATTGCCTTAACATAATCATTAATAAGGCGATTAATTTTGGTTTCAGAATCACTCATAATAGTAATATATTATCACCATTATGAATACATTTATTTTAATCAATTTTATATTATGCAAATATGTTTGCTCGTTTTGATGGTAAAATCAAATAAAGAGCAGCAATTGCTATTCCGAAAATCATGTATACACCATAAAAACTGAAAGTTATACCTAAAAATTTGCTAATAGAACCAATTGTATATAGCAACAGTAAAACTGAAAATACAAGAGTAATGTAATAAAAAATATTGTAATATATGTTTTGATTCATATTATTATATAGATATATAATAATAGTATGGCACCAATTCCATTAACATTCGCAAATGTATTTCAATATTTGATGTCGCTAGGACCAGTTTTTATTGCTTCATTTTTGATTATTGGTTCAGCCTTAAATCAAAATGTCAAGGGGTTTATATATATAGGCGGGTTAGTATTAACAGCTATATTAGCTGTTGGATTCAAGCAATTATTTAGAATTCAAAGATCTAGGGGATATAATGTTGATAATTGCGATACATTCGCAATGCCTGATGTTATTACTCAATTTTCCACACCTGATATGAATACAATGCTACTTACATTTACAGCCGCTTATCTTTTATGGCCTATGTTTAAAGGAGAATCACAAGTTAATGCGTGGTTAATTATTGTCTTACTTATCTTTATTTTTGGTAACAGTTTTACAAGAATAGCTAAACAATGTAGCGGAGTAATTGATATTTTAATTGGTATTTTGCTTGGGTTTGCCTGTGGAACCGCCTGGTTCTTTTTATTCTGGTTGACAAACAATCGTAAACTTCTTTACATTGATGATTTAGTTAGTAACAAAGTATCATGTGATCGTCCTTCAAAACAAAATTTCAAGTGTGCTGTATACAAAAATGGTGAACTCGTTAAGAACTTATAATCATTGTACAAATTTGTTATAATTTTTTTTTATATAACTTATTGTGGAATTCTTAATTCGCTGAATATTTATTTTTAGCATAAAGTCATCTTGTCGAACATGAGAACCAGCAGAAAAACACGTAACCCAATTTTGTAAAAGAATATTTAAGTTAACCTTTTTATATTGTTCTAAAATACTTTCATTGTATATTTGTTTTTTACCACGTTGACTTACCGCGTTATGAAATATAAATAAATATTTTTTCAAATCATCCTTATTTCTAATTTTGTTTATAGGACGCAATTTCAAATATTGATTAGCGTGACCCTGGCATGAAGGACATGGTAAACTCGAACATATTGTTTTAATAGTATTAATAATATTTTCTCTCTCTTGCTGAAAATATTCTTCTTTTATACTCTCGGCAAGCCAATGAAAAAGTATCCAGGTATATTTACCCCATAGTGCTGATTCTTGTGACATTTCTAAATAAGTAATAAATATAGAGATAAAAATATTATACCTTTAATGAATTATAAACTACCAGAGGGATTTGATTTCTATGCCGAATTAAATAAATCCTATCAAGAAAATGAAACAAAACACGATAATAGTTGTTTAATAACTGGGTTAACTCTTAATTTAGAAAATTCTATCAAATTAGAATGTGGACATACTTTTGGGTATGAAGCATTATTCAATGATATTCAAGAAAGCAAATATGGAAATAGTTATAAATATAAATATAATCATACTAAATTACGTGATCACCAGTTACGTTGTCCATATTGTCGTCAAATACAAGATTGCATTTTGCCCTATTATCCGGATGTAATTAAAAAACGTGTAAGAGGTGTAAATTATCCATTTAACTGGGGCATGGGTAAAAATGAATGTAATTATCCGTTTAAGTCTGGAAAAAACAAGGGCGAATTCTGTGGTAAAAAATGTCATAGGGATAAATGCCATCAGCATTATTTTTCGTCGCAAAATGTGAAAAAACATGAGGAGTTTTTACCAGAAAATATTGAAAGACAAGAAGGTAAACTCCGCGGTTGTAACGTTTCACAGCTGCGGTCAATAGCCAAATATCATAAATTAAGAGGTTACTGTAAATTAAAGAAAAATGATTTAATAAAAAAAATTATAGATATATAAGAAAGATGGACACCAAAGAACAGCTCGTGGGGTATGTCAAAGAATGGATTTCGTTGGATGAAGAAATGAAACAGCTTCAAGGTGTGATGCGAGAGAAACGCCAAAAGAAAAAGGAGCTCAATGATGTTCTTGTGGAGGTTATGAAAACCAATGAAATAGAATGTTTTGACATTAAGGATGGTAAGCTCCTATATGCCGTGAATAAGAGCAAAAAGGCTATCACAAAAAAAATGCTACTTGAAACATTACAGAAATTTTATAAGAATGATGAGGAAAAAGCTGGCGAGGTGGCTTCTTTTATTTTAGAAAGTAGGGAAGAGAGTGTCAAGGAAACCATCAAACGAAAGAAGGATTAATAATAATTATTACAGTTGAATTTCGGCAAATGTTGCTTCATGAAGAATCGTTGCCAAATGTTCGTAAACGTCCCAGCAATCCCATCCGGTAAGCAGAGGGAGTGTTGGTGTTTTGCCATATTTTTCAATCAGTTTAGCCTTATGAGTTGTACAAATATAAAGTGAAATTGGAATCCGTTCCACTTTATATCCCCTAGCAAAGTCTTTGATTCTTGGACGATATTCCCAAGTAAATGTCATTTCTTCATAGTTTTCTTTATGACAACATTCGTGTTCTGTACGATCGTCCAATGAAAGTGCACATGTATCATGGTCAAAATAATATGGTGTGGATTGACTTTGAATCGGCATTCTTCAAGTTGTTGGTGTGATTTTGGATTATCCAAAGCTTAGCAAATCATTTCAATTTTGAAAAACAAAACGCGCCGAAAATATTAAAATAATTTCATAATGTAAAAATGGAAAATAAGAAATCCAAAATATTGGTCACTGGTGGTACAGGATTAGTTGGTTCAGCTATTAAAAAGTTGCAAGATAATTATCCTGATTATTTCATTTGTGTCACAAACAGTAGGGAATGTGATTTAACTAATTTATTAATGACTGATAATTATTTCAGAATAGTAAAACCAGACTTTGTTATTCATTTAGCCGCCTGCGTTGGAGGATTATTCAAAAATATGAATTATAAAGTGGATATGTTGGAAAAAAATATGGCTATTAATATGAATGTTCTAAAATGTTGTCACAAGTATGGCGTTAAGAAAGTAGTCTCCTGTCTCTCTACGTGTATATTTCCAGACAAAACAACGTATCCTATTAACGAGACGATGCTCCATAATGGTCCACCACATCATTCAAATGACGCGTATGCTTATGCTAAAAGAATGTTAGAAGTGCAATCGAAAGCATATCGTGAACAATATGGATGTAATTTTGTCTGTGTTATTCCAACAAACATATATGGACCTCACGATAATTTTTCATTGGAAGATGGTCATGTAATTCCAGCGTTGATTCACCGCTGCTTTTTAAATAAAAAAAATAATGATAACTTCGTAGTAAAAGGGACTGGTAAGCCATTGCGACAATTCATCTATTCTGATGACTTAGCAAAATTAATTATGTGGGTTTTAGAGAATTATAATGAAAATGAACCCATTATATTGTCAGTAGATGAAGAGGATGAAGTTTCTATTGGTGATGTAGCCAAACTTATCGCTAACGAATTTGATTATAAAGAACAAATGGTATATGATACTTCTTTTTCTGACGGACAATACAAAAAAACTGCTGATAATAGTAAGTTGAAAGATCTTATGAGAGAAAAAATCGAATTTACAGGAATAGAAGACGGAATAAAAAAAACAGTTGAATGGTTTAAAGAAAATTATAAAAACACACGTAAATAATTTTGTGTTTTATATAATATATTAATATAAACGTATTTATTTATACTATGACATCAAAAATAGATTATTTGTGTATAGGTGTTCAAAAAGCAGGAACTATGTCCTTAATTAATTATTTAAATCTTAATCCAGATATATTTTGTAAAGAAGGAGAGGTCCATTTTTTTGATAATAAAAATAATAAAAATAATACTAAATATTACGAAAAATTATTTAAAACTAATAAAAAAATAAAGGGCGAAAAAACGCCTTCTTACTGTTACCTTAGATATGCTATCGATCAAATATATGAATATAATCCAAATATAAAATTAATTTTATTATTAAGAGAGCCTATTTCGAGAGCATATAGTCAATATAATATGGAATTAAATAGACGACCTAATTATGACAGAAAATTATATATGGACGAGTTTAAAAAAGAACATCATGTAAGGTTAAATGAAATACATAATAATGGTGATTATTATATAGCAAGAGGCTATTATGATGAAATTATAAAATATATATTATCGAAATTTCCAAAAAAGAACTTATACATTGGTATCAGTGAAGAAATAAGAAATAATCCTAATTATGAATATAATAAAATATACTCGTTTTTAGGTGCGAAAAATATAGAAATTAATGACAACATGAATACACATATACAAGATTATAAAAGAAAGATACCTGAGGATTTGGAATCTCTATTATATAATACGTATAAATTGCATAACGAAAATTTATACAAAATATTAGGTAGGAAAATAGATATTTGGGAGAATTATTATAAAACATTTGAATAATTATTTGGTTTTAGTTTTGTTAGAACCAATTTTACTTCCTCCAAAATTATTTATTTTTGTATATGTTTTTTGAGGAGATGGATCTATTGTAATTTTTTCATTGATGACATTTTTCATCCAATAATCTAAGAGCAATGGGTTTTTATTATCTGGATTGGACTTTTTCTCGTCTACGTACATACTATTTATTTATATATTAATTATTTTTTTACTCACAATCTGCGTCAACCATTTCTTTAACCAATTGGTCAAAACTACATTGACATTCCCAACCTAATTCTTCGCGAGCTTTGGTAGAATCGCCAAGTAACTCTTCAACCTCAGAAGGTCTAAAATATTTTTCCGAAATAAATATAAGTTCTCTATTTGTGTTTTTATCATAACCAATTTCATTGACTCCATCACCCTTCCATTTTATATCAAATCCTTTCAACGCAAACGCCTTTTCAATGAATTCTCTCACAGAATGGAATTCATTCGTAGACAAAACATAATCATTAGGTTCATCAGATTGTAACATCCTCCACATTCCCTCCACATAGTCTTTGGCGTGCCCCCAATCTCTCTTTGCGTCTATATTTCCCATAACTAATCTGTCAGTTTCTCCGTTTAAAATCATATTTAATCCTCGTGTAATTTTTCGAGTAACAAAAGTAATTCCACGACGTGGACTCTCATGATTAAAGAGGATACCGTTACAAGCAAACATATCGTAGGATTCGCGATAGTTTTTAGTAATCCAGTAACCATATAATTTAGCTACGCCGTAAGGTGATCGTGGATAAAAGGGGGTAGTTTCGCTTTGTGGTACTTCTTGAACCAATCCATATAATTCTGACGTGGATGCCTGATAGAAACGGCATTTATCTTGGATACCTGAACTTCTAATGGCCTCCAACAAACGTAATACACCTACACCATCAGCGTCAGCAGTGTATTCAGGCATTTCAAAAGAAACCTTAACATGACTCATTGCCGCCAAATTATAAACTTCCAATCGTTCTAACTCTGGGTAGAGTGTTTTAATTTCATAAATAATATGAAGCATATTAGAACCGTCAGTCATATCACCATATTTAAGAGTCAAATTTGGATGTTCATATAAATGATCTATACGTTGTGTATTAATGTTTGAAGAACGTCTAATAATACCCCAAACATGGTATTTTTTTTCTAAGAGCAACTCGGCCAAATAAGAACCATCTTGGCCTGTAATTCCCGTTAGTAAGGCAATCTTCATTAAATTATATTTATAAATTTATATTTTATTTTAAGAAAAAATACGACATATATATATATAATGCCTTATTACAAGGAAGCAAATATATTATTTATACATATACCTAAAACAGGTGGAACAATTATTGAAAATGAGATTAATACAGTTTATAATCAAACATTGTATAATACAAGCTTTACAAATGAATTGCTAGAACATCCATATGACAAAATATCATTACAGCATCAGTTTTACTCAACAATTTACAAATATAAAGATGTTTTAGATGTAGATTTCAATAAAAATTTAAAAATTTTTGCTTTTGTAAGAAACCCATACAGTAGAGTTATAAGTGATTTATTCTGGCATAATCTAATAGATAAAGATTTCACACCAGAAAAGGTATATGATATAATTAAAAATAATTATATTCATAGACATGATTTAGATAATCATAATAAACCACAATATAAATTTATTACAGATGAAAAAATGAAAATAATTCCAAGTATTAAAATATTTAAATGTGAAAAACTAAATGAAATGGATGATGATATTAAAAATTTTTTAGAATTTGATATGAATATTATTCAAAAAAATGTAAACAAGGATTATTCAAAATATTTAAATCGTGATTCAGTTGCCCTGATAAATAATTTTTATAGAAAGGATTTTGAATTATTTAACTATAAATTAATAAATCCATCAAGAATTGTTCCAAAGGTTCAAAATATGAGTTTGAATTTTAGATTAAAAAAGTAAAATAAAATATCAGTGCTTTTTATTCTTTATTAAATATAAAAAATGATACATTTAATAACATATGGCAATGAAAAATATAAAAAAACCAGAAAGGAACTGATATCGGATGCCAAAAACCTTGACTGGTTTGATACAACAACCGAATATTCTCCTGAGAGTTTGGAACATACATTCAGAAAACAATTTGCCGATATTTTGAAGAAAGATAGAGGAGCAGGTTTTTGGATTTGGAAAGTGAATATTATTACTCAAAAACTGAGAGAAATAAAGGAGAATGATATTCTAATTTATTTAGATGCTGGATGTATATTCAATGCTAATGGGAAAAAAAGATTTGATGAATACATTGACTATTTAATGAATAGCGATAAAGGGATGATATCATTCCAATTACCATTTACTGAAAAGAAATATACAACCTCGGATATATTTGAGCATTTTAGAATTAACATGAATAGTAATATAGCAAATAGTGGACAATATGTTGGAGGTGTTTTATTTATGAAAAAAACGCCTAACTTACTTAAATTAATTTCTTTATGGCAAAAAACATTGAACACTAATTCTGTTTTATTCACGAATAATTATAGTGTTTCTCAAAAACCTTATTTTATATCAAATAGGCACGATCAAAGTGTTTTTAGTATTATTAGAAAAATGAATGATACAATTGTTCTAAAAGACGAAACATACTTTACTGACTTTAAAAGTGAAAAGGCACTAAGTTGTCCAATTTGGGCAAGTAGAAGAAATATAGATACAAAAGTAGCAGAAGTTACAATTACTAAACCACCTCCGGTTACAAATAATATCAAACATTTTAATCTATTTTCAGAGAGAAAAACACCTAAGCATAAGCATGGGATTCAGATGAATTTAAACAATACTAGTATACTAAAAAAAAATAATATTGTAGAAAGAAATAATAATAACAATCATGTTAAATTTAATTTAAACAAATACTAATTTCATCACTTCTTTAACAGTAGATACCTTATTGAATTTAATTCCTTCCAAAATTTCCTTGCGTTTTTCATATTTCACAAGGAATTTTTCGAAATCTTCTTGATTCTCTTCTGGGTAAATAAATTCTTTAACACCCGCTTCTATACCACCAATGATTTTTAAATCTAAACCACCAATGGCTGTCACTTTACCCTGTAAATTTACTTCACCTGTTATAGCAACCGTATTTTTGATTTTTTTATTAGTAAATAAACTGTACATTAACATTGTGATAGCAGTACCAGCGGATGGACCGTCTTTGTTAGTAGCTCCATCTGGACAATGAATATGAATACCCAGTTGTTTTCTCTCTTCCATCTTTTCTCGTAACTTTGTTTGTTGATTTTTAGTAAGTAAATTGAATGCCATAGTCTTAGCGACATTCATACTTTCCTGCATAACATCGCCCTGCATACCCGTTAATTTCAAATCTAGGAAATTGGATGCCGCAATATAAGATGTTTCGATAGAGAGAATACCACCCATACCAAGCGTATTAGCCCACAATCCATTAATTAACCCGACCGCCGATTCAGTATGAACGAGTTGTGGTTTCGATTTGAATCGGTCTTTCAAATATTTTTCTTCAATGACATCTTTGGTAAGTTCAACGGGTAATTCTGTTGTATCAAATTCGCCACTGAGAAGTTCCAAATTTACTTCTGAATAAATTTCAAATAATATCTCTTTGAGTTTACGAACACCCGATTCATTGGTATAACGATTCACAATAAAACGAATAATCTCATCACTCATTTTGATTTGGTGTTCCATACCCAATTTCTTAGAAATCTCTTTTAAAAGATGGCGTTTGGTAATTTCGATTTTATCTATGATTGTTAATCTATCAAATTTCACACGGTGAATGCGGTCTAATAAAATACGGTCAATAATACTAACATCATTATAAGAGAAAATAAACAAAATCTTCGATACATCAATATCTATTCCATTAAAATACTTATCCTGGAATTTATCATTTTGAGACGAATCTATTAAATGAGTTAAAATACCTATAAGTTCTTTACCATTCTCTGTTTTACTGATTTTATCTAATTCATCAATAAATATAATGGGGTTCATACATTTACTTTCCATCAAGATATCCACAATCTTTCCCCAAGTGGATCCGACATAAGTGTAATTATGTCCTTCAAATGTACTGCCATTAGACGAACCACCTATCGCAATAAAAGAGAAGGGTCTGCTCTCACCATTGCTGTTTTTCAAACAGTTAGCGATTCCATGTTTTGCCAAAGATGTTTTTCCCACACCAGGAGGTCCTTCAAATCCAAAGCAATATCCATTGCTTTCACCGGTAATCCACTGACCTATAATACGTTTAATTTGTTGTTTTGCTTTATCATGTCCGTAAACTGATTCATCCAATGTATGGGTTATCTCTTTCATGTAATGAGAAATGTTTTCAACATTATTTTGTATCGTCTTAATAGATTTCATAATAATATCTCTCTCTTTCCATTTTTCATTGAGGATCGAAGAGAGAAAAGTTTCCCAGATTTCAGGTTGGACTGAAATATTGTCAATATAATTAACAACCTGTTCCTTTATAGCTTTATTTGTTTTAGCCGAGTGTGATAATTGTTTATGATGTATATGATTTTTTTTTATAAATTGATTGATAAAATGAATACTTTTAACAAGGTTGCTCTTTTTACCCTTTGATAACTCATTGATTAGACAATTATAATAATATTGTTCAATCAAACCAGGAATTGTTCCTATAAATTCTTGATTATTTTTAAGCTGAATATATGTAGTAATTGGTAATATTCCATCATTAATATTCATCTCATTAACATGTTCAATCATTTTGTTAAAAATATTGATATTACTTGGGACGCATTCTAATATATCTTCTTTTATGTATTGACTAAAAGGAATACGCAAAAGACCTTCCAAGTATTGACGTGCTTTTGAACCACTATCATCAGATTTCGATTTAATCTCTTTTAATTTGACCATCGCTTTTTCTTTAACATTATCGCTAACTTTCATCAAACAAATTTGTTGTTCAAGTGGAACATTATTGGAGAAGTTAAATAATTCATCTGTATAAGCCAATGTATTATTCATAGCTTCCTTGAAATATTTTTTAAATGGAATAGGTAAACTTTCATATACCAAAGATTGTTCGCGTGAATCGATACTATTATTAGAATCATTTGTTAACATGTCATATAATAAATATGCGATATACTCAAAATCTGACACATTTTTAAATATAAGCAGATCCATTATTATTCTGCGTTTTTCTATCATAGATCCCTTTGTAAATTGTTTGACAATTGACATTAATGCTTTCGTTTTATAGATATTAACACTGTCAACCATTTTTGTAAATTGTGCGATCAAATCCATAGAGGTATTGATTAACAAATCTTTCAAAGATAACGACATTATAAATCTTTCTATATTATCAGTTGTAACATTATTATCATCAGCAGATAATGAACAATTATTAATATCAGTTATCTTATCGTTTACAAACTTATTATCAATACAAAAGGGCGAAATAGTTTTAACATAACCCATGATAATCAACGTACGTTTTTTAGATTTATTATGAATAACTAATTTCATACCCGAGCATTCCATCTTGAAAGAGTCCGAATTATATAGGGGATAACATTGAAAATTAGTCGAATTTTTTGTTATTAAAAAATCTTCCATCAAATGTGATTCATTATCCATTTCAGAAGGTATGTTACTCCATATGATTGATTTATAGCTTATTGGATTAAAAAACTTTATTAACAAGTCTACATGACCCGTATATTGGTCGTTTACATTCATTTCTAAATAATTCTTATCTAAACAAATTTCCATAAAATCAGAGAGGTTTTGAGTTCCATATTTTTTAAATACTGACGATAAGTCATTGTTGATTGTTTGTAATGTTTCTAACTTCGAGTTGAAGTTATTTGAATTTATGTCATCATAATTGATAGATTTAAGCTTCTTAAAAAGAAGCTCCAAACAGTCATTACAAATAGAAAGACTTGATGAAGTAATAATATCACTCTTATTATAGTCATTGACCGCAACCATAGTACGTTGAATAATTTCTTTAAATGTAAAATATTTTTCCTTTATAAATTTTTTAATATCAGTCAACTTTTTTTTAGAAAACTTTTTGCCACCGGTGTCCATATTTTATATATATAGATAAAAATAATAAGGAACTTATTGCATGTAAATATAAATCACTAGGGTTTTTAAGTGTCATGGGAATTCCAGCTTATTTTTCGCATATAATAAAAGAACATCGGGATGTCCTAAAACATATTTCTACAAAGAAGTTCGGAAAATGTACGCATTTATTTCTTGATAGTAATTCTATTATTTACGATATTATTCGTCAGCATAATTATGAACCACCATCACTAGAAGACAAGAATGATCGCAAAAAGTATGATTTAGATTTTGAAGAATTTATTATTAAAGAAATATGTAAACAAATTCAATATTATGTGTCATTGATATCTCCAATTGAGTTTACAATGATTGCTTTTGATGGTGTGGCTCCGGCAGCAAAGCTTAAACAGCAGCAAACAAGACGATACAAAAATGATTTTATTAAACATAAATTTCCTCAGGATAAAAAGGAAATATGGAATACATCGGCTATTACACCAGGAACGGTTTTCATGAGACAGCTCACTGAAACTGTAACTGATTTTTTTAAGGATAAAAAAAACATACTTGTATCTGGTACCAATCAACCAGGTGAAGGCGAGCACAAAATTTTTGAATGGATTCGTGAAAACAAAATTAAGTATGGCTTAAACGGCAGCGATTCATTCAAAAAATGTATTATATATGGACTTGATTCCGATTTAATTATGTTAGCTTTACAACATTTACACCACTGTTCAAATATTTACTTATTTCGTGAGACACCGCATTTTATTAAGTCAATTGATAAAACCTTGAATCCCAATGAACTCTACGCGCTTGATATTCCATATTTAGGTGAGCGAGTTTCCAATGAAATGAAAACCCTTCCAAGACGACATGCTATTTCTGATTACATCTTTATTTCATTTTTATTGGGTAATGATTTCATTCCGCATATGCCTGCTCTCAACATAAGAACCAATGGTATTGACCGCATTTTCGATGCGTATAGAGCGATTGTTTCCAAAAAAACCCATCTTACGAATGGAGGAAAAATAAATTGGGATGTATTTAAAAAATTCTTAGGGTTCTTGTCGAAAAATGAGCACGATTATATTAAGTATGAATACTCATTAAGAGAGAAACAAGAGTCACGCGTGAAGCGTTTTTTACATACAAAATCTGATGAAGAAAAATGGGACGTGGTTCCATGCGTTGAACGTGCTTCTGAACATTATATTAATCCTGATGAACGTGGGTGGCAATGGCGTTATTACAAGTCACTTTTAGATGTTGATACACAATTATTTACATCGAAAAATATTTGTATTAATTATTTAGAAGCACTAGAATGGACGTTACATTATTACACATATGGCTGTAAAAATCCCGAATGGCAGTATCATTATCATTATCCACCATTGATAAAGGATTTATACCAATGTACCCCGGCATTCGATATGAATTTTGTATTAGAAAAAAAGGGTATTAGTGAATGGATATCCCCAGAAGCTCAGCTTGCTTACGTACTTCCTGAAAGCAGCTCCTATCTTCTTTCGAATAAGATGCGAACAAAAATGAAGGATTTTTATGCGAAAACGCGAGAACCACAATTTCATTGGGCATTTTGTAAATATTTTTGGGAAAGCCATATCATTTTGCCCCCACTCCCTATTTCATCTTGATTTACATTATCTATATAATATATAGTGTATATGGGGAAACAGCTTTTCGATAAGTATACATATTTACATTTTGCCGTGGGCATAGTGACTTACTTTTGGAATATTTCTTTTACATGGATGATAATTATTCATACCTTATTTGAGATTTTAGAAAATACTCCAACAGGTATATACATGATTGATAAGTATATCACTTTTTGGCCGGGTGGTAAATTATATGCCGATTCATTTATTAATAATATTGGTGATACCATTGGAGCAGCTGTCGGATGGATTAGTGCCTATTATATATCAAATTAAAAAAGCAAGCGAAAAGGAAACAGGTTAGGAATAAGGTAATAAACCAGGCGAAATAAAACCAAAGGTACATTAGCAATGATCATCGGAAATTTCAGTGGCTTGTTGGATATTGTAAAGGTACCCAAAAATTGTAAAAGTATCATCTGATAATAGTTCAAAATCCTCATCTGGAACTGCTGTAAATAGATCATCGAGGATGGCGTCAGAACCCCAACTCGGATATCCAATAATCTCGTTAAATTTTTCAATGGGATTTTCAGCGCACTCAAATGAAGCAATCGCCGGTTCGTATTTATCCATCCATCGCCGCCTAAGATAGTTTGGCATATCATTTTGAAACGCAGCAATACATTTATGGAGATCATCACCATTTTCAATGAAGGTTTCATAATCTTTTTCTGTTATGAATACTCCTGATTCATAGACTGTGGTTTCGAAATTTTGTTCTTCTTCATTTTGTAATTCTACCGCTTCGAAATATCCGATTTTGATTGCCGATGCCTCATCATCATCTGACAAAGAATCTTCTTGATAATCATTAGCAGTATAATTAGGTTGATGTGCTGTATGCAGACGCAGAGATGCCATTATTGGGGTTCTTTCGGTTGTAAAATTAATTTTCCAAGTGAAACAAAAAAGCATTTCAATTTTTTCATTACTACTCTTCAAGATTTAAAGACTTTTAATTAAAATAAAGTATATTGGAGATGGTTGTGCTAACAGAAATAGCAGATCGTGATGAATTCCAAAAAATATTAAATGAAAACCAAGGTATTATCATTATTAAATTCGGGGCGACGTGGTGTCAACCGTGTAAGCTGATTTCACCGTATGTAAAAGAGTTGGTCGAAAAATTGCCTCAAAATATTACAGTTTATGATCTAGATGTCGATGATAACTTTGAAATATTCGGATACCTTAAAAGTAAGAAGATGGTTACTGGTATCCCAGTACTTTTAGCTTATTTCCGAGAAAACAAGACATTCGCATCAAACGAATGTATTTCGGGTGTCGACAAGAATGCTGTTAAGGCATTTTTTACTAAATGTGTTACTCAGTCTATTTCCTACCGTTAATTTTATTAAATAAAATAATTATATTAGAAGCTTATTTATAGTTTAATATATTAGAATAACTAAAATTAATATTTGAAGTTATTAATGATTACTCAGTTACCGCAAGAATTACAATTGATAATTATTAAAAAAATGAATATCCCTACATTATTAAAAATGCGTGAAATTTCCAAATTTTTCAAGCATTTTATCGAATTGTCATCAAAGTCGTTGTATATAAATTTACGTCGCCAAGATCGCGAAAACTTTCCAAAAATAGAATTTTTATCACAGAATATAAATTCTAATTTCCAAGAATTAGTAAATGCTTGTAAAAAATATTTTAAGGAAAATTATTTTAAAAAGGTTGTAAATCATCAAACTATGTATTCATATTATTTGAAAACATTCCAAGACTATTCATTACAAGAATTAAAAAATACATATGAATTAATGACTAATAACTTTTATTTATTTACGGCCACCGAGGGAGGCAAGCTTTCTAACAAGCAAGTGGATGGAATGATTAAGCTTAAAAAAGCAGGGGTATATGACGCGATATGCTACGATGCTGTTACGAAGAGTCATCCAGCTTTTGTATCTCGGATTATAAATATAAAAAATGTAGCAAATGTTTGTGATTATTTTGCCTTAAAATGCGTTATGATATTGGATGGATCTCAAATAAAATCTTTTTTAAAACTCAGAGAATGTGGAATGAACGAATATAACTCTTTAAAATCAAGTAAACTGCTACCACCAAATGATATAAAAAAAATTATAAAATATAAAAAGGTCGACTATTCAGATTTAGAAGCTTTCAAAAAAATCAGTATAGATGTATCAGATGCGAATGATTGGTTTGTAAAAAAAACAGATTGGGATTTTGACTTTAACCGTATTTATGTATAATTAACTTTATGTTCGTCTTGATATAGCTCGACTATTACTTATACCTGATCCACGACCACCACCTTTTGAAGCAAGTGAATTACTCTTGTAAAAGACCATAGCATTATTTGTGAAAAATGGCATTTTATATGTATAAATAATATTTTAATTTTTACAAATATATAAAAATTAAAATGTTTTATTAATGATATGTCAAACCGCAATAATTCTCCACTTTTAAATATATCACCAGTAGATGGACGTTATGTCAAAAAAACGCGAAAACTTTCTAATTATTTTTCAGAATTTGCTCTTTTTAAGTATCGTATAGAAGTTGAAATCAAATATTTTATATTCATTTTCGAAAAAATCAATGAAGTAGAATTACCATATTCAACAAAGGACGCTCTTCATGATTTATATAAAAACTTTGATTTGATAGCATGTGAAAAAATAAAAGGCATAGAGCATAAATGTAATCACGATGTGAAAGCAGTTGAGTACTATTTAGCAGAGAGATTAAAAGAATTAGGAATATATAATCATTCAAATTACATTCATTTTGGTCTTACATCGCAGGATATTAATAATACCTCTATTACATACTCTCTTAAACAATATATACAGAATGAATATATACCACAAGTAGAAAAAATTCTGGATGATATTTCTGAAAAGGCATTTTTTTGGAAGGATGTCACAATGATGAGTCGCACTCATGGGCAGCCAGCAGTACCCACAACAATGGGTAAAGAAATTCAAGTATTTCATTATCGAATTTCAAAACAGCTTTCTCTCTTAAAAGATACAAAATATTATGGAAAATTTGGAGGCGCTGTTGGTAATTTGAACGCACACTACTTGGCATACCCTGATATAGATTGGCATGGAGAATTGAAATTTTTTTTAGAAGAATCTTTTTCATTAATTAGAGAAAAATATACAACACAGATCGATAATTATGAAAACTTGGCTACACTATTTGACAATATTAGACGTATTAATACAATTATGGTTGATATGTGTCGTGATATATGGCAATATATATCCATGGATTATTTTAACCAAGAATTTCTTGATGGGGAAGTTGGTTCATCTACAATGCCACAAAAAATTAATCCAATCGATTTTGAGAATGCGGAAGGTAATCTTATGATTGCCAGTAGTTTGTTGGATTTTCTCTCTAACAAATTACCGATATCACGTTTACAAAGAGATTTAACAGATAGCACCGTGTTGCGAAATCTAGGTAGTATCTTTGGACATATTGAAATTGCTTATACTAGTTTTATAAAAGGATTCGGAAAAATCGTTATAAATCCAATAAAATTACATAACGATTTGAATGATCATATAGAAATTATAACAGAGGGCATACAAACTTTATTACGTAGAGAAGGCACACTGGATGCATATGACATAATCAAAGAGTTTTCAAGAAACAATGAAAAAATGTCATATAATGAATTACATAAATTTATACAAAATTTAGATATATGTGAAAAAACAAAAATACAAATATACAATCTTACGCCAATAAATTATGTTGGTAAATCCTAATTATTTTGTTCTCTTTGTTCTCTTTGTTTTTCAATCATAGGTTTAATTTTTTCGTCATATAATTTTTCGATGTAGTGATCATCAGTCACTACATTATCTGGTAGTTCAATACGAATAGATACATTAGTATAATAATTAATGATAGTATCCAAATCTTCATTTAACTTATTGTGATGAAAGTAAACAAACTGATTATTCTTTTTTATAAATTCAAGACCCTCTCCTGGAAGAGTAAAATCCTCAGTTATAATTAATAATTCCGTGTTCAAATATGTTTGTGTAAATAAATAACTAACAATATCTGAAACACGACTTGGCGGATGCTCTTTTTTTAATTTATAATAAAGACATATTTTTGGAAGCTGATAATCCTTATTCAAGGTTTCATTTACGTTTGCTTCCTTTTCAGTTATTTCTTCTAATATCCAATGTCCTTCATATTCATCTTCTTCTTTCACTTCATCTACTTTTTTAAATAACTCACCATCCATATTGAAAGCTACACAATTTTTAACGGTATTTGCGTAGTCCTTTAAATACTGATTACGCTTGTCTGATACTTCTAATAGTTCACCTAGACATTTTTTTCCAGCATAAAATTTCCATTCATGTGTTTTAGTACCATAATAGTGATTATTAAAATCACTTAATTTAATATCCTGTATTTTTTGAAGTTGCAATTTATTCTCTTCTTCTTCTGGATAATAATGTTCTATTTCTTCTGTTTTGTGATCGGAATATTTATTCCATATAGAATAAATCATATCTACAAAATTACGCGTATAATAAGGAGAATTAAAAAGATTTTTCTCTCTATTATCAATAACTTTTTCTCTAACTTGTGTGTAATATTCTTTATTGGTAGCCAATTCAATAATTTTTTTTGAATATTCATCATATGAATGACAAACAAGTTCTTCCAAATCCAATGATTTTAAAATAGAAGCACCTACACGATTATGATAAGTTTCTGATGTATATGTGACAAATGGTACACCAGCACATACTAAATCGGCATTTGTTGTATGTCCATTAATACGATATGTATCCAAACCCAAGTTAAAGAGTTGAAGACGATTGAAATGTTGATGTCTCCCTTCTTTTTTTAAATAGATAACACGTTTGTGGTCAACTCCTCTTCTCGAAACATCACTCATTAATTGCTTTAAAAACATATCTTGTTCGCCAGATGTCAAAATTGTAAAAACTAAAACACTATTTGGAACAGCCTTTAAAATATCCATCCATACAAACCAGATTTTACGATCAACTTTGTAATCCGAATTAAAATGGGTAAATACAAAAGCGTCCTCTGGAATTTCAAAATATTTGCGGGATACCCATTTTTCACGTTGAATAAATCTGGCACTATTTGATTGATAACAACCAGGCATGTAGGCAATTTTCTCTCTGTAATATTTTTGTGAGCTATCGGGTATGATTGTTTCATCGGCAACGAGATAATCCATTGTAGAGAGACCAAGGGTTCCAGGATAACCTAACCAATGTACTTGGACAGGAGCAGGTTTTTTCAGTAATAAATCCTTGAAGTTATCAACCATATATCCCTGCATATCAATAAGAATATCGATTTTATCCATATATATTTGACTACCCAATGCTTTGATATCTGCTTGTTGACGAACAATGGCCCAATTAGAAAAGGTTTTACTGACAGGATTTCTTTTTAGGCAATAAAAATAAATTTCTAATTTATTGTCTTTTCTATATTCACTTAAATATTTAAAAAATTCCTCACTTAATTGTCCTGAAGGACGACCTTCATGAAAATCTCTTCCAATGAATCCTATTTTTTTTAATGGAGCATCCCTATCACGTTTATGTTCAAATCTGAATTGAGTAATTTCTTCTGTATCTTCAACAAACCGATGATTATAAAGTTGGCGTTCTGTAAAATCTAAACGCATTACACGCAAGTGTTCCCAGTCTGTAATTTCCATAGGTAGTGTACCATCTGTTTTATATAAATTATAAAGCATTCTAATATAAATCAATAAAAATAATTTCATATAGATTTTTGTTGATTTATTGAATTTTCAATAAAGTTATATCCAACAAACATTTAGAATGTTTTGGGATAATATCCTTGCGTTGACGTTTATTAGGAGCACGATGTTCATATCCTGATTTACGTTCCTCTAAAATAATCTGCCATAGATCATTTATTTGAATAACTGCCTTCTCAAACCACTTTCTATTTCTAAAAACTAATACACAACTCATTTTATCTAAATACCAATAAATATTACTAATCCACATATATCCATCCATCCTTTTCATTGTTTCTGTCTCCCATGTCTCATATTGTTCACGTGTCAAATGTAATGGAGGGAATTCATAATGAGGCATGTCATTTTTATGAAAACAAAGATAAATTCCTTTCATTTTTCCATCAACTGTTCTTGTAAAATCTCCATCATTATTGAAGTTATCTTCACATTGATATTCCTTAAAACGTGTTTCTAAAAAGTCACATTCATTCAAGTTACATACATTCATCTGTAACTGCATTTGAATCCAATACTCTTCTTTTGGAATACCTGTAATTGGTACAGATTCTGAAAATCTGTTTTTTACTTCCAACATACGACCATATAATAAAGAGTCTGGATCGGTATTTATGCCATCGGGAGAGGCACCAATATTCTTATATTGTGGATGTGGAATACAACCAAAATCTTCGACAGTTGTTTTATATTTATCTTCATAAATTTGAACCGAAAGCGGTTCATATTTTTGTCCCCAATGGAATGGACTATCAACATTAACCCTTGAATATTTGTTTGTATCCAAAGGCGTACATTTTTCATAAATCAAATTATTTTTTGATGATTCTGATGCTAATGCTTTCCAAGCAGAACTAGCAGAAATCATATTCCAACGGTCTTCATACCATTCACGCGTTCGTTGCTCATGCTGTGGAACATTACGTAGAAATTCTATTGTTGTTCCTATTTTTTTATGACTGATCCGCGGTTTGTAAAATGTTCGCGAATAAGAACGACGTGGCATAACTTTTGTAAAATAAAGACGACAAGCTTTTTGAATAATAACAAGCATCTCTTCCTCTATTTCACCATTATAAATATTTTCAAACTCTGATTGTAAAACATCCATGATATCATCGTTCATTTGCTTGTGAAAATTAGGTTTTTTCATATCTATAATAAATTCATTCATATATCCCTCAATAATATCTCCAATATGTTCAAAAAGTCTATTTTTATCATCCTTAGTTAATGTTACAATACTTTCTTCACATAGCGCACTTTCTATCTCCATTATAATTTCTTTAATAATATCCATTACATTACACCTATATCAATTTTTTCTAGTAGGTGTCAGTGATTTAACAGTTGATGTCCTTTTATCATTTCGTTTTAAAACAAAGTTATCATTCGTATAAACCAAAGATGGTATGCTAGTAATACATTGTTTATCAATATCGTATGTAACATCTTTTGTGGATACTAGACGACGTTGATTTAACTTAGTTTTTAAAAACGTACGTAGTGTCTTAACAATGTCTGAATTTTCAGGATCCAATACATCATCATCTGGTACCATCTGATTTTTCTGACAGTAAGTTAATGCGAAACTATTAATACGACTCAGTTTTGCTGTTTTATCTAACTTATTCCAATTTTCTTTCTTATTAAGTGTTATTTCTTCACTAAGTAATTTTTCTATTTCGTTCATTTTAATAAGAGTTAATAATTTAATTTTAACATCTTTTCGATATGTATATAAATATGAATGATGAAAACAAAAAAAATATTTCATTGAGTAAACCATTAAAAGAAAGAAAAATTAGTGACAAACAAAAACAACAATATAATAATATAGATTATGACGAAAGTATAAATATATTACGGAATTATTACATTCCTCGTGAGGAATATCTAGATAAGAACAAGCATACTTCACTTGTATCTAGTATTAACAAGAAATTAAATTCATATAAACAACAGGATATTCATAAATACAAATATAATGAAACCGATTTTATAGTAGTCGAGGAAGTAATAAATAAATTATTAACAGGAAGACTAATTTGCTACTACTGTAATGAGAAGACCCGACTTTTTTACACATATTCACGAGAACCAAAACAATGGACTCTTGAACGAATTGATAATTCTATTGGTCATACAAATAAAAATACGGTGATAGCATGTTTAGATTGTAATTTAAAACGCCGTGACCGCAGTAGTAAAGATTTTAAATTCGCAAAACAATTGGTAATTAAAAAGGTATAAATACAATGATATGGATTTAATTATATTTTTATGTCTACGAAAATTTCAACACAAAATGACCTTTTATTAAAAAACTTAATGAAATTTTATCAGGTGGATAATAATTTAAAAAAGATGTTGGATATTATTAACGGCGAATCAAGAATCTCATTACGAATTGTAGATTGGTTCGCAACGAATTATGCTAAAAAAATGTTTTCTGTCTATACTATTGAGAGAAATGGAATAACTCATAGATTCAAGGTGTATTGTGATTACAAGTTGAAATTAAAGGCTTATTCAAAAAAGAGATTTGATCCATTTTGTCGATGGGATCGCATTAGTATTCCTTATGGAGATGATGGTACGCATATACAAACCACTATTGGCCAGTTGAATTTTTTCAAATGGGCACTTGATAACAATGTAGTCAAATATATAGAAGATAACTTTGAAGATATTGAGCATGACATGAATAGTCGTAATAGCACAGCAAAAAATAAGGATAAACCCAATGCCATTCAAACGAATAAGACTCGAAAAAAACGTGAAGAATTATCCATTTCAGCAGTTAAAACAGTAAAAAAAGAACAGGTTGAAATTATTGTTAAGTTTGATTAAATTATCTCATACTAATATAATAATTCATGACAAAAAGATATGAGTGGTCGCTAATTCCTTATCCTTATTTTCGCGCGTTCACACTTTTCAACGCATTTGTTCTCTCTGCTATTACAATCGGAATAATTACTGGTGTATCTATGGAACTCAGAAGTTTCTTCGTTAATTATAAAGAACGTAAAGATTATTACCAGGGATTTAACGAAGATATCACTACTTCAAGTGATACTATAACAAATTTATATAATCCTGGTGAACATATTAAAATGGAAAGAGTCAGTATATTTGAAACTGCTAATTATAATGAGTTATTGCCACGAGCAATTAGATCTACTGTTGTATCGTGTGTTTTAAGTTTCATAGTTTATTTGATAATGTATTTTATTTTCGGTTTTGGTGGTAGTATGACATCCCCAAGACGCAGATGGAGATTATTTTCATCTATACGCGGTAATAAAAAAGGTAAAATATTTATTTAGAATTTAAAAATAAATTATTATGAAAGACTAGCTAAACATGGGTAACACCAAATCTATTAAAAAAGTAAATTTTGAGGATATTCAAAATGTACTTTCACAAAATAATAAAAACAATATAATACTTATAAATACATTAAAAAATAATTCTGAATCGCAAAAATGTATATTGCCAAATACAGTAAGTTATTATGAAGAAGAAACGATAATAAATGATTATTTGAAAAAGAATAAGGAAATACGGATTATCATTTATGGTATGAATGCCAGTGATATTACTGTTTATGAAAAATATTCACAATTAATAGAATTAGGATTCGTGAACGTGTATGTGTATCCAGGAGGCATGTTTGAGTGGCTTCTATTACAGGATATTTACAGTGATGAATTATTTAAAACTACAACAAAAGAATTAGATATTTTGAAATTTAAATCACATGCACAATTTATGGATTAATATAATAGGTAGAATTTGGTTTGAAACCAAATTTGAAATTGATACATGTATCGAAACGCAATCCTCCACCTTTAACGGTATTGAAGACTCTTGGAGTTAATTGCCCACCAGTATTATTATAAAATGGGTTCTGCGAGTTATTTCTACCAGCAATTCCCTCTCCTGTGTCAGGATCAGTAGTGAAGTTGTAAATATCATTTCCAGTAACGGAAACAGAAGCAGAATCGTTATTAGTTAATTCACAATATGGATGAATCAAATGATGGAATTTTGTAATGTTACTGCGAGTTTGATAATCAGCATAATAGAAAAAGGATTTAGGAGTAGCATTAAAAGCAGGAGCACTGTTAGTCCATCCGCAACCAGGGACATCACCTGTAATATTACCAACATATGGACCATCGTTAGCAAAATCTAATTTGAAACTTTCATCTACCTTCGATCTTGTTAATTCATTGGTATCCAAACTTTTTGCTTGTTCAAAAGAACGATAAGCTTTTTTCTTCTCGTAATACTGTTTATAATCAAAAGAAATATTAGAGTTCCAAGCAGGATTAGGTGCTATATTATTTGCAACGGTTGGTAAATTACTTTCCTGTATTCTTTCAATGAATTTCACCATAGTATATACTTAATAAATATTATATTTTCTTCTGAATAAAACTTTCAATGAGTGGAATTCTCTTTGTCATTGTTTCAATATCTTCTTCTGCGTCCAGTAGCAAATTATTAAGCCATGGGGCAGTGGCGTGTTGTGTTGTTGAATCGTTATTTATATAATGATCAATATCTTGTTTGTTTCCAAACAACCAATCGTTATGGTATTGATGACACTGTCTCAAATAGTCGAGAGGGATTGTGGATTCTCCATCACGGCTTCGCTTTTTCACTCGCTCAAAAGCCGTTTCTGCTTTTGTATACAAATAAACATATCCACTAATTGGATATTCCTTCTGAAACTCATCGAACCATTTAATATAAATTGTATACTCTACTTCCTCAATGAGACCATTATCATATAGCATCTTAGCAAAAACATTTTTATCTGTATACAGACATCTTTCCGTAATAATAATAGCGCCAGGGTTTTCTTCAACAGTGCGTTTCAATAGTGCTAGCCGCGAAATATATGCCATCATCTGGAATGCGAATGAATATTTCTCCTGATTCGCATAAAACTTACTCAAAATACTCTCACCGCTTTTATCCGTAATAGAATTCCATTCATCTACGGGTTCTTGAAGGAAAACAATATGACGATCTTGTTCATGAACTTCAAAATATTCTTTCAATATACGAACAAATGTTGATTTTCCAGAACCAATATTTCCTTCAACTGAAATGATAGTTGGCGATGGCTTCATGGTGAAATAAATTAATGGGTATGATACTATCGAAAGTATCCATTTAATTCATTTCAATTATAATTGAAATGACATAAATAGTTCAGCTACATATAAATTAACACTACATCAGCTCTAATGGACTTGACTCAACGTAAACTGACAAAGCAAGAATGGGAGGGTATTGAAGTCCCGGTTGATGAACGAGAAAAAATAGTGCTTAAAATGATTCAATATGGATTTCATAATATTGACTATAAATTCAATCATAATACGACACTTATTGATTATGCTAAACTCGAAAAAAGTGACGCAATGGAAAGTTACATTTTCCAAGAATATCTTCAATGTAGATTAAAAAAAATATATAAAAAATTGGGAATCGATAGAAAAATAGATACACATGTGAAGATTCAACCTAAAAAACGTGATCTAATTCGGCTTAATAATGTTAAAGACACTATTGTTAATAAACAGAATATTTTATATGAATTCACTGTTATGGAACTTATCGAAAAAATGCTTCAAAATAGATTGAAAAAAAAACCTAGGTGGCTATATTATTATTATACACTTGTTAATCTTTCGAATAATCATTTGAAAATGAATAATCTTTTGGAACAAG
>Ga0206126_10001536_pt1 | contig 27421 bp, 20 predicted proteins | sample Helgoland_Spring_5_FD_148621 | JGI IMG/M metagenome (GOLD analysis project Ga0206126, IMG submission 148621) | Pelagic subsurface seawater microbial communities from Kabeltonne, Helgoland, North Sea - Helgoland_Spring_Bloom_20160412_1 | ecosystem: Environmental > Aquatic > Marine > Epipelagic ...
AAGACATGACGCTCTTGAAGTTTGTCGATCAGAGCGGTGATATTGGCTTACTAAACTGGCTGCCGGTTCACCCAACCTCCATGACCTTTTTCAATCGACTGATTTCAGGCGACAACAAGGGCTATGCGTCCCTGAGCGTAGAACGACAGAAGGGCGTAACCTACGAGCAAGAGAATGACTTTGTTGCGGCCTTTGCCCAGTCAAATCCGGGTGATGTGACGCCGAATCTAAATCTCAACAATACCGGCCCTGGAGAGGATGATTTTGACAGCACAAAAATTATTGGCGAAAGACAAGTTGCGGTTGCCCTGGCGCTTTTTAACAATGCCAGCGAATTGCTAAAAGGGCGCATCGATCACCGCCAAATTTATGTCGATTTATCGCACTTTGAAGTTACGGGTAAATATTCTGGACAGGGCACACAACACACCTGTCCATCGGCTTATGGATATTCTTTTGCAGGCGGGTCCAGCGAAGATGGCGGGGGTCATTTTCTGTTTAAAGAAGGCATGACCGAGCAAAGTCTGTTCCTCGACTTTCTGATCAAACTAATCGTTGGCCCACCAAAATCAACGGAGGCTGTAAGGCGATGCCAGTCACCAAAAGCGATCTTATTTGAAACAGGATCAGGCAACCCACCGTTGCAGTCACAAATACGCTCGGTCACAGTTGCCAGAATAGGCCAGCTTGCGATTCTCGCGCTACCCGCTGAGGTTACGACTATGGCAGGCCGACGGCTTAGACAAAGCGTAAAGGCGCAGCTAGGCGACTGGGCGACGGATGTTGTGCTTGCGGGTTATTCAAACGGCTACGCCGGTTACGTCACCACCCCGGAGGAATACGATCTACAGCAATATGAAGCGGGTCACACATTGCATGGTCGCTGGACTTTGCCGGCTTACCAGCAGGTTGCCGCCGAACTTGCCACTTCCTTGAACCAGCAAAGGATTTTAACTTCTTCGCTAGCCTATGATGATTGGCGCGGCAAATCGTCAATGTTGAGACTGCATGATGCGAGCCTCGATCGAATGAACGAGGGCGCGAATCTTGATCTTCCTTTACCCTTAGAACAAAAAATCTATACCCGCGGTGACCGCGTTACCACCCGCTTTTATTCGGGCAACCCGACCGCGCATTACAATCGTGATGCCTATTTTATGAGTGTCGAGATGCTACAGGGCGATCGTTGGGTGAAAGTCAGTGACGACCATGACTGGTCAACTAAAATTCGTTGGGTGAAAGCGAAAAAATCAAATGCGCTAATCGCGCACCTCTCTTGGAGAACTGCGGAAGATACACGGCTAGGCCAATATAGAATGAAACACACCGGCTTGGTAACCCTATCAGACGGCAGCACAAAGGCCTTAATGACCACTTCAGGTACCTTTACCATCCGATAACGGACAAGGCTCGTCAATCGCTCACCGAAAACTCGAACTGCATGATCGCAGGGTAATGATCCGACAGATCATTGAGTTCGACGTTCGGCTTAAATAATCGATCTCCTCGCCAGGCAACGCTAGATTTAAAATCAATCACCTGCAATTTTGGTTTGTTCATTGGCTGAAGATGATCTCGACGAAAAAGCACATAGTCGAGGGTTAAATCAGCCCTGCCTTCCGCTTTCTTGCCTTTGAGTAAACGCCGATATCCATTGGTGCTGTCAGAAATTGACCCTACGCCGCCTTTTTCCAACGTCACCTTGGCCATGGCATGCGCTAACATATCATTGAAACCTGACTGATCGATTGAACTGATATTGAAGTCACCTGCAAGAATCACGGCTTGATCTTTCGGAATCTCAAAACCATCAATGAACCGGCGCATTTCATCCAGCTGCAGCAGTCGAATATCATGCTCTGCCGCCGATGCTTGAAGGTGCGTTCCAAAAACGTGCAGCATCATAGGCTCTGCTAATCGGTTTGGATCATTCTGCGCAACTTCGATTTTTGCGTAGACCACGCCTTTACGTGCTAAAAAATCAAATGTCTTACTGACCCGCACGGCATCAAACACATAAGCGTGCTGCTGCTCGATTGGCCAGCGACTGAAAATCAGTAGCCCGCTATTACCCTTGTACAAACTCATCCGGCAATTACCAGAGATACTCTTCCAGCGAGGATCCTTGCAATCCTCTCCAACAACTTGGGTGTGGTAGGGATACACCTCAGAGAGCGTGCTCAGTAAGAAATCATAAGCGTGCTGGGTGAATACCTCCTGTAATACAAGGACATCAGGCCGCGGTGCAAACGTCTCTATGGTTTCTGGAATCAGTGCTAGCCGTTGTTTTTCGAAATGATCCGCGATCCAATTCGGATACCCTAATTGCTGAATATTGTAGGTCATCACGGTGATCGCTTGGCTCACCGCAGAGCTCGCCGCAGAGCGGGTAGCTTGCGCTTTTAGCTCAGGCGTGGCGCGTGCACAGGACGCTGCTATTAATATTATAAAAGTAGCAAGGACGATTGGGAACGTTCGCCGATGGAGGATACTTGGGACTACTACCATAATCGCGGGTTTTTCGGTATCTAATCGAAACCATCGTACAGGGACACTGTTGCATCGACAATCATCTACCTTGACCCTATCAATGAAAGCCGGAAATGCTTAAGGGAGTTGCGTTCAAATTGCCTTAATACCAATCAAGGTCTGACGCCATTCTCATCACCATACTTAGACTGGCTGCGTTTAGCGTTGCTGGCGCGATGCAGGCATTCCAGGTCTTAAACAACCAGGAGTTAATCACTTTATCATTATTGGACGGCTTGTTTGAAAAAGTGAGCCCAATTAAAGGCTGAAGAAAGACGCGCCCCTAGATATCAAGGGGCGATCTTAATGTGGTGGAGGTGGCGGGAGTTGAACCCGCGTCCGTCAGTTCTCTGCCTTCGGCTCTACATGCATAGTTTGTCTATTATTTAACCGTTCACTGGCCCGGCAAACAGGGATTAAACGGCGAGCTTGCTTTAAGTTTAACTGCATCAACCACAAGCGGGGTCTGACAGCGGTCCCATGAGTCGTGCCCTCGGTTTGAATACATGGGCACATCCGCCCCGAGGTAAGCTAAATAAAAAGTAACCCGAAGGTTAGGTTTTTAGGCAGCTAGCGCGTAGTTTTCGTCATTGGCAACTATAAAGTTACAGTGATTGTTTTACGAGAGTCACTACCCTCTCGGCATGCACCTTAGGTTTCGTAACCAGCGTCGAAGCCAAGTCACCCCCCTAGGCATCAGTATACGTCTAATTGTTGATGCGAGATAGCTGGCATTTTTGGCCGCAAAAGACAGGTCATCTCATTTCTTCGTATCAATGTTACCGTGTTAACATTTTTCATTTTCTACAGGTGCACACCATTAAAACCGCAATTATTCTTGCAAACCTTGGCACGCCGGATGAACCGACTGCGCCCGCCATCAAGCGCTACTTGGCCGAGTTCCTATCCGACCCCCGCGTCGTCAATCTACCGCGTTCAATTTGGCTGCCCATACTGCACGGGGTGATTCTTAAGACCAGACCCAAGAAACTTACCCACAATTATTCGATGATCTGGGGTACCCATGATGGCCCAATCAGGAATATCACGGCCGCGCTGACTCGGCGCGTCGCCAAATATTTTAAGCGGAAATATCCTGAGCGCGATTTGCACTTTTACACGGCAATGACTTATGGCAATCCTGCAATTAAATCGATCCTGAATCAGGCCCAAGACGACGGCTGCAGCGAGTTCCTCGTCATTCCACTCTACCCACAGTATGCAGGCGCAACCACTGGCGCCGTCTTCGACAAGTGGGTAACAGCAACCGATGATCAAATCGTTCCGAATTTCAGATTCATCAGTGAGTACCACACCCATCCAAAATACATCCATGGATTAACAAAATCGATCGAAAAATATAATAAGAAGCTGATAGCGGGCGCTCACTTACTATTTTCTTTTCATGGGATCCCCATGTCACAAAGTGATGCAGGTGACCCCTACGCGAGCCAATGCCAGGAAACAGCGCGTCGCGTCGCGCACGCTCTGGGGTTGACCAAAGATCAATGGTCGGTTGCCTTTCAGTCTAAATTTGGCCCCGCGGCCTGGCTTACACCCGCCACAATTGATCAAATGCGCGCCTTCCCCACGGCCGGTAAAAAAGATCTCTTGGTAATCTGCCCAGGGTTTTCGGTCGACTGCCTAGAGACCATTGAAGAGATTAAAGTTGAAAACCAAGACGCCTTTCTGGCCGCAGGCGGCGACGCTTTTCAATATGTTAAGGCGCTCAATGCGACCCAGGATCATGTTGCGCTGATGGTGGCCCTCGTTGAGGAACATTTGTTCGATCGCGAGCTTCGTGGTCGAACCCCGCCTCGAGTCAATCTCAACCAGTTTTAAGGACGCCCAATGGAAATTAGAATGGATGGCCGGGTTGCCCTCATCACCGGTGGTAGCAAAGGCTTGGGCTATGCCATGGGATTAAAGTTTGCGGAATCCGGGGCGCAGGTCGCGCTCGCCGCTCGAACTAAGGCGGAGGTCACGCAAGCGGCTTTAACCATCGCCCAAACCACGGGCCAAAAGGCCATTGGTTACGTTTGCGACGTCGCCGATGCCGAGGACATCAAACGACTCCACCAAGCGGTTACAACGGACTTCGATCGCATCGATATCCTGGTAAACAATGCCGGCTTCGCAAAAGCCGGCGCCTTTGAGGCCATCACCGATGATGAGTGGCAGTACGATTTAGATCTCAAACTCATGGCCGCGGTTCGCTTAAGCCGCTTGGTCCTGCCATCGATGAAAGCCAATCGCTGGGGCAGGATTATTAATATGCTCAATACCCTTGCTAAGACACCCGCCAAAGGCTCGGCCCCGACCTCAGTGACCCGCGCCGCCGGCATGGCGCTCACCAAGGTCTTAGCCGGCGAAGGCGCCGCGCATAACGTTCTGGTGAACGCTTTAAATATCGGGCGGATTGAGTCCGACCAGATGGTGCGAGCACACAAGGCGAGTGGGTCGAACGATTCATTAAAGGCTTTTATAAAGGCGGCTGGCAAATCATTGCCCATGGGGCGTCTGGGCTACGCCGATGAGTGTGCGAGCCTAGCCTGCCTTTTATGCTCGGATGCGGGCGGCTACGTTAGCGGCACCGCCATCAACGTCGATGGTAATTTATCGCCGGCCCTGTAATTCTTATCCAAGACGCAATCTAGGAGCTATACTGCCCACAAGGATTGCGCGCAGCCTGACTCAGCCCAATGATTTGAAATCACACACAAGGTGCCTATGACCCTCACTGCTTTTGTCCTGCTTATCCTAAGTCTTGCGCTGACCCTGAACCTTTACTTCCCTGTGCTCAGCAATGCTCGCTTCATGGTCTATAGCTTTGCGACTGGATGGATGGCTGGCGAACTCGCCCTTCAAATCGCCCTCATCGAAATGCTACTCGCCGCTATACTCCTCATTAACGGCAGTTTTTCCGGTTTGATTGGTTTTTTTGCAATCCTTGCGCTCTTCGCGAATTGGCTGGCCCTGCTGCACCATCACTATCAGGGGCAAGCGCTCGGGCCTGTCGTTGAAAGCGCGCTGCAGAAGGCTTTGGGCGTGGATTATCGAGCCGCCATCAACCCGGATCTCCGGAGCGCACTCCAACTGGCGCCTGACTTTGCAACCCAACTGCGGCCTTTTAAACGCGATAAAACCGGACTCACCATCACCCGAAACATCCCTTATGACCATCATGACTTGAAGCTCGATATCTATGCGGCGGACACAAGGCCCGCCTCGGCACCGGTCTTGATGCACATCCACGGCGGAGCCTGGATGTACGGGGACAAAGCCGGCCAAGCCGTGCCTTTAATGCAGCACATGGCGCGACTCGGTTGGATCTGCTGCTCGGTGGCTTATCGACTGAGTCCGAGCGCTACCTACCCAGATCACATCATTGATTGCAAAGCGGCGCTGAGTTGGATCAAAGCCAATATCGGTGATTATGGTGGCAATGCCGATTTCGTAGCGGTTACCGGCGGGTCCGCAGGTGGGCATCTCTCAGCGCTACTGGCCCTCACCCCCAACGACCCGGCGTTTCAGCCCGGATTCGAAACCAATGACACCAAGGTTCAGGCAGCCGTACCCTTTTATGGCGTTTTTGATTGGTCAAACCGAGACCAGCTGCAACATAACGCTGGCCTGCAAAGCATTTTGGAGGATCGCATCGTGAAACAAACGCTTGCCACCGCCCCAACCCTGTTCGAGGACGCCTCGCCCTTGCTGCGCATAACCGACAGCGCGCCACCCTTCATGGTCGTCCATGGCGATAAAGATTCGTTGGTTCCAATTGGCTTGGGGCGGGTTTTTGCCGCGGAACTCGAAGCCGCCTCGAACAATGCGGTTGTCTACCTAGAGGTGCCTGGCGCCCAGCACGCCTTTGATGTTTTCGCCTCACCTCGAAGTGAACACACCAAGCTGGGCGTGGCACGATTTCTCACCCACGCCTTCAGTCAGCACTTAGCGCACTCGGGCGCTAGGCAGACTTCTTGATCCGAACCGGAATGCTGCTTGAACGCGTCATCCCGGTATAGCGCTGGGTATCGGACTCGCTACTGACCAACAAATTGGTGTTGGCCCCGTTCTCTCGCACCGAACCCTGCTTGTCGGGCGACAAACCCCAGCAGTGATGCATTGCAATCACACCTGGCTTGATCTTGGCATCCGCTTTAACAATCGCGGATATTTGGCCATGGGCCGAGGCAATCTGAACCTCATCATCATCTTCAATACCCAGCGCCGCCAGATCCGCAGGATGCAGGTGGGCGGGATTGGTGGTGCCACTCTTTTTCTTCAATACGGGCAGGTTATGGCCAAAGGAATTCAAGACATATTTGCTTCTAAACCCAATTAGAAGGTGCGGAAAATCAGCATTGAGTCCAGGCTCGGCGCGCAATTCTGCAAACTCCTCCTCGACCCCCTCTGGGTACAGCTTAAGCTTGCTAACAGACCCTTCTGGCCCAGGCTGCACTTCTGACACCACATCCTCAAAGATATGACCACCGGGATTATCGCGCAGCCAATCAAGATCCACCCTAGAGCCATTCGTTATGGCTTTTAGCAGATCAAACTTTTCTGGCTTGGGTTGATTTGGAATCACCGACCGGCCGATATTGATTTCCAAATTCATCCGATCTGCAATCGCCCAATACAGCTCCCACTCTTCAATGACATCGTGTTCGGACTCAATGACCGCTCGACTATATTGGCTATACGGTTTTTCATACCAGGCATCGGACAATAAGGTGACGTCCTCACGCTCAAGGGTGAGCTTCGGCGCAAGCACATAATCTGCCAATTCCGCCGTGGCAGAAATATACGGGTCGATACACACTAACAGTTCTAGGTCCTTCATTGCCGCGAGCGCTTTTTCCTGATCTGGCCAAGCCATAATCGGGTTTCCCGCGATCACGAACAGCGCTTTCACCTGCCCTTCCCCAGGCGTGAGAATTTCATCCGCCAGTTGCGCCGTTGGCATCTCCCGCGATGGCCCGAGTCTTCCCGGCGTCACTAACTCTCCTAAGTCTGGTCGCACCCGACAGCGCGCGCCCCGTCCCCAGGCGACGGCAACATCGGCAACTTGCGCGACTTTAGGCGATGGCGGTGACAACATGCCAGGATTCGGCAGCCGATCTCCTGCCCGGTAAAAACGTCCGCAAACAATATTGAGCGAGGACACCAAGTGTTGGGTCAAGTTCGGATGCGCGCCCATTTCGGGACCGGTGCCCGTAATGGCCGTGCCTTTCGGACCACTGGCGAACAAGCGCGCCGCCTCGATGATCAACGCGTCTTCAACACCCGTCCGGGCTGCCACGTCCGCCAAATCGAATCCCGAGACTTCTGCTTGCAACGATGCCAAACCCGACACGTTTTGATCGCAAAAATCTTGATCCTGTAACCCTTCGCTCAAAATCACTTTCAGCATGCCCGACAGTAAGGTCGCATCTTCACCAGGACGAACCTGTAAATGCAGATCTGCGCGCTTCGCCAATTCTGTTTTTCTAGGGTCGATCACGATGAGCTTTAAACCCCGCTTCTGCGCACGCCGCAACTGATCAGCCGGACTCACGGAGGGGACGCCGCCCGGGGGCGCGTAGTGCGACACCAGCGGATTATTACCAATAATCAAAACCACATCGGAATCGTGAAAGGAATGACTGCCGCCCGTCCAGTAACCAATCCGTGAGCCAACAAACACCTTTGCCGGCTGATCAATCGTAACGCTCGTATAGTAAGACGGCGATTGCAATGCATTATGAAATGCCCGGCTGTAGACGAGTTGAGCTGAATTCTGAAAGGCGACCGTACCGTTATAAGTCGCGATCGAACGGGGACCGTGCTCCGCGACCAAGGCTTTTACTTTCTCAGCGATCTCATCGAAAGCCTCATTACTTGTGACGGGGGTAAATTCACCGTCTTCGCCTTTCTTTAAGCAGTTGGTCAACCGCGCAGGCTGATACATTTGCTCAACCAGCTGCCGGCCTTTGATGCAGGTATAGCCGCCATACATCGCGTTGCTGGTATCTGGCTTGACCGACAGCACTTTGCCGCCTTCAACCTCGGCCAACATCGGGCAGTAAGCATGGCAATACCGGCAAAAGGTTTGATGGGTTGTCATGATAAGCGCTCCACGTCTGTGCGTTTGCTCGAGCCAGATCAACGTCTAGCAAGAACTAAAAGTTAGGGTCTCGGTAGGATTCCGGCAATTACTATCAAGGTTTTTCTGAGCCTGAGCGCTGCTCACCTAGCCTGGGGGCAACCCGGACCCTCAGGGTTGACTCATTCGAAAACGCCAAAGATGAAAAGCAGTCTCAACCCTTGCGCCTTAGCAAACCATCTTACTCACTGTGGGTCAACGCATAACCCTAAATTGATCTGAGCAGCTTCCTAACGCTTCATGCCGACAAGCCCCACGCTCAGGATCATCCCAAGGGGCCTAGCCAGCCCAGCCAGCGGAAAAAGCTCGGTCAAAACGGTCATCGTTTTGGCGCCGGGTCTTTTTTGATTCCTCGCCGTTGAACCGCTACGGTATGAGCTCCGCCATGCTATCTTTTTACGAAGGGGATAAATCTGATGCAATCCTTCCAACTCGGTGATACCCGCGTTACCCGCATTGAGGAGCTCATCGGGCCTTTATTCGACCCGATGACGTTTTTCCCAACTTTCCATCAGGGTTTAGTGAACGCCCACAAAGACTGGTTACTCCCAAACCATATGGATCCAAAAACGGGTCGAATTATTGCCTCGATGCATTCTTGGCTAATCCAAACGCCGCACCACAACATCTTAATTGACGCGTGTATCGGCAATCACAAAGATCGAAACCCGTACCGCGCCTGGCATCAAATGAAGACCGATTGGCCTGCACGGCTAAAGGCAACCGGCGTGGGCCCCGCCCAAATCGATTACGTGCTCTGCACCCACTTACATGTTGATCATGTCGGTTGGAACACCCAACTGATCGATGGGACTTGGCAACCGACCTTCCCCAATGCGCGTTATGTCTTTTCGAAGACAGAATTGGAGCATGTTCAGGCAGCACTTCAAACCGCTGATCCAAACGATGATTTTGCTTTAGTGAATCAAAAAACCTATCACGACAGTATCAAACCCATACTGCCCCAAACCGATTTGGTGATCGACGAGATGGACCTCATCAGCGATCGACTGAGTATCGCCCTGACGCCGGGCCATACGCCTGGCAGCATTACCCTGGGCCTCACTAGCGGCAATGAGCGCGTCCGGTTTTGTGGGGATATTTGTCATCATCCGTTGCAGGTCTACGAGCCCACCATGAACAGCGCATTTTGCGAGCTGCCTGAGCAGGCAATTGAGACTCGCATCAACCTGCTTGAAGACTGTGCAGAAAACAATTTACTGCTTATGCCGGCGCATTTTGGACCGAGCCATGCAGGATGGGTGCAACGCAGGGCAAACGCATACGCCTTCAAGTGGTACTAAGCCGCTTTGCTGTTAGGGGCCCAATATCGTGCAGGATTGGCCTCAAAACCCTCGCAATCTCATAAAACTGTCGTAATCCGTGCAGATTTAGCGCGGATTAGGTCCCCTGATGAGACGAAGTCAACCCGGTAAGATGATGGCGAGATCGCATCACCCTGCGTCTGGACGAATCAGGTCAAAGAAATCATTAATCATTCGAAACGTCAGCCCCCAAACGACCTGTGCGCCAACCTGATAACCCGGAAAAGTGCCCTCACGCTGAAACTCTGGAAAACTTGCGTCCGTCAGAGAACGGCCGCTGATCATTTCATCGAGATTCCCCCAAAGCACTTCCGCCACTTCCTCATTGGGCTGCAACGGGACGGCTATATCCTCTAACGCAAAAACCTGAGGCGTCACCACAAGGTCAAAGCCGGCGCGCGGGTTTGCCCGGATGCCCGCCAGTGAGCCGAGATAGCGTCCGGCTTGGTCCAAATCCAAGCCAATTTCTTCGTGCGTCTCTCTACGCGCCGTTTCAACCAGGTCGGCATCAATCGTTTCTCGATGACCACCCGGCAACGCCATCTGACCCGACCAGGGGTCTCCCTCTTTTTTGGCTCGAAGAATAAACAACGCCCGCAACCCACTTACCTTTGGTTGAAGTACCAATGCAACTGCCGCCTCGCGCTGACCGGGAACGATTTCTTGGGTGGTAAACGTTTGATTCGCAAGGCGGGCTTCGATGGTTTCAAGTTGTAATGACGGACGCATGAACTTTGGGTGCTCTGATTAAGGTGCTGGCAGCAAGGCTCGAGAGCATACCATGGTGGATCAGAACCTGCTTTTGACGGAGAATCAGTCCTGGCCGAACCGCAACAAGGATCAATTATGCTCAGCGCCCTGACCGCTCCAGTGCAACGCCTGCTTTGGCTGCCGATCGTTTTTTTAGCGGGCTGCGCCGTCAACCCGGTCACGGGTAAAAACGAGCTCATGCTGCTGGATGAGTCCCAAGAAATTTCAATGGGCGCGAAACAGTTTGAGCCCAGCCAGCAGTCCCAAGGCGGACGCTATATGAGCGACCCCGACCTGACGCGTTACGTCAGCGAAATCGGTCAACGCTTAGCAAGGGTTGCCGACCGATCATTGCCTTATGAATTTGTGATCATCGATGACAGCACACCCAATGCGTGGGCCTTGCCCGGCGGCAAAATCGCGGTCAACCGAGGCCTTCTCACCAAACTCAATTCTGAAGCGGAGCTCGCAGCCGTACTCAGCCATGAAATCGTCCACGCGGCCGCGCGCCACAGCGCCAAATCGATCGAACGCGGTATGCTGCTGTCCAGCGTGATTGGCGTCGCCAGTTCTGCAATCGATCAAAATGCGGGCAATTATGGCCGTATCTTTGATAATGGTGCGCAATTGGGCGCGCAATTTATCGTATCCTCCTATGGTCGAGAGGCGGAGCTAGAGTCCGACGCCTACGGTATGATCTATATGATGCGCGCGGGTTTTGACCCGGAGGCCGCAGTTTCGCTGCAAGAAACCTTCGTGCAATTGTCCAAGGGCCAATCCAATAACTGGCTCGACGGCATGCTTGCCAGCCACCCGCCCTCGCAAGAACGGGTCGAGAAAAATCGCGATACCGCGCAGCGCCTAAAACAGGCCGCGCGCCAGGACCTCACCTTGGGCTTTGATCGCTATCAGTCCAAGCTCAATCGCCTCAGTCAGCAATCGCAAGCCTACAATCAAACCCAAACCGCGCTCATCGCTTTAAAAGAGGGCGATCTGAGTAAGGCGCAATCGGAAATCCAAACAGCGCTCGAGCAATCCCAATCTGAGGCTCAGATCCACAGTGCCGCCGGTCAGATTGCGATGGCCAGACAAGAATTCCGTCAAGCTCAGACGCACTTTTCAGCCGCGATTAAGATTAACCCCAACCACTTCAGATACTTTCTGGGTCGAGGCTTGGCCGCCAAAGCGCTGAACCAATCCGACGCAGCCCGGGCAGACCTTCAGCAAAGTCAGGCGCTGTTTTCAAGTCAAGCCGCAGCCCAGGCCCTGGCTGAACTCGGCGGATAACCCACCATTATCGCGGATCTAGTTTCAGGGGCTAAGCCTGCTATATTGATCCAATGACCAACCCAAAAACCTCGCCAAGCGCTGAGGCCGCTCTAACAACACCCGTTCAGCGAAGTCGCTGGCGCAGTACTTTTGCCGCGTTTGAAATCAAAAACTATCGTTGGTTTTTCCTCGCCCTGTGCGGCAATTTTGCCGCCATGAACATCCAAATGTTCATTCGAGGCTGGCTGGTCTACGAAATCACTGCGTCCTACGAAAAGCTTGGCTGGATGACCGCCGCCGGCGGGCTAGTGGGCTTATTCGCCGCACCGCTCGGCGGCGTTGTTGCGGACCGCGTGCGGCAAAAGAAAGTTGTGCTCCAGATCAGCGGCGTGGCCAATGCCCTCATCACCTTTTGGATTGCGGCGCTCATCTATCGCGGGGAGCTGGTCTTTGGGCACTTGCTGGTGTCATCGATCCTGCAGGGCCTTGTGATGAACGCGATGATGCCGGCACGACAGGCATTTACAAAGGATATTGTCGGTCTTAATCGACTCACTAATGCCATTGGGTTAAGTACCTCGGGCATGAATACGGCGCGGTTACTGCTGCCCGGCTTGGCAGGCGGCTTGGTTGCCGCGCTCGGCGGCGGCAACGGCAATATTGATCCAGCACAATGGATCTATCTGCTGATGGCCGGTCTGTATTTATGGTCTGCTGCGCTAATGTCTTTTATCCAAGTTAACGATAAAGCAGACGCCGATATGCCCACCGGATCAATGTTGGTCGAGCTTCGCCTTGGATTTCGCTACGTTCTCGACACCCCCGTCATTTTCATGCTGCTCGGGTGCAACTTCCTCATGGTGTTTTTCAGCCTAACTTATTTCATGCTCCTGCCAGGCTTTGCCAAAGATGTTCTGGCCGCGGGCCCGGATCGGCTTGGGTTATTGATCTCGATCTCGGGTATCGGATCGCTCCTCGGCTCGCTCTATATCGCGTCGTTCGGAAATCGGCGTCGGGCTCGGATTCTCTTATGGGGGGCTGGCATTATGGGCATTAGTTTGCTGCTATTCGCCATATCAACACATTTTTGGATTTCGGTCGCCTTGCTCACCGTCGTCGGCTTTGGTCAAGCAACCCGCATGTCGCTCAGCAATGTGCTCATCCAATCCTATGTTGAAGACGAATTTCGCGGCAGGGTGATGAGCATCTATATGCTGGAGATGGCGCTGTTATCGGTCAGCATCTATCCGATCAGCCTACTCGCAGAATTTTATGGGCCACAATGGGCGGTTGGTTTGTCGGCCCTCGGTTTGATCATCATGGTCGTGATTTTATTCAACGTCCCACGCTATCGCGATCTCGATTAAACTCCCTAATTCGATCGCGACGTTTGGAGACATCAGTGGCTAACCCGCATTGGGAAAATCCAGAAACATTGGCTTTTGGTCGCCTACCGGCAGCCGCTCATTTCCATCGATTTGCGAGCAAGGCACAAAGCAAAGCCAGTCAGTCCAGCCGCGAAACGGAACTCTCTGACGGCTGGCGATTTCTAAGGATACCCCACCCTGATCAGGCGCCTTTGGGCTGGGAACAATCCGATTTCGATGATCAATATTTTAAGGCGGTAACCCTGCCGGCACTGTGGACCATGGATCCCGATGAAATCGATCAACCCATTTACACCAACGTTAGAATGCCCTTTCGGCAAGAACCACCTCGCGTCCCTGACCAAAACCCAACGGGACTCTATCGGCTTACACTCAATCATCAATCGAGTACCCGCTTGCAATCCGTGCTCGTGCTCGAAGGCGTTGAGAATTGCTGCTACGTTTTTTGTAATGGCCACACCATCGGCTTTAACAAAGACTCTCGACTGCCTGCAGAGTTTGATTTAACGCCGTTTTTGGTGCCCGGCGAAAACCTAATCGCCTTGATGATTTTAAGGTTTAGTGACGCAAGTTATATCGAAGATCAAGATCAGTGGTGGCATGCAGGCGTTCATCGTCCGATCCGGTTATCCCGCCGGCCTTGGGTCAACTTAAGGGATATTCATGCCAAACCAATCTTCGACCCGAGTGATCAGAGCGCACGGCTGGATCTCAGCATCGCCCTGTCTGCCTCAGGACGCGGCGCGCTCGGACACAGTGTCAGCGCAGCCCTCTACCCATCCGGGCAAGATCGGAATTTAACCCAAGGGCTCGCTGGCCAGATTGACCGCGCTCAGTACTTTCCGGTTACCGGCAAAGGCGCGGTGATCGAATTGTCAAAGTCCCTCAAAAAGGTTGATGCCTGGTCGAGTGAACACCCTAACCTTTACGATTTGGAAATCACCCTGAAGGACCCCTTGGGCCGAGTGCTGGAATGCGCTCGATTGAAGATCGGGTTTCGACACATTGAAATCAAAGACCGCCAACTCCTGATCAATGGTCAAGCCGTCCTGATCCGAGGCGTTAATCGTCATGATCACTGCGACCAGACCGGGAAAGTCATTTCTGAAGCCTTGATGCGGCAAGATTTAACGCTCATGAAACAGCACAACATCAACTCAGTTCGGACCAGCCACTACCCGAATCAATCTCGATTTTTAGAACTGTGCGATGAATACGGCTTATATGTCATCGATGAGACCAATCTTGAAGCCCATCATCACTACGCTCAACTCGGCCAAGACAGTCACTGGGCGCCAGCGTTTTTATCTCGCGCGACCCGGATGGTCGAGCGCGACAAAAACCATGCCTGCATTTTTTCCTGGAGTCTTGGTAACGAAACCGGCTATGGCCCCAACCAAGCTGCTATGGCCGCCTGGATCCGAGCCTTTGATCCAAGCCGGCCGATTCATAACGAAAATGCCATCTGCGAGCAAGGCGTCAAACGCGACTGGGATGCCAACGCCGAAGGCTCGGACCTCGTCTGCCCCATGTACCCGTCCGTTGCCGAATTAATCGAACATGCCACGACCAGCCAAGATCCAAGACCCGTCATCATGTGCGAGTTTGCCCACGCCATGGGCAACAGTTGCGGCAACCTCCAGGAATACTGGGATGCGATTGAAACCCATAAAGGGTTGCAGGGCGGTTTCATCTGGGAATGGATCGATCACGGGATTCTCGCGGCTGCCGATGGTCAAGCTTATTGGGCATATGGCGGTGATTTTGGGGAAACGATTCACGACCTGAACTTCGTGTGCGATGGACTCTGCTGGCCGGACAGAACCCCGCATAGCTCGTTGCTTGAATTTAAAAAGGTGGTTCAACCGATCAAAGTCCGCAAACGCCGAGGAGATCGTTTTGAGATTCGCAACCAACAAGACTTTACTGATTTGGCCGGACTGACCGTCACTTGTCATTACTTGGTAGACGGTTTGATTCAAAACACACGTGTCCTAAAACTGCCGAAAGTACGCGCCGGCACCGCGGCCGAGGTGGTGGTTGCCGCACCCAAATCCTGCACCCGTCAACCCGGGGAGCACAGCATTCTGTTCGAGTTCGCGCTCAAACAAAAACAATCTTGGTGCGATGCCGGGCATCTGATGGCTTGGGATCAAATCGCCTTAAAAACCGTTCAAGCCGCCGCGAAAGCGCGGCCGCGTAAGGACAAGCCGACGCCGCCTGATATTCAAGTTCAAGACGGGCGGATTCAATTACGCGCCATGGATTCAGTCTTTTGTTTCGATGCTTTCGGCTTGGCTGACGTTTGCTTCAAAGAAGACGCCATCCTACAGGGCAACCTAATGATCAATATCTGGCGGGCGCCAATTGATAACGATGGCATCAAGGGTTGGACCGGTCAGCAGCATAAGGCGCTGGACCGATGGCGCGCACAAGGCCTGTTTGACGCTGAACCAGAAACCGGAAAGCTATCGATTACAGAGCAAGGCGCCCACGGCGTTGTCCTCAGTCATACCACTCGAGTCGTGACGCAAGTCGGGCAAATCCGCTGCAAAACGCGATACCATCTGACACCCGATGCTGCGCTCCATGTTTCTCATCGGTTTCAAGTGCCCAAGGCGTTAGAAGACTTACCGCGGCTAGGCGTTCGGTATCGACTCAACCCGGACTTTGAACACCTATCTTGGTATGGCCGAGGGCCTCATGAGACCTATGTCGATCGCAAACAATCTGGTCGCTTAATGGTGCACGAAAGTACGGTGGGTGCCCAGTATGTACCGTATATCCTGCCTCAGGACCATGGCAACCTGACAGACGTAAGATGGCTTGGGCTCCATAATGATCGTCAACTGGGGGTGATCGTGACGGGGCATCCGCTGTTTGAAGCGTCAGCCAGTCATTACCCCAAGGAAGCGCTTTTAAACGCCTTCCACACCTATGAAGTCGCGCCGGATCATCACGTTTGGCTGAGCCTAGATGTCATGCAACGCGGCCTGGGCGGCGCCAGTTGTGGACCGGACACCTTACCCCCATACCGATTGTCCAGTGGCGCGTTTAGCCTCGACTATACCTTAGCGCTGCAAGCCCCCGAGCGCTGAGGCTGAATCTCAACGCATGCGACGCTTAATCGGCAAGCTATTCCTCGCAGGAGCCGCTCATCACATCTCGCCTGCCATAACCGGTCGTGCACCCGGCCGCTTTGAGGCGAGCACAGGTATCAACAATCTGTTAGGGCTCAGCACCATCCTTCTCGGCCTTGACCGAAATAAAAAAGCACGAGGCGGTTGATTGACCTGTCGCAAGCGCGGCAGTAAGGTGCACCAAACTGATGACAACAGCGCCGATATGCCCCAAGCCATTGCCTTTGCTTTTGAAGCATCCTTAAAGAAACTCGAAACCTTGGTTGAAACCATGGAAGCCGGTGAACTCTCCCTCGAGGACTCCTTGAAAGCGTTTCAGGAAGGCATCGCATTGACCCGCGCGTGCCAAAAAGCCCTGACCGATGCCGAGCAAACCGTCGCGCAGCTGGTAAAAACCAGTCATGGCGTTACATCCGAGCCCTTCGAGTCTTCCGATGACGGCTGAGTTTCTCGCCCCGTTCCAAAATCGAATCGAAGTAAAGCTTGCACAACGACTCAGCACATTTGACCAACCCAAAGCACTCCTTGATGCCATGCAGTACGCCTGTCTCGGTGGGGGTAAACGTCTGCGTGCAACCCTTGTTTATCTGAGCGCCGACGCGCTCGAACTTAACTTAGATCAAGCTGACAGTACCGCAATCGCCGTTGAACTGATTCATGCCTACTCGTTAATCCATGACGATTTACCGGCGATGGATGATGACGGTCTAAGGCGTGGAAAGCCCAGCACCCACATTCAATTTGGAGAAGCCTTAGCGATCCTGGCAGGAGACGCACTACAAGCGGCTGCCTTTCAAACGCTCGCAGAGGACGAGCTAATTGATCCCGCAGCACGGCTTCGTCTCATTCAAGCACTTAGCATCGCATCCGGCATACAAGGCATGGTGGGCGGCCAAGTCCATGATATGGCAGGGGAACACCAAGCGCTCAGCTTGAGCGCCCTCACCGACATGCATGCGCTTAAGACCGGCGCGCTCATTGAGTTCTCAGCCGCAAGCGCGGCCATCATCGCGAACAACCAGCGCGTCGAACCACTGCTCCGAGCCTTTGGCGCGCAACTCGGCCTGGCATTCCAAGTGCAAGACGATATCCTCGATGAAACCAGCAGCACTGAAACCCTCGGCAAGCAGCAAGGCTCAGACCGAGCTCAGGCAAAATCGACCTTTGTTTCCTTATTGGGCCTTGAGGCGGCGCAAAACCATCTTGCTGACCTCAAGAAGACCGCTCTAAACCTTCTCAAGCAATCGCAGCTTGAAACCGACAATTTACGAGCGCTGGTTCAGTACATGGTCGAAAGAAAATATTAATACCGAGAAAATCTTTCGATGCTTTCGTGTAAACTTCCGACATCAAGTTAATCAATTCGTCTTATGTTCTACACCATCCCAACCGAGCGGCCCGACACGCCGCTGCTAGATACTGTGCTTGTCCCCAGCGACTTAAGACGACTGAGTCTGGCTGAGTTAGATCAATTGGTTGATGAACTCAGACACTTTTTGCTTTATACCGTTGGACAAACCGGCGGGCACTTTGGCGCAGGGCTTGGCGTCATTGAATTAACCGTTGCGCTGCATTATTGCTTCGATACGCCCGACGACCACTTAATCTGGGATGTAGGCCATCAGACCTACCCGCACAAGATCTTAACGGGCCGACGTGAACAGATGGGCTCCTTAAGACGCAAAGACGGCTTGGCGCCCTTTCCATCAAGAGATGAGAGTCCTTTTGATACCTTTGGCGTCGGACACTCCTCGACCTCGATCAGTGCTGGCCTGGGCATGGCCTTGGCCAAAAAAGCCCGCGGCAACCCGTCGAAAACCGTTGCCGTGATTGGAGATGGTGCTATGACCGCAGGCATGGCCTTTGAAGCCCTGAATCACGCGGGCTCGGTTGATGCCGACATGCTGGTCATCCTAAACGACAACGCCATGTCCATTTCGGAAAATGTTGGCGGGCTCGCAAGTTATTTTGCCCGCATTCTCTCCAGCCGATTTTATTTAAATGTTCGACAAGGCGGTAAAAAGATTTTAAGTCACCTGCCTTCCGCGCAAAATTTTGCTCGAAAAACCGAAGAGCACATGAAGGGCATGGTGGTGCCGGGAACGCTCTTTGACGAACTCGGCCTGAACTACATCGGCCCAATTGATGGACACGATTTACGCGCCCTGGTGACGGCCTTAACCAATATCAAGGATCAAAAGGGACCGCAATTTCTGCATCTTGTGACCCAAAAAGGCAAGGGCTTTGAACCCGCCGAAGCCGCGCCCATTGGCACCCATTCAATGTCAAAAATTGAAACCAACCCCATTGGCCGCAATGATAAACAGCCCAGTTACTCCAATATTTTTGGGCAATGGATCTGCGATAAAGCCGGAGCAGACGCCCGCCTTATGGCGATCACACCCGCGATGCGCGAAGGCTCAGACCTGGTTGCGTTTTCTGAACGCTTTGCAGACCGTTACTTTGATGTTGCCATCGCAGAGCAACATGCGGTGACTCTGGCTGCTGGGCTTGCCTGCGAGGGGATGAAACCGGTTGTCGCCATTTATTCCACTTTTCTACAACGCGCCTATGATCAACTGGTTCATGACATCGCCATTCAGAATTTGGATGTGCTGTTTGCGATTGATCGCGCTGGGCTGCTCGAGGATGGGCCGACCCATTCCGGGGTCTTTGATTACAGTTTTTTACGGTGTATCCCCAATGTCGTTGTGATGGCGCCCTCAGACGAAAGTGAACTCAAAGCCCTGCTCGAATTTGGCTATGATTATTCGGGCCCCGCCTGTGTCCGCTACCCACGAGGCGACATAACCGGTGAAGGCTCTGATGCGCCGATCCAGATCGAATTAGGCCGGGCTAACGTGCGCCGATCTGGCAGCGCCATTGCAATGCTGGTCTTTGGCAGCATGCTGAAGACCGGCCTCTCGGTGGCTGCGCAATTGGACGCAACCGTTGTGGATATGCGATTTGTAAAACCGCTTGATGAAGCGCTGATCAAGCAAATTGCGAGCGAGCATGCCTTCATTGTGACCCTTGAAGAAAATGCCCTTCAGGGCGGTGCTGGCTCGGCTGTTAATGAAAGTTTAGCGAGGACGGGCTATCGCGGATTGGTTTTAAACCTAGGCATCCCGGATGAATTTATACAGCCCGAGAAACCTGCGGAAATGATTAAAGCCAGCGGCCTTGACGCCGATAGCATCTTGCAACGCATCCTCGATCATCAAGCAGCTTTCGGAAACTAGCTAGCCGTTGACTGGCCAAGTAGGTGTCCTAACTTGCCCGCTTTCGTCTTGAGATAACGATCATTATGGTCGTTATGACCGGTCTCTATTGGCATGCGGTCCTGGACTTCGATACCCAATTTAGTCAAGGCGTTAACCTTCACCGGGTTGTTGGTCATCAACCGAACCGAGCCGACCTGTAGATGCGCAAACATATTTCGGCACATCGTGTAATCTCGAAGGTCTGCATCAAACCCAAGGCGCTCATTCGCTTCAACCGTATCCGCCCCGGCATCTTGAAGCTGATAGGCTCGGATTTTATTGATCAGACCAATGCCCCGGCCTTCTTGCCTGAGGTAGAGTAAAACCCCAGCGCCTTGTTCAGAAATTCTCTGCATCGCGGTCTGCAACTGCGAACCGCAATCACAGCGCATACTAAACAAGCAATCTCCCGTTAGGCATTCGGAATGTACGCGGCACAGCACGCCAGACAGATTCGCAACGGAACCAAAAGTGAGTGCAACGTGTTCTTGGCCCGTATCGGGATCCTCAAAACCGTGCATGATGAACTTGCCAAACTGGGTTGGCAATTCACAAGATGCGACAAATTGGACTGGCATTAGACAATGCTCTTTACCGTTCGAGAGCGAAGTGTACCAGCAGTCTGGCTGGACTGAAAATCGGGATATCCAAATTTTTGCATTAACAAAGGCACCAGGCGCTTGCCAATCCGGAGAAGCCACAAACGGCGACCTCGAATATCGCGATCTTTGGTAACGCCCTGAGACCGAGGAGCCTGGATCTCGCGCTAATCGTAACGCGTACTCACCAATACCCAACCCGTCTTGTCCTAGAACGGAACAAAAGGGCTCGGCCAGATTTGACCAATTGATCTTAGCAATCTCAAAACCGTCAAGAGCCGTGAGCCCCTGCTATTGCGCTGACCTTAATCGGGTAAGCCCAATACCCGCTTAGCGATGATATTGGCTTGCACTTCATTGGTTCCGCCGTAGATCGTAACCGCTCGACTGGCGAGCCAAGATCGTGTGGCGCCCAATTCCTCTGACGAGAACCCTGCCGCCTCCCAACCCATGCCCTGGCTGCCCATCAAATCAGCCGTCAAGGCTTGTTTATCTTGCGCTAAAGAGGCGCCATACAGTTTAAACATCGAAGTCGCGGCGCCCGGGGCGGCGCCGCCTCGTGCTTCTTCGCCCATCCTTCGCTGGGTTAACGAAAACGCGCGACTGCGCATCTGCCACTGAATGACCTCATCACGTTGGCTTGCTGTCTGGACTGGATCGGAGCCATACCGACGCAAAAGGTCCGTGAGATCAAGATCAACAGTGACCCCAACGGGTCGAGATCGACCAGCTGATGGGCCGAGGCCGCCCTGACCTGAGCGTTCATGCTGGAGTAGGCGCTTACCAATGCCCCAACCCTCATTGAGGGTACCAACAAGATCTCGTTTTTCGGCCAAAGCGCCATCTAAAAAGGTTTCACAAAAGGGCGAGCTGCCTGAGATGAGCTGGATGGGCTTAATGGTTACCCCAGGTTGATCCATGGGCAACAAAACAAAACTGATCCCCTGATGCTTGGGCACGCCTGGGTCGGTTCGAACCAAACAGAACATCCAGTCCGCATATTGCGCCCCTGAGGTCCAAATTTTTTGGCCATCAATTTGGAAATGATCGCCGTGCAGAACCGCCTTTGTATTAAGCGCCGCTAAATCAGAGCCCGCGCCCGGCTCGCTATACCCCTGACACCAGGCCGCGCCCCCTTTGGCAATCAAGGTTAGATGCCGTTGTTTTTGATCCTCTGTGCCATGCTCCAACAAGGTCGGCCCCAACATCCGCGTCCCCATGTTCATCAGCGGCGGACGGGCATCAATGGCCTGCATCTCCTCATACAGTATCTGGGTTTCGGCCAAACTTAAGTCAGCGCCGCCATACGCTTTTGGCCACTGCGGTACCGTCCAGCCGCGTTCCGCCATCACCTGCAGCCACCGCTGGGTATCGGGCTGGAAAACAACTTTGGTACTGCCGCTATGGACTTCACCCGGCCCGCGAGCACCCACCGGGCAGTTCTCTGCCAACCAAGCTCTCGTTTCCGATCGAAATTGCACTAATGCTTCGTTCACGCCTCGGCACTCCTTTATGGTCTCAAATGAATGTGCGCGCTTAATTTATGATGCAGGACTTAACTGCACCAGCAAGCCATTGGCCTCAGCGGGATGCACAAACGCGCCACCAATCGTGCGGACACCTGATGCCGACAAGGACTCGGCGGTCGCTTTCGGATCCTCAACCGCGAAGGCCACCGTATGCACGCCATCGCCAAGCTTGTTTAACGACCCGGTCAAGGGCGAGGCCTCTTGGGTTGGCGAAATCAATTCCAAGAAGGTGCCGTTGTCGAAGCGATAGAAGGCCTGATCTGCCATCAGAGCCTCTGAGTGTGCCCGATCAGGCTCAATCCCTAAGATCTTATTATAATTAGCAACAGCCGCCTCGATATCACCCACCCGAACCACAACGTGGTCTATGCCTTTGAAACTCATTTAACGCTCCTTTTCTTCATCTTACAGCTTTTGCTTTAATCCTAGGACGGCACAAAGATCCGACCAAGGCCTCGTTCCTTATTGCCCATTGCGCGGAATATCTCGGAAGGGTCCGGTATCCATCCGCTGCTCTTTTGGCATGCCCAGCACGCGCTCGGCAATAATATTGCGCTGAATTTCATCCGTACCACCTGCTATTGAAATCGCGGGCACCGAAATTAACGTCTCGGCAATAACCCCTTCGAACGCAGACTCAGGGCCGCTCAACATCGCGCTCGCGCCTGAGATCATGGTGTGCACGTGCGCCGCTTGTCTCGCAATCACACTCGCGCCGAGCTTACCAATCGATCCTGCGGGCAGCATCCCCTGACCGCCGGATTTTTGATGTGCCGAAACCTGATCCGCTGAAATCCGTGCGGCCTCGGTCAAACAAACCAACTTTGCCATTTCTTGACGCACCGCATCGTCTTCAATCGCGCCGGTCTCTTGCGCCCGCTGTAGAATCAAGTCCGGGCGGCCTTCACGTTGGGGATACCAAGTGTATGGCTCATTATCAATTTCGAGCTCTCGGGCAAGCTCTTCATAAACTCGACCCGCCGAGGCCGGAGCCGGCGCGCCCTGACTCCGGCCCCGGGCAAAGCCTTGGCGCTCAATCGAAAGCGTGGCCGTCGCAACCGCCCAGCCTTGGCCCTCACCGCCCACGAGGTCATCCAGCGCCACCCGCGCATCGGTTAAAAACACCTCGTTAAAGGATGCGTGTCCGTTCATCTGTTTTAAAGGCCGAACTTCAACGCCAGGCTGACGCATATCAATCAAAAAGTATGACAGGCCTTGGTGTTTCGGCAGATCCCAGTTCGAGCGCGCCACCAAAATGCCAAAGTCCGCATGATGCGCGCTGGTATTCCAAACTTTCTGACCATTAATGAGCCAGTGATCCGCCTTTCGATCCGCCCGGGTTGAGGCGCCCGCTAAATCCGATCCACTTCCGGGCTCGCTGAAGAGCTGGCACCAAGCATGCTCGCCAGTCAGGATCTTCGGCAAATAGCGCTGTTTTTGTTCGTGTGTACCATGGGCAAGAATGGTTTCAGCTGCCAATCGGCGCGGACCCACTTGGGCGGCGCCGACGACACGCCGTTCAGCAAAAACCTGTGAGACAACCAATGCCTCGGCTTGAGAAAAGTCGCGGCCAAAATACGCGTCTGGCCACGAGGGCGCCGCCCAGCCGGCGGAAACCAGTCGTTTTCGCCACTCAACCAACGACAAATCCGGCGAAAACTCAGCATCTAAAAACGCTTCTAGCGCTGCTTTTATCCCATCATGCGACATCTTGGGTCTCCTGCAGAATATCCATCATCCGAGCGCGATGCCGGTAGGGCGCGCCCAGCAATACTTCATCGCATTTTGCGCGTTTAAACCAAAGGTGCGTGTCGTTCTCCCAAGTAAAACCAATACCGCCTCGAAGCTGAATGGCGGCCCGCGCCATCTCCATAAAACAGTCTGCGGCCATCGCTTTCGCCATACTGGGATAAATGGTCTCTTGATCACTCGCCGCCAAACAAAACCCGGCATGCTGAGTCGATGCTTTGGCGAATTCGAGGTTCATCAAAAGATCTGCACAGCGATGCTTTAAGGCCTGAAAGGAGCCAATCGGACGACCAAACTGATATCGGCCTTTGGTGTATTCGACCGTTTCATCCAACAACCGGGACGCGCCCCCAATCATTTCGTGGGCCAAAGCAACGCTGGTTAAATCCCAAAATCGGTTAAGAGACTGCGGGGTCACTGATCCGATCCGAGTGCCGGCGGCCTCTTGCAAGGTTACCCGCGCGACTTTGCGCGTCATATCAATCGAGTCTTGCGCTGAGACTTCTGCGCCCGGTGCCTTGGCTGCAAGCGCATAAAGCCCTAACCCTGAGTCCTCGCGTGCCACGATGAAAAACACCTCAGCGCTGCAGCCATCCAAAACAATCGGGGCGGAACCCGTCAACGCGCCGGCCTGATTTGCCGCAATCAACCGCCCAACCTGACTCGGATGATTCAGGTCATCTAAAACCAGGGTTGCCCGGATCGACCCATCCGCAATCTGCGGCAGTCTTTCAGTTTTGGCGGCTTCATCGGCAAAGCGTTCGAGGGCATAGCCCGCCATGACCGCAGATGAAAAAAAAGGCCCGCAATAAAGCGTTCGACCCATTTCTTCCTGAATGATCCCCAACTCAACGGGGCCAAAGCCATGGCCGCCATATTGCTCAGGCAGGTGCGTGCCCGGTAATCCCAGGGTTTCACTTAGCTGCGACCAAACGAGGGGATCAAAACCGGTTTCGGTTTCGGCAAGCGCCCGAACTGCTGTCGTTGTACTGTGGGTATCAAAGAATCGATGCACAACGTGTTTGAATTGCACTTGATCGTCACTCAGCACGGTCTGCATTGATCTCTCCTGATGCCCAGCCACCGCATCGCGCACGGCGGATTATCCCAACTAAACACTGACTGAGCACCGATGGATTACAATGCCCAGCCACTTGAACAACCCCATAGTGATAGAGACCCGGCGCCGTTGCAATCCATCAATTTGAGCCGCCATCCCTAACCGACGCAACCCCAAGGACTGACGGGTTTAGGCAATAAACAACGCTTCGATTTTATCCAAAGCCTTCGAAAGGGCTCTGCCTCGATGAAATCAATGCCACCACATTACACAGCCGCAAGGGCATCATACTCGTACAGTCGGGCCATCGTTTGCCGCCCCGCCCAGGGGGCGACTTGATCTCGCAGCCAGGAGAAGGGCGGGCGAGCATGAAAAACCCGCCCGTTTCGTTGAGAGGCCCGTTGAACATAGGTCGTTCTTGGCTTTCGCATGGCTTCATAGCGTTTCAGACTGGTCTGGATCTCTGAGCCTTGCTGCAAGCAACGACTTAGAACCGCCGCATCCTCAATGGCCATCGCTGCACCCTGCGCCATAAACGGTAACGTTGCATGGCAGGCATCGCCCAATAAAGTCACGGGTCCTACACCCCAACTTGGCAATTCAGGTCGGTCGAAGAGCGCCCACTTATAAACCTCAGGCGCATCCGCTGCGTTGATCAACGCAGCGAGGCTCGGATGCCAACCCTTAAAATCTTCCAGAACTTCTGTAATCTTGCCCCCTTGAAGCCAAGACTCCTGCGCCCACTGAGTTGATTCCAAAACGCAAACACAGTTCACCCATTGCCCTTGACCCACAAGGTAATGGACAAAATGCTGACCCGGTCCCCACCAGGCGGTCACACCAGGCGCCATCGCGCTCGGGTCGAGGCCCGCCGCCGGCACTAAGAAGCGCCAGGCAACTTGGCCTGTAAACCTGGGTGCCTGGGCGCCAAAGAGGCTTTGGCGGATGCTCGAATGAATCCCATCGGCGCCCACCAAAACTTGACCGGTGAAATTCGCATCCTGGGTGCGAACTGAGACAGCGTCACCGTTCACGTCAAACCCTAAAACCTTGACCCCAAAGATCAGATCGATCCGAGCATCTTGCACAACCGCATCCATCAGTAACCGCATTAAGTCGGATCGCAGAAGATGGTAATAGGGTGCGCCAAATTGTTCGTTTATCGATGACCCCAACCGCGTCTGGTGGATGTTTGCGCCCGTGCGCCAATGACGAAAGGTGGCGTGCTCTGGCACGGTCGCCGCGCGCGCAAGCGCCGGCCCAAGACCAATCGATTGCAGTACTTTAGTCGCGTTCGGCGAGATTTGAATGCCAGCCCCAAGAAACTCGGCGCTCGGATTGGCCTCAAGGATCGTCACCCGATGCCCAGCAAGACTCAAGCATAGGGCGTGTGTGAGTCCGCCAATACCCGCCCCAACAATCAACACATTTAATACCTTCATGGCATTACTCAGCCTTCCAAGCGGATATTGTAATGGAATCACAACATCGACGACGATAATCTAATTCGCATTGGTAAGTTCTTTGAATACTATTCAATCACAACACATTTCTGCTCTACCGCTAATAACATAAGGTAATTGTTATCCAGTCCTGGGTAACTCAGGAAACATGACCTGTCGGTCGTTACGGGTGCATCCGGATCAGGAATGTCTACCGCTTTGTAAGCATTGTAACGCCGGAAACTGACCAGATTGACCCTGATATTGATTGGCTTGCAGCACCTACTGGCTAACAAAAGCATTTTGCCGACCTATCTGGACTCAAATTGGCTTTTAGGATCGTTACCCGGTCTTCCGCGCGACGCAATCAAGACTTCGTCAAAATGAGGCCGAATTAGCTTAATCTTCCTGCCTTTATCGTGATCGTTGGCGCCAACGCTTCCAACGAGTCGAAGGACAAGCATTGGCGCTCACAGGCAAATTCCATCAGCGGTACAAATTCTCGCGTTGTCATTTGAGGCAGACCAACGAAATCAGAAATAGAGATCGCTTTAAAATAAGACCTTCGTTAGTCCTTCCGTGGGTACCCGCAAAACAGTTTATCTCCAGAGGGCAACCCATCTCACAGCGACGCATGCCTGCAACCCACCCAGTGATTGCTGAGGTGAGCATTGTGGGGATCTGCAGCGCCGCTTCCCAGACGAAAATATTCTCGAGGTACAACTTGATAACTAAACTAGCTGGCGATCAAATGGATTTTCATCGACTAAAGCGCGCTCTGTTTTCTTAATCTCTCCGCCACCATTGGACAATTCAATCAGCAAAAAAACAGGACCATAACGAAATACTATCGACCTCGTTTGAAAGTAAGTATTCCTTTGTGCAATTCTAAAATTTGAATAAATTCAAATAATTAAAAGAATAATCTGAAGCATAAATTGCTTTTGAAACCTGAATTTGAGAAAGACCGCGTTCCATTGCTATCTTTTAAAGGTTATTCATGTTGTCAAAAGTAAAATCAGAAGCTTGGTTTTTACTTTGCTTCGCCACACTTTACATAGTCTTGGCTGCCATTTCTTTCAGTGGTTCGCCGCAAGAATTTCTCCCGCCAATTTACCTGCCTTTTGCCTTATTGTTCGCCGGCGTACTTGTCTACGGCAAAAGAGTGCTCCCCGGTATCGTTTTAGGCACAATTGGAACTGCGCTGCTTGGAGGGGCGACCCTATCTGA
>Ga0206126_10001537_pt1 | contig 27398 bp, 25 predicted proteins | sample Helgoland_Spring_5_FD_148621 | JGI IMG/M metagenome (GOLD analysis project Ga0206126, IMG submission 148621) | Pelagic subsurface seawater microbial communities from Kabeltonne, Helgoland, North Sea - Helgoland_Spring_Bloom_20160412_1 | ecosystem: Environmental > Aquatic > Marine > Epipelagic ...
CAAGAAGAGGCTCAGGAAACGAGTTTTGTCAGCTGCAATAGTTCAAAGACTGAATGTACAGTATCTGGCACTATTGATGAAGATTACACAATGGTCAATGGTGTGGAATATCGACTGGATGGCGTTGTCACCGTGGGTGCGGGTAATGTTGAGATTCAAACTGCCGATGAGATGCAGGCTATTATAGATGCCGGTGTAACGCTGACCATTCGTGCCGGTGTTGAAGTGAAAGCATTTGATGACGGTGTGCTACTGGTTACTCGTGGTTCTAAACTAATCGCCAACGGATCATCTGCCAGTCCAATTACTTTCAGCAGTATCGATCCTGATTATGACGGTATGGGCGAGTGGGGCGGTGTGGTTATCCAAGGCTTTGCACCTCAGTATGGTCAGGGCGGCACAGGTGCCTGTTTTAATGACGGAGAAGCCTGGTGCAATGTGCTCGGTGAAGGCGGTGACTTTGTTCAGGAGTACGGCGGTAACCTTCCAGGTGACGACAGCGGGATTATTCGCTATGTGCGGATTGCCGAGGGTGGCTTGATTGCTGGTCCCAATAATGAGATTAACGGACTGACTCTTCAGGGCGTTGGGCACGATACTCTCATCGACTATGTTCAGGTCCATGGCAATCAGGACGATGGCATTGAGTGGTTTGGTGGCACAGTGAACGTCAAGCACGCGTTACTGACCAACAATGACGACGATGACATCGACTTTGATGAGGGTTATCAGGGTAACATTCAGTATGCGTTAATTATCAAGAATCAAACGCCGAATGCGACTCCTGTTGGCTCTAATGACCCACGAGGTATTGAGCTCAACTCCTCTGACGATGATTACACCCCTGAGACAGCTGGCGTGATTGCCAATGTCACCATCATTGGCGGTGACGCCGCTAACTATGCTGAAGAGTACGGTATGCGTCTGCGTGGCTCGGTGACTGCGGCAATCCACAATTCCGCAGTGACTGGTTACGATGTCACCTGTGCCAGAATTGACGATTCGGACACGGACGGTGATTCTTCCACGGCTAAGTTGGACACACCCATCACCATGCGCAATTTCCTCTGCGATACGGTTGGTGTGGCCTTTAATAAAGAAATGCCCGTTGACGGATCGACGGTTATTGAGGAAGCCATTGTGTTGGATGACGACTACGCCATCACCAATGCGTCTGCCTCGGTGACTGCAGAGCCTATCACAGCCCAAGATAACGGTTCAGACTTTGAGTTTGACGCTACCGACTTTATTGGTGCAGTGAAAGAGGGCGCTACGCCTTGGTATAGTGAGTGGGCAATTCCAGGTTCTCTCTAACCTGATAGAAAAAGAAAAAGGCCCCTTTTGGGGCCTTTTTTGTTGGCATGAATGTTTTATCACAGTATCAGCAGCTTAAGCAGCAGCGCTGGGCCGAGTACTCATCTCACCGTGCCAGCGCTTTAGGTGTTCAAAGTTTTCTGGAATGGGTTTTTTAACCCATTTGGCAAAATCGATGCAGATCATAGCGCTGATATCGGCAATAGAAAAATAATCCCCTACGATAAATTGGCTGTCGGCTAAGTGTTGTTCCAAACTGGCAAAGAAGTGGTCCAGTCTGAGTAATCCGCGCTCAGCTAATTCAGGAATTTGAGCATAATCATGGGGCCCCGGCATCGCTCGGTTTTTTAAGCCCGGCGTGGCGTTGCGAAAGGCTTCGGCCACCGCCATAAAGCCATTCATATGAATTTGACTGTTAGCCGACTCCACCTGAGCGCGCTCCAGTGGCGTGCGCCCGTAAAGTGGATTCTGTGGGTAAATATCTTCGAGGTATTGGCAGATAGCGTTTACTTGGCTAATCGTTGTTCCATCATCTAACACCAATAGAGGTACTTCTGACAGTGGTGTAATGGCTTTGTAGGCATCAGAAAATTGTTCCCCTGTAGCCAGATCCACTTGAATTGTCTCTATGGAAATATTTTTTTCAGCCATAAAAACCCTTACCCGGCGTGGGCTTGGTGCTGTTTTGCAGTCATAGAATTTCATACTGTGCTCCCTCTGTTCGATATTTTTTATCGTCTTGCTTGCTTTGGTAACGCCAGCAGCTGTAGCCTTTCATCAATGGCCGTTTGTATACCTGTAACATCGAGCCCGACGGCCGCGAGCTGTTGTTGGTGACTAGCATGATCAATCAATTTATCGGGTAATCCCAACTGCAGGATTGGAACAACTATACCTTGAGCAGCTAAAAATTCAGCGACCGCAGATCCAGCGCCACCAGCAACTGAATTCTCTTCCACAGTAACTAACAAATCATGTTGTAGCGCCAGTTCTCTTATCAGTTCCTCGTCTATGGGTTTGATAAAACGCATGTCGGCCACCGATGCATCAATAGTGTCTGCCACCGCCATTGCAGTTTCCAGAAGAGTACCAAAATTGAGGATAGCTACGCCTGTGCCACGGCGTTTAATAACGCCTTTGCCGAGGGGTAGTACGGTCATCTGCTGCTCTATGGCGGCACCGGGGCCGGTCCCTCTGGGGTAGCGCACCGCCGCTGGCCCACTGTGTCTATACCCTGTGTACAACAGCTGCCGTGTCTCATTTTCATCAGAGGGTGCCATCACCACCATATTGGGAATACAGCGCAAATAGCTGATATCGTAGGCGCCGGCGTGGGTGGCTCCGTCTTCGCCCACCAGACCCGCTCTGTCCATGGCAAACAGCACATCGAGGTTTTGGATGGCCACATCGTGAATTAGCTGATCATAGGCGCGTTGTAAAAACGTTGAGTAGATAGCCACCACGGGTTTGAGGCCCTCACAGGCCATGCCAGCGGCCAAGGTCACCGCGTGTTGCTCAGCAATGGCCACGTCCTCATAACGATGGGGGAAGCGCTCAGCAAAATCATTCATGCCTGAGCCCTCGCACATCGCGGGGGTAATTCCCACGAGGCGATCATCTTGTTCCGCCATATCACATAGCCAATCGCCAAAAACTTTTTGGTATTTGGGTTTAGTGATCTTTGTTTTGGCTGGTACAGTGTCTGCCAAGGATTGCTTGGGTTCAACTTTGTTCAGTGCATGATAGCCCACCGGGTCACTCTCGGCAGGACCAAATCCCTTGCCCTTGTGAGTGATAATATGCAACATCACAGGCCCTTTGATGGACTTGAGATTGTTTAGTGTTTGCACTAATAGAGGCAAGTCGTGACCATCGATAGGGCCGATATAATAAAACCCCAACTCCTCAAAAATAGTCGCTGGAGAAACCATGCTTTTCATATATTCTTCAGTTCGACGAACAAAGTTCTTTGCATGGGGCAGTGAGCGCAGGGCTTTTTTGCCACTTTCTCGCAGTTGGTTATAAAACTTGCTGGCCCAGAGTTTAGAAAAATAGGTAGACAGGCCGCCAATATTCTTGGAAATAGACATTTGGTTGTCATTGAGTACAACCAGCATATCCTTGTCCACGTGAGAGGCGTGATTAATGGCTTCAAATGCCATGCCTGCCGTCATGGCGCCATCGCCAATAACAGCGACGGTCTTTCGGTCTTCCTGCAGCTGACTTGAGGCCATGGCCATGCCTAGAGCAGCGCTGATAGAGGTGCTTGAGTGGCCGACGCCAAAGGTATCGAATTCGCTCTCTGTTCGTTTGGGGAAACCGGATAGACCACCCTGTTGACGAATGCTGAGCATCTCCTCTCGACGGCCAGTGAGTATCTTGTGCGGATAAGTTTGGTGACCCACATCCCATACCAAGCGGTCATTGGGCGTGTTGTACACATAGTGAAGAGCAACAGTGAGTTCGGCGACCCCCAAGCCAGCACCAAAATGACCGCCAGTTTTACCCACACAAAACAGGATGAACGCGCGCAATTGATCGGTAAGTTCGACCAATTCGCCAGGATTTAGCTTGCGCAAATCCTCCGGGTTGTTAATACCATCGAGCAATGGCGTTTGCGGCCGGCTTAGAGGGATTTCTGTATAGGTTTTTGCCATTTAGGGTGGACTTAATTCTCTAGTTAGGGTGAGGATATTACACCAATTGTCGATGTTAATAATCCCGATTTATTATAAAACGTGCAATCGTGCGCAATGGATCTGCTTTGTCACCAAAAATTGCCAATGCGTCGATGCTCTCAGTGTACAGCGAATTAGCTTTTTCTTTGGCCGCGTCTAGCCCCATCAGAGATGGGTAAGTCGCCTTATTGTTAGCGGCATCTGCACCCTGCTGCTTGCCCAGTAGTTGGGTGGAACTTTCGATATCAATAATGTCGTCCTGAATTTGAAAAGCCAGGCCAATGCAACGGGCAAACTGTTTCAGTGCGGCGCATTGCTCAGGGGTGGCCTTGCCAGTGGCAATAGCACCCATCAGCACACTGGCCTCAATGAGAGCGCCGGTCTTATGTTGATGCATTAAAGAGAGTTGCTCCACAGACAGTTGTTGTCCGGTGCTGGCAAGATCGATGGCTTGTCCAGTGGCCATGCCAGAACAACCACCGAGTGATGACAATAAGTGCAATAACTCAATTGTATTTTCACTGGATGGACCTTTGATTGCGGTGAGAGTTTCAAAGGCCAGCGCCTGCAGTGCATCGCCGGCGAGAATGGCGGTGGCTTCATCGTACTGAACATGACAGGTGGGGACGCCCCGCCGCAGATCATCGTTGTCCATTGCCGGTAAATCGTCGTGGATCAGCGAGTAGGCGTGGATCATCTCAATAGACGCAGCCGCCACCGCGGTGGCTTGGCTTGCAGTAGACACTGCCTCCGCCGCAGCGAAACATAACAGTGGTCGAACACGCTTACCGCCATTAAAAATTGAATAACGCATGGCACTGAACAGCCGTTGCGCCGGCCCCTCTGGCAGTGGAAGGCTCTTTTCTAGTTGTTGATTAACCTGATCGGTGTAGGTTTTTATCAAAGTGCGCATTAATGACTCACCAAGCCTAGTCTTCCGAATTGTAGTCAGTACTTACTAGCTCATCGCCTTGTCGGGTCAATATTTCCACCCGTTGCTCAGCATCTTTTAGTGCTTGCTGACACTCCCGAGCAACTTTAATGCCCTGCTCAAAGGATTTCATGGAATCCTCTAGACTTAGATCCCCACCTTCGAGTGCGGTGACCAGTGACTCCAATTGCTCCAACTGCTTTTCAAAATCGACGGATTTTTTTGTCTCACTCACGTTATGTACCTTTTTAAGTATTCAGTGCTGTTACGGCAATAGTAATCGGTTAGTTTTGGGTCGCCCTTTCACAGCCCCTGTGCAAAGGTTAATAAAATTAACACTGGGCAGAAAAATTTCACGTACGCAGGCCAAATTTTCCAAAACAGGCCCTGTTCTACCTCTGGGTTGCCCTGTTTAAGCTCTTCAAGAATGCTGTTGCGGTAGAAAATCCAGCCAGTAAATATACACAGCATCATACTCAATAGCGGTTGAGCGCGCTCAGTCGTCAGCGTGATAACAAAGCCAAACAGGGCATCAAAGTTAAAACAAATCAGCGCACTGATAGAGAAAATAAGAAGTCCAACTAACCAGGTTGCCTTATTGCGATCGACGTTGTGAGCTTCTACGGCGTAAGACACAGGAACCTCCAACATGGAGATAGAGGAGGTGACTGCGGCGATAGACATCAATACAAAAAAGGCAAAGCCAACAAAGATTCCAGTGCCGCCCATGCCATCAAAAAGGGCAGGTAAAACTTGAAAAATAAGATCGGGCCCAGCGATTAAATTGCCACTCTCGGCATAAATAGTCACGCCGAGATTTTGTGCCACAAAAACCGCCGGAAGCACCAACAAACCGGCTAAAAAAGCCACTGAGGTGTCGGTGAGGGTCACTAATACACCCACGGTGGGGAGATTTTCGTCTGCGCGAATGTAAGACCCGTACACAAGCATGGTGCCAACGCCCAAAGACATGGAAAAGAAGGCCTGTCCCATGGCGCTGACAATTAGGTTCGGGTCAGTGATTTGAGAAAAATCAGGCACCAGGTAGTGCTTAAGGCCAGCCATGGCACCTTCTTGGGTTAACACGTAGCAAATTAATGCAACCATCAGCACAAACAGTGATGGCATTAGTCGGCTGGACCATTTTTCAATACCCTGCTCCACACCAGCGCTAATAATAAGTACGGTGAGTAAAACAAAGATAGAAGCAAAGCCAATGTTACGGGCAAGACTAAATTCTGTGAGCCAAGCCCCCAGATCACCTAAACCAAAAATGGCAGTGAGAGGTTCGAGCATAAAGGACAGCATCCAGCCGGCGACTATGCTATAGAAACTGAGAATAAGCCCCGCCGTAACCATACCGCCGAGACCAACGAAGCGACCCACAAGCTTGGCTGACATGCTGTTGGATACCGACTGCAGAGCACTGACCATATTTGATCGGGTGTGACGGCCAATAATCAACTCAGCCATTAAAGCCGGATAGGCCAACAAAAATGCCAGTACGAAGTACATCAATACAAAAGCAGCGCCACCATTTTCCGCTGCATTGGTGGGAAAACCCCAAATGTTCCCCAGTCCCACTGCGGATCCCGACGCTGCAAAAATGAATGCCAAGCGAGAAGAAAATTGACCTCTTTGCATGCTGTTGTCCCTTTTGATTTTCTTTTTTTGGAAGTCTATGGCATCCGGCGCTTAAATTCGAGATAAACATGGAACAAATGGACAGTGATTGGTTTCTGCGGCCATGAATGTTTAATCTAACTTCAAAGGGAAACATAGTGAAATTTTAATTAACGTTGGGCGGTTGTTATACATTTATTAGGTTAAACGTGGAGTTTTCGACCGGGTCGAATATTGTCTTTGACATAGAAAGGTGCGTAGACAGCAAGTAAAAACAAAAAGGCAATGGGGTACAGAGCGAGCATGTGGTAGGGCGCCTCAGGCAGTGGCGATATGATATTACTGCCATAGGGCTTTTCTAACAAATACCAGTAATTGGTGGGAGCCTCAAGGAGATAATTAATCAGATATATGGGCAACAGCATTGCGCTGGTAGCGCCAAAAATAATAAAAATGTCTTTGGCGTAGGGCCTTTCATTGAACACAATCATCGCCACCGAGATGCCCAACAGTATCAGGCTGTGACCGTATTGATTGGCCAAGTAATCCACAGCCGGAAAAGCGTAAACCGCGTTGGGTGTAAGAATCGCCATGCCTGCGCCTGAAATACCCCAAAAGAATGCGAAATTGAATAAATGTTTATTGCCGGAGATTAAATAGCCGGCGATGCTAAGGGCTGAAAAATCACATAACTGCAGCGGAAGGGCTGTTTTCCAAGGCTCGCCAAAAAGGTAGACCACTTTAAAGAAGTCGAGCACCTGAAAAGATAGAATTAGTACCACAATAGTAAGTTTTAGTTGTCGCAATGTAGCTTGACTACTGCCCACGAAAAGCCTTGGGAAGAACACCACGAATGCGATGCAAAGAGCGACACTGATAAAGTGGCTATATGACATGATTTCAAAAGGATCTTTCATAGGCACGACTGTAAGAGATTCCTTGATCAGATTCAATTTTAATTCTTTACCGCCGGTCATCCAACAGCAGCTATTAAATTTGGGATTGGTAACAGTACTATTCGCACCGACTGTGATAGACTTCCATTCTCGGGGGCGTTCTGGATTCGACGCGGGTTACAAAACCTCCGGTGCATGCCGAGATGGTGACCAATCTCGTTAATCCAAAGTCGCAAATTTATAGTTGCCAACGACGACAACTACGCACTCGCTGCTTAAACCCCAGTAGGGTGCCGTCTGACTGGAGCCGTGCTTATGCGTCCAGCGTCTCTCGGGACAATCAGGCGTCATATCTCATAAGATCGTAACAAAGCTTGTTCGGGGCGGCGTTATTAAACACTTACCGAAATCGTTTGTTGTGCGCCCTGACAGTCGGGTTGCAGCAGGCTAAATTTAAAGACTGATCTAAGCATGTAGAGCCGTAGGCAGCGGACTGGCGGACGCGGGTTCAATTCCCGCCGCCTCCACCAAACAATAGCCCCGCAAGGGGCTTTAAAGTACCATAAAGTATTGATTTAAATAGGTTTTATCGGATTTTAAAGGCGCAGAAAGATTTATCGGATATTGTAAAAACCCACGATTTATGTAACAATTAATGTAACAAAAAAGAGGAGAGCGCAGTCCTTTTGTTACATGCCAAAAGTTACTAAGCCACTGACTAATACAGAAATAAACAACGCACGAGGCAAAGCTAAAGAATACAACTTAGCTGATGGCCTCGGTCTCGCGTTGCGTGTTCGACCGGGTGGAGACAAGTACTGGATATTCAATTATCAGCGTCCGATCACTAAGGTCCGCGCCAACATAAGCCTGGGCATCTACCCCACAGTGTCATTGTCCTCCGCAAGAGTTATTCGTTCTGAATACCGAGATCTATTAGCCCAGGGTATCGATCCGAAATTTCATCGTAAAGAACATCTGGCTGCGGAAAAAGCAGCAGCTGCGAACACGTTAGAAAAAGTGGCTACAGACTGGTTGTGTGTAAAGAAGAGCAAGGTTAGCAGTGATCATGCTGATGATATCTGGCGCTCACTAGCCTTGCATATATTTCCTTATATGGGGCAGAAACCAATTAACTCGATTACTGCCCCCTCGGTTATTAGTGTGCTAAAACCGATAGAAGCCAAGGGTAGCTATGAGACAGTCAAACGGTTATGCCAGCGACTGAATGAGATCATGGTGTTTGCCGTGAATACTGGAATCATCACTGATGCCAATCCTCTATCCGGCATTAAAGACGCCTTTATAGCACCGGCTAAAAAGCATTTACCTACCTTACTACCACATCAGCTAGATGATCTGGTCAGACGAATCTATGGTGCCTCAATTCGCTTAACGACACGAAATCTTGTGCTGTGGCAACTACATACCATGGTAAGGCCAAGCGAGGCGGCAGCCGCCGAATGGGCAGAAATTGATCTTGATGCAAAGCTTTGGACTATCCCTGCGTCACGGATGAAAAAGAAGCGCCAGCATATAGTACCGCTGTCTTCTGAGATGATAGAGATCCTCGATGAAATGCGGGTTATAAGCAGTCTTAGTCAGTTTATCTTCCCCTCTGAGGTAAAACCTCTGGAGAGCATGAATTCTCAAACAGCCAATATGGCTTTAAAGCGAATGGGTTACGAGGGCCAGTTGGTCTCACATGGGATGAGATCGTTGGCGAGTACAATTTTGAATGAACACGGCTTTTCACCAGACATTGTTGAGTCAGCATTAGCACATACTGACAAAAACACTGTAAGAGCCGCATATAACCGCGCTGAGTATGTTGAGCGGCGCAGGGATATGATGGACTGGTGGTCTAAACGAGTTAGCCAGTCACGCACCACAGACTTATCTGCTGGCGCACTTTCAATTACGGAGCAAAAAGCTTCGCAGTAACAGGACATTGATATGGCTTTAAGAATAATGCGGTTAAGTGAAGTAAAGGCAGTAACGGGTCTTTCAAAGACCACGATTTACCGATTTGAGAAACTGGGGCGATTCCCATCGAGGGTTAGTCTCGGTGAGCGCAGTGTGGGTTGGTTTGAGGATGATATCGAAGGTTTTTTGATGTCATTAAAAGCTCAGAGTTCGGGTGAATAGGTGAGCATGAACCGCGAATCATGGGTCGATGTCAGCGATTCGCGGTCCTCGGTTCGCGCTCAAGGCGACGGTGAGTTGATCAAAAAATAACCAATTTATGGTAAGATACACACTGATTTTTGTGGCAACCCTGACCATGAGGAGAAGTAAATGATAGAGCGCCAGAAGCGATTTGCGGCTCATTATGCAGAGACTGGTAACGGTGCAGAAGCCGCCAGAAGGGCGGGCTATTCAGAGGCGGCTGCAAGACAAACCGCTTATAAACTTCGCCAGAAAGATAGTATTAAGCAAGCCGTTGAGCGTGAGCAGTGGTTCTCGGATCACGATTCGCGGTCCGCGAAACGAAAGGCGACAGATCTGCTAATTGAGACGTTTCATAAAGCGGATAACGCCACCGATATGAGAAAAGCGGTGGATGCCTTATGCAAGCTCCACCGCTTGGTGTAGATGGCCAGATAGGCCATCACTTTTACATTAAATTGAAAAATAAATTAAAAAAACATTTTAACAAATTCGGGTGGCCCTCCTGGCCACCCTTTTTTTTACGCGGCATCCCAATCTATATCGTGGCCAATCTTTTGCTCGAAGTGATTTCTACATGACTCAAGATCAGGGACAAGCAAACAGCGGAGCCTCTTGCCTCTGTCGTCAGCTGGGCGATGCCTCACTATGGGTGCCCACTTCTTGAGGGTGGTGACAAACTGCTTACAACTTGCTACCTGACCATGCCCATAACGGTCCCCCTTGGCGAATGCTTGATATATTTCAAACAGAGCCGTCGTAGGGGTTGAAGTACCGATTACCGCTGTTGGTGGAATATAATTTTCCAAACTTATTTGGTTGTCACCCTCAATTAGAATGTCATACCACCATTGTGCCACTGACGGGAGACTTAACTGCTTCTGTTCCAGTAGCCCTTCTGTTACTGGATAGCGCCTGACATTGAAGTGGCTTAAATCGAAGTTCATCAGAGTATGCATTAACGCTTGGACTCCACCATTGCGCATCTCAGTATTTATGGCGGCAAAATAGCTATGATCTTCAGCCCTTGTCTCATCGATGTTTAATACACAAAATCGACGCTCTTTTTCTCCAGTTGGTACGGCCCAATCCTCATTGGTCGCGAAAATAAACCGAGCATAGTTATTCACGATAAGCGGATCCTTGAACTTTGCCTCCATCATTCGGCGCGTTTCGGTGATGATTCCTTTGAGTTGTGCCGCCTCTCTCTTATTACCGCCCCACACTATTTCGTCAGCAAAAACCACCAATGCTGAAGACAGATGAGCGTTAAACTTTCCAAGTAAGTGATCCATATGCACAAGATGTTGGAAGTGATCTCCAAAGATTTTGCCAAAGTGCTGAGCAAAAGTGCCTTTACCTGTACCCTGGTAGCCTCTAAGAACCAATGCTACGCCAGGCAACTCTGTGGGTTTTTGGATAGCATGTGCCATCCAGCCCAGAACATAGTCATACACGGTTTGATCGCCGGCGCAGATAATCTCTTTGACGTGTCGAAGATATAAATCACATTTTCCTGCGACTGGTTCAACGGATAATCCTCTGAACAGGTTGTATGACGTACTAGGACAACGTCCTGAAGGGTCAAATACCAACTCGTCATATCGCCTAGTATCGTCAGACTCAATCCATATTTTTGTAGCGGCTCTGCGACCAATCTTTAAGTTAGCGTGGCGCAAACAAAAATCTTTATAGCCCATAAAAGTTGGCGTTTCGTCCTCCCTGACGATCACTGTCTTACCACCAATCATCACAACAGCATGATGGTCATTGAGTTGTTTCAGTATATGACGCGACTCGCCGTGTTCAGCTTCATCTTTCGCTTTAATCCTATGGTAGGTCGATATTATCTCCTCATCAGGCAGCGATGGTGTATTAAGTGTGTTCCAGTCCATGAGTGCTTGGATAGCCGCAGTATCAGACAGACAATCATGGATCAGTCGACCTGCGAGACTAGTCAGAGCTGTATTGCGTGAACCCTCGGCACAGCCCATTTTCAGTGAATGGCGAGCAGTCATTTCATTTAAAGGTGCTAACCTCGAAAGGGCATTCTTCATGTCCGCAAATGAATACCTATTTACCTGCTCAGGGGAGTCAATAGTGACCATAAATGGATCGCCCTTTAGATGATAGAAGCCGGGAACCCGCATAATCCGACCTAAATCACAAACGGCGGGATCAGAATCTAAGATCTGAGCCAGTTTCTGCTGCATCGGTTTGAACTGATCCAGAGGACAGTCATCAATTAACCAATAAGCGTGATGCTTGCCTGGACTGGTGTTTACCGTAAAGCTTGGTTTTAGTGGTATACGATCAAGATTGCTCAGTGGCGATCCATCAAAGTCCGCGAATAATGCCCGCACTCGAGTGATATTTGCGCATTTGATGTCTTTACCGTCAGTCTCGTTGATAGTGACAAATATGTCATAACCTGACTGATTAAGCTCATCGAGCGCATTAAACGTATCATCTGGAGTGCCTGTTAACCGCTTAGCTGTACTACGACGAATGGCTCGCCATTCATATTTTTGTTTCCGTCCGCTCAACTTTAAAACAAATGAATTAAATGAAGTGCCGCCAGATGTCGCGGATATTTTTGTATTACATTGGTAAAGGTCATTCATAAATCTAGTCTCACAATAATTGAGTAAACGGCTCCCGACTTATACCCTTTGGCGGGTAAGTCTCAGGGACTCATATGTGGCTAGATTTGATCCGATCGTACCTAGGTGAGAGAGCACATACGGGAGCCGTAGGTGAAACCTGCGCATGTGACCCGTATTGAACTATTAATATTTTGTCTGTGTGATTGATTCATGATTGGGCTCAGCGAATACAACCTTGGCCGAGCTAATAATATTTAATATTTTGACGTTTCTTCATTATTCATGGTTCGTGAGGACGGCAATAATTTCCCTTTGCCGACGTAGTTATAATACCCTATGGAGCAGAGGGCGCAACCCAGGATCACCAAATATAGTGTTTTTTTGGTAACAGTAGGGGTTTTTAGGTTCGAAGCCGATACAAGGTTCCAAAGCGAAATTCGAAAACAAGGTTCCAGATTGATAAAAGGGGGAAGGGGTGCCTTCTCACCGGGGTGGGGTAGATATATTGAGCGCTAACTAGGGTCTAAAAAAATTTCTGCAAAAATTTAGCCTACATGTAGTGGTCTAAAGCCGCTTGATAGATCAACCTGGTCTTTTCATCTACAACGCACATCAACGTCTCCTCAAACGTGCTCGTTAACAGTGCTTTTACTGCAATATCAGCGGCTAACTCCACTGGCCACTTATAGACACCGGTCCCCATAGAAACAAAGGCAATGCTTTTTGCGTTAGGTACTTGACTGTGCAGTGCCAGGGCAGATGCGTAGGCATTATAAAGCTGCCGCCTCTTAAAAAGCATTGTCAGGGCTGTTTGCGTAACTTGCCAGGCGTTGTATTGAAATGCTTTTTTATCGCTTTTCCGAAAGCTGCCTCAGAGGCGTAACCAGCGGTTTCAGCAATACTGAACATTGAATCATTAGTATGTTGCAGCTTGGCCTTTGCTTTCATCAAACGTGTATTGGTTAGATAGGATTTAGGGGTGTGTCCGACCATATCGACAAACTTTTGTGTAAAAGCGGTGCGCCCCATTGCAGATGCCCTGGATAGCGTCTCAACAGTCCATTTTTCATCTGTTTCTGTGTGGATCAGATTCAGCGCTACACCTATGTGGGAGTCGGAGAGGGCCGCCATATAGCCATTGGAATGTTTCTCCTTGCGGATGTGCTCTCTGAGCAGTCGAATAAAAAAGACTTCTGCGATGTGATCAACTATAAGCCGCTTTCCGGGCTGTGACCCGTATGACTCATCTACCATGAGACTTGTCAGGGTCTCGTGCTTACGCAGATCATCATTTGACTTCGAACGGGCCTGAATAAAACAGGGCAGACTTTCAAGAAAGGGGTGTTTGATAGAAGAGTCATAGAACAGTGTGCCGCTTAGCAATATTGTAAGCTGTTCGTCCTCCGGTGAGCCTTCCTCAGCTGAGGCCCCCATTGAAGCCCCCTTCTGGAAAGTCTCCCCCCAGGGGCCGCTATCCGGAGCAGAGACTATTATTGCTCCCGTTTTCAACAATAAGAGACCGTCATCGCCCGACACTTTGACGACATTCTCTGCATCCAGCGCCTGGCTGCCGGGGCTATCACTGATCCAGTGGGCGCCTCCCGTGGGGAAGGCCACGCTATCACCCGCCTGCAAAAGCACCAGATCATTGCCATTGCTTTCTCGCAGGTAGCAGTGACCTTGTATGACGGTATGAAAAATACCTTGAGGTCGATAGATAATTTGCATATTCCAATGCGCACCCAATGCTCTGCAAATGTATATCTTTGCGGAAAGACGAATTGAGTTTAAAAGGTCAGATAAGGCGTCCATTAGCTATATTCTAACTTTAATCTAATCTTGCCGGCTATTACGGCTGCATCACTTTGGTAAAAAAGACAAGAAGTACGGTAAAACCAACGTTTTCATACAGCGCAATCAAGGCGACACTAAATTCATTGAAAAACCTTAGCCGCCTGCTTGGCGGTATAAGCTGGGGCTGAATGCTAGTGAACCTAAAAAATCTTTACCTCGCCTTTGTTGTTATTTCCATAGTGGCATTTATGGCAACTATGGGTCCACAACTGGCCGCTCACAGCTTTAATCCTATAACCTTAATGCACACGCTTATCAGCACACCTATCTCCACGGGCATGACGCTTAATGTGGCGATCGCTTGTGTCTGTTTGATGATTTTAAATCATACTGAAGGCCGAGTTTTAGGCATTAATACCTAGATCCCTTTTCTTGCACTTAATTTCTTTGGCATTGCCACCGGTCTGTCAGTTTATTTATATCTTCGCGAGCGAATTAGAGAATAAGTGTCAATTTATCGTTTGAGATGCTAATGAACATAATCTGAGAAAAAGTAAAAATTAATTAGAGGTTTTAAGTGGCGAATATCAAGCTTTATGGTTACGCAACCAGTCCCTATGTCCGGAAAACCGGGTGTTTTCTTTACTACAAGGGAGTTGATTTTACCCACGTTCCGGTTAATCCACTCAAAACCAAAGCTACCATTGGACACACCAATGGTAGACAGGTACCAGTGCTGGAAATAAACGGCGAGTGGCGACGGGAGTCCTCTGACCATGCCCGTTGGCTGGATGAGCTCTTTCCTGAAAAACCGCTTTATCCATTGGAGCACCGAGAAAAAATCGACGAAATTGATCGCTGGATAAGCGACACCTACCTGACAAGTCTTTTTAGGCCCGCCATTGATGGCGACTTCAACAGGCAATTTGTGTCCAGAGCGTGGCGCCTGGCCGCACTTGTGAGCGCAGATACACCGCTACCGTTACCCGTTCGCCTTATCTGGCCAATTGGGCTTCGAAAAGCATCTTTTATACAGCACATGGCCCAACATATGGATCTCACCAAGAGCCTTGATGACATGCGAGAACGCATTTTATCAGAGCTTGTGGGGCACATTGGTGATGGCCCCTTTATGGGGGAATTGGATCAACCCAGCATGCTGGATTTTGCGGTCTTTCCACAACTTGTATTTGGCTACATGTTTGGCCTGGAAGAACAGTGCAGCGCGGCAAATTACCATCCTGCTATCAAAGCCTGGTTGCAGCGCGTTGCTGAACACTTGCCGAAAAATCCGACGCTGGCAGCCGACAGGATGCAAGTCCAACCACTGTCCGGCGCTTTCGCCTGACACATTTCATAGTAAAAAATTATAAGTTGGATGTTTGATGAGAATGATGAAAAAACCTTGATGGGTGTTGGCGTTTTGGTCGTGGCTGGGGGCTATTTACTGTCACAGTATTGGTTTCACTTGCCGGGCATTATTTCAAATCTAGTGTCTCCCATTGCGGCGCATCAAACTGTCGTCTGGGAGCAGGGTCCAGCCGAGCCTCAGTCTGCTGGCGGCATGGGCGAACAGCCACCTAATGTGCTGCTGATTGTTGTAGACGATCTGGGTTTCAACGACATTACTTTCTATGGTGGAGGTGTCGGCAAGGGCAGTGTGCCAACGCCTCAGATTTATTCGATTGCCGCGCAAGGAATCCATTTCTCTCGCGGCTAGACCGGCAATGCCTCCTGTGCGCCTTCTCGCGCAGCGCTGCTCACCGGTCGATATCCTACGCGGGTTGGTTTTGAATTTACGCCGGCCTCACCACAATTTATGAAAATGATCAGTGGTGACAGCTTCAAAGAGGAAAATGCCGAGAACTATCCAGACCCTGGCTCGCTGGGCTTGCCAGGAAGTGAGCTTACCTTGCCTGAAGTGCTCAAGGAGAAAGGTTACCACTCGCTTGCGATTGGGAAATGGCACCTTGGTTATAATGATGGGCTAACGCCCAATGATCAGGGTTTTGATGAGTTCCTGGGGCTTCTGGGCGGCGGCGGGCTGTACTTGGAACAGGACGATCCTGAGGTTGTTAATTCAAAGCAGACATTCGACCCCATCGACAGATTTCTGTGGCCCAACCTCCCCTATGCGGTGCGGTTTAACAGGGGTGAACGATTCAAGCCCGATTCCCATATGACGGATTACCTGAGTCGCGAAGCCATCAAGGCGATCGAGGCGAATCGTAACAGACCCTTTTTTATGTATCTGTCCTATAACGCACCCCATACGCCTTTGCAGTCTGAAAAGCGTGACTATGACGCTTTAAGCCATATCGAAGACCACACGGAACGAACCTATGCGGGCATGATTCGTGGTCTGGATCGAGGCATTGGCCAGGTCTTGGCCGCGCTGGAGAAAAATGGCCTCTCGGACAATACAATGGTGATTTTCACATCGGACAACGGCGGCGCTGATTACCTTGGCCTGCCCGACGTGAACAAGCCCTATCGTGGTTGGAAGATGACCTTGTTTGAAGGTGGCATTCGTACGCCGTACTTTATTCGCTGGCCAGAAAAAATTGCCGCGGGTAGCCAATACAGGTCGCCCGTCGCTCATATCGATATCTTTTCGACGGTACTTGCCGCCGCAGGCCTTGAAGCACCAGCAGATCGCGTGATTGATGGCAGGGACATCCTCGCCACAGCGCTCGATCCAAAACAGCCCCCGCTTGATCGGCCATTATTCTGGCGCTCTGGTGGCTACAAAGTGGTACAGCAAGACGGTTGGAAGCTGCAGTTATTGGAGCATAACGGTAAAACCTGGCTGTTCAATCTTAATGAAGATCCTACCGAGCAAAACAATCTTTCCATCTCACATCCGGAGAAACTGAGTCAGCTTCGTAAAGTACTCTATTCGCTCGATGGCCAAATGGTGGAGCCCTTGTGGCCATCGCTTGCGGACGCGCCAAGGGCGATTGACTACACGATTGATAAGCTCCCCGACACGGATTACGAAACGGTTATCTGGGAGAATTAACGGCTTATGTATTATCTCTATGGTGCGCAGTTCTCGGCCTTTAGCGCCAAGGCGCGCTCTTATCTGATTAAACAAGGCATTGCTTTTGAGGAGCGTGCTGTCGGTCATCCCCGTTTTGTCGCGGATATCATTCCCACCACGCAGCGGATGATGATTCCTGTGCTGGAGACTGACGATGGCCTGTTTGTGCAGGACACCTGCGATATTCTGGATTGTCTCGACCAGCGAGGTTTGGAAACACTACCTTCGCGACCCGAAGGTGCCGTGGCCCGCGCCGTGACTCATTTATTCGAGCTCTTTGGTGGTGAGGGACTACTGCGGGCCGGCATGTTTTATCGTTGGTTTTTTGATGAGCAAAACATGCCCTTTATCGAGCAGCAATTTGGTCTGTTTATGGCGCCCAGTCTGCCCGCAGATCAGCGCCGGGAGCTCGCCCTCAGTCTAACGGGTGCTATGCGGGAGCGAGCGGGGGCATTGGGGGTAAGCGAGGCGACGGGCCCGGCTATCGAAAAAAGCTTCCTGGATTTCCTCGCTGCGTTTAATGAACACCTAGAGCAGCATCCCTATCTGCTTGGTGCGACGCCCACCTTGGGTGACTATGGTTTGCAGGTCATGCTCTATGCGCATTTGGCACGCGATCCCTATCCGGCTGCGATACTAAAGAATCGGGCGCAAGCGGTTGTGCGCTTTACCGAGCGTATGAACCAGCCCGGTGTCTGTGCGCCTGAATACATCGATTATGCGGAGGGATTTTTTGCCGATGGCGAAGTGCCCGACACACTCAAGGCATTGATGAAACTGCTGGCTGTGGATTACTTGCCTGAGTTTGAGGCCAACATTGATTTTCACAACCAGTGGCTGGACGAGAACGCGGTAGTGGCGGGCGCCCCTGTTTTTTCTGACCCACAGCGCCCGACACTCGGATTTATGCGCTTCAAATTGCGCGACACCGAAATTTCCTGCAGTTCACGCAGTTATTCGCTGTATGTTCTGCAGCGCCTGCAGGACTGGGTTGATCAGCTAAGCCCGGAGCAGAAGAAAGCTGTGTTGCAATTATTTAACGAAACCGATTGCATGCCCTTTCTGGAAAAACGTTGTAGCCGCAGAGTGGAGCGGGCGAACTATAAGGAAGTTTGGGGTGAAGCAATGCGCCCATTTGGCGAATAACAACGGTAAAAAATCGGAGTGACTTAATGTTTGATATTTTTGTAGAGCGAGTGATTGATAAGGATATTAATTATCTTTTTGATCTTTTTGCTAACGTCGAGGGATATTCTAGTTTCAGGGGCGTACAAAGTGCAGAGCTTTTGGAACCAGGCGAATCAGAAAAATATGGGCTTGGCGCTTTGCGTTGCATCCACCTTGGGGCAATGAAAATTGAAGAGCGAATTACCTGTTTTGAAAAGCCATACCGTCTCGATTATCTGATCGAAAATTCCAGTCCCTTGCCATTTAAGCACGAGTTGGGGTCGATTAGACTGCAGGAAGACAAGGGCAAAACCAAAGTGACCTGGATTCCCAAAGGCACCATCGATATACCCATACTGGGAGCCTTAGTGCTGGATAGAATTTTTGAGCGTAAAGGCAATCAGAGTTTTGGTTCATTGTTAAAACAGGCATCTCTGCGATAGCTGTAAGAGCGGATTGCAGTCGCGGGTATTTTACTTTGGGTCATAATGACTGTCCGCGGAAAACGGCCCTGTCGCCAGTTATTGGTTTTACTAAATTGAGGAATAAAAAGCTATGCTAAACGCCCTGCAACTTGAAGTAACTTTTCTGTTTGCCGCAATTTTCGGCATTCTGCATGTGATTTTTACCCTGAGGGTAGGCTTATATCGGCTTTCAAGCAAAATCAGCCTAGGCGATGGTGGGGATAAGGCTTTATTAAAGCGACTTCGCGCCCACGCAAATTTTGTTGAAAATGTGCCGATGGGTTTATTGTTATTATTGTTAAATGAGTTGAATGGCTTGGCAGAAAATACTTTGTTAATTCTTGGCTCGGTTTTTCTGCTTGCTCGTTTGATTCATTACGTGACGATTATCTCTCGCCTCTTGCCTGTTTTTATGCGTCCATTATCCATGATAGCTACCTTGGGTGTGATACTGCTTAGTGCCATTTTGCTGCTTGTTAAATAAACAAGAGAAATCAAGCTATGTCAGTTCCCTACCTCTTGTGAACCTTAAGCAGATTCCCGAAGGCGTCATAGGAGCCGGGCTAAGGTCAGTTAAATTGGGAGAAAAAGGAACAGAAATACGGTAAAAGCAACATTTTCTTGAGATGTAATTAGGGCGAAGCTAACGTCATCTAAAAATCGCAGCTGCTCGGGTGGCGCCTTAGTTAAGTTGTGTTGCCAGGTCTCTCGCTCAAGTGAAAAATGAATAGAGGTGTTAATTGCTTAATGTCAAACTGTACGGTTACTCAACAAGTCCCTTTGTGCGCAAAGTTGGCTGCTGTCTCTATTATAAAGATCTACCTTTTGAGTTTATTCCCGTCAATCCGATGGAGCCCAAGGAGATCGCCTTCACTGGGCAGACTCAGGTTCCCGTTTTGCAGATCGGTAATGAGTGGCGAACTGATTCTACTCCGCTCGCGATTTGGTTAGACGAATCATTTCCTGAAAAGCCCCTGCTGGGTAAAACTCCGCAGGAAAGGGAAAGTATTTTAGCGATGGATTCATGGGTAACAGATAGTCTTATTCTGGCTGGCTTCCGATCCGCTTATGAAGGCGAGATGAACGCGAAGTTTCGACATCGCGCATGGCGGCTCGCCGCAATTGTCAGTAGCCAGACGCCTTTACCCGATGAAATGCGCAACGCCTGGCCTGACCTATTGAAAAGGGCGCCTTTTATTAAACATATGATGTGCCATGCAGACGAATCAGAAACCTTATCAGAAATGCTAGCGCGTGTTCCTTTGCAGTTGATTGGAAATTTGCAGGGAGGGCCATTTTTCGGAGGCCGAAAAGAACCATCACTCGTCGATTTTGCCATATTTCCGCAGGTGGTATTTATGTACATGGTGGGTATGGATCAGCATTTAGGGCTTACGCTCGCTCCGCCGTTGAACAACTGGCTCAATAACATGAAGCCGTTAATGCCTAAGAATCCTTTGCTGGTACCTGATTTTATGATCGTTAATGACTTGCCATGAATAATTAATATCGAAAAGTATAGCAAAACTATTAGTCAGAACAATAATCACAAAAAGAGGGAAGAAAATCATGAAAATTCGCAAACTTAGGATGGCTGCAGCCGCAGCACTCATCAGTCAGGGTGTGATGGTGCAGGCTCAAACGACTTTGGAGGAGGTTGTTGTCACGGCTCAGAAACGCGCTTAGAGCATTCAGGAAGTGCCCATTTCCATCACGGCATTCAGCGGTGAATATCTGGAGGACAAAGGAATTCAGAAGATTGCGGGAGTTGCTCAGCTTACCCCCAATTTCAACATCGCTGGTTCAACACAACCCGCCGGTGCCCGTATACAAATACGCGGCATTGGCATTAAAATCCGATCACGGTAGCGTATCATCACCAAAATCCAACTTCAGTTCCTTGATGCGATTCTCACTGTCCTCGGCGCGCTGGCTATACCAATGGCCTGTACAGATCTATTGGTCGATCTTGGATTAAAGATAGATAATATTCTAATGCTGGATAGTCGAGGTGTTATTCACCAGCAGAGGGTAGGATTAGATAGCAAAAAACAGCGATATGCACGGGATGCGCAGAGTTGAAGTTTGGCGGATGCAATGCATGGATCAGACCTATTTCTCGGTTTGTCTCAGCCCGATTTACTTGATGTTGAGATGCTTAAAAGTATGGCGGCTCGCCCGATTATACTGGCGTTATCCAATCTAGATCCTGAAGTATCACCCGATTTAGTCCGAGAACATCGTCCAGACGCAATTATGGCTACCGGCCGCTCCGACTATGCTAATCAGGTCAATAATGTGCTTTGCTTTCCGTTCTTATTCCGAGGAGCGCTGGATGTCGGAGCAACGGAAATTAATGCTGCCATGAAAATTGCTTGTGTTCGAGCTTTGGCAAAATTAGCTCAAGCGGAGGTGCATGATAAAGTAAAGAGTTACTACACAGATGAAAGTCTTATTGGCTTTGGCAAAGAGTATATTTTACCCAAGCCCTTTGACCCAAGGCTAATTGATTACATCGCACCTGCAGTTGCACAGGCTGCAGTTGAAAGTGGCGTAGCCAGCCGGCCATATAGTACCCTTGAGAACTATCGCAAATCGTTGGTTGATGGTTTGTTTGAGGGCAGTTTACGTTCTAATACTTAATGTTCTCCAATGCGCTTTATAACTTGAAAAGAGTTTGACAGGATGTAGATTAAAGTAACACAAGAAGTAACACAGTGGGATTTTAAATTTAAATAACCCTATACTAATCAATAGCTTACATTCTATGTACAGTTCCCGCCGCCTCCACCAACAAATAAAACCTCAACCCGAAAGGGTTGGGGTTTTTTATTTGTTAGAGTGCAACGATGAAAAGCCCCGCGTAGTGGGTTTAAGCCGAGCTACTCTTTCAATAGAAAGGTGGCGAGACAGAGCAGTAGCAAGGTGACGGCGACCCCTCAGGGGTGAGGAGGAAGGACGAATAATTCCCGCCGCCTCCACCAAAAAACAGCCCCGAAAGGGGCTTTAAGGCGCAGAACGAATCACTGACTTAGTTTAAATCACGCGAGAAACGAGTGCGCAAAACCCTATACTGGGATCAGTACTTTAGGGGCATTAGTAACAGTAAATGGCTAAGCCATGGGCACTGCGTGCAACGAGTGAAAGCGGCTGAAACGTATAAATCAGTGGGCTAGAGCTATAAGTAGGTAAGCTGCGCACTTATTCTTGTTATAAGTGCAAATTTTCATATAGAGATTACCCAGTCTGCAGTGCGTTTAGATAACCAATAGAACAAGTTATTTTGAACTTTTATCCTGTTTAGAGTATCTAAATATATTATAAATAGAATAAAAGTCCCATACTTTAGTGCTTTAACACAAGCAGCCGTCTGAGGTAGCATTATTAATTTACTCCATCAATGGATCGACCGCGTTTTTTTCAAAATACGCGGTATGAATCAAAAAAAACATTCCAGGGCGCTCAGTGCGGTGAGACAAGATGGTTTGTCTATCCAAAATATCAGAGAGCAATCAGTTGAAATTAGCCTTGCAGCAGTTGAGCAGAATGGTCATGCATTACTCTATGTGCACGATCAGACTGCCGAAATTTGCCAAACAGCCATAAACAATAATCCTCTGGCAATCCAGTATGTACGCGATCAGCTACCTGAACTCTGTTTGGCAGCAGTGAAAAAAGATGGGTCCGCGCTTAAATACATTCGCGAACCCACCTTTGAGGTATGTCTTGAAGCTGTAAAACAAGATGGCAACGCACTTGAATATGTTCGTGAATATAATCTACATGTTTGTCTTGCTGCAGTCGATCAAAAGGGATGTGCTCTACAGTATGTTGGAGAGCAACATCCGGATGTCTGTATGAAAGCGGTGCAACAGGACGGTCTCGCACTGAGATATCTGGAAGATGAAAACCAAAATGTTGCTATATGCCTAGCTGCGGTGCAACAAAATGGTGACGCTCTGCAACATGTAAACAAACAATATCCGGAAATATGTCTTAAAGCTGTTGAAAATCATGGTACAGCGCTGCGCTATGTGGACGACCAAACTGATGAAATCTGTTTGGCAGCGGTTCAACAAAATGGACTTGCATTGCAATATGTTGTCAATCAAACGGATGAGATCTGTCTCGCCGCCTGTAAAAACAATGGTATGGCATTAGTGGATACTACAATCCAAAACAAAGAAATTTGCCTTGCAGCTGTCACTGATAGAGGTGAAGCTCTGCGGTTTGTGATTGAACAAACTGATCGTATCTGCCTTGCCGCAGTTCAACAAAACGGTTTAATGCTAAGCGATGTTGTCACGCAAACCGCGGAAATCTGCCGAACAGCAGTAATGCAAAATCAGCGCTCATTGGTGGATGTAGTTAATCAAACAAAGGAGATATGTGAATTAGCAGTAACACAGGATAGTTCCGCTCTTTTACATATCCATGAACAGACAAATGACATATGTTTGACAGCGGTTCGTTTGTCCGGCCAGGCTCTCCAATATGTGCGCAGGCAAACAGTAGATATTTGTATGGCGGCAGTCAGACAGGATGGCAGAGCGCTAAAGTATGTTTTAGATCAGACCGAAGAAGTCTGCATAGCGGCTGTGAAACAGAATAAAGAAGCACTTCGCTTTGTGCGTGGAAAAGAAAATTATCTTGTTTGCGCCTCTATTCTTGATTAATTACACTGCTTCATAGCACCTGTTACCACAGAAATATCAGCGGGTACGAATTGTTTAGATCAAAGTCAAATGAATAAAGTAATTACTTACAAACTTTTAAAATTTAGCTGATCAATAACACAGGTTAAAACACGAATGGCTATTAACTGTCTTGACAAATGATCTCGATCTCCCTTCAATAAATTTCTCAGAAAAGTTTGGGGTATCATAAACGTTAAGACTATATTAGCGAGCAAAGTCGGTAAATGGTGAAACAGCGATCACAATCTAAGCATTCGGTGAACCAGAATGGCCATATATCAGTCCTCAATAGGCTGGGTCGACTACTCAAATTGCTGAAGACTGTGTCATCAAGTGAGCAAGATGTCCTTAGAGATGTTCAAACCGATGGAATAAACCTCAAATATGTCGATAATCCAACAGATGAAATTTGTTTAGCCGCTGTTACACAAAATGCTCACGCACTTCAGTATGTAAAACATCAGACTCCGCACATTTGCTCCATGGCTGTCAGTGGTTCAGCTCTGTCATTGCAATATGTGCATGACCAGCAGCCAGAACTCTGTCTTGAAGCCGTCAAAAAACACGGCTTTGCTCTTCGGTATGTTACAAAACAAACTCATGAAGTATGCCTTGCAGCTGTTCAACAAGATGGTTTTGCTCTGGCCAATGTAAAAAACCAAAACTCGGAAATTTGTTTAGCTGCGGTACAAAACCGCGGGGATTCATTGCGATATGTGTTAGACAAGACCCCTGGTATTTGTCTCGCCGCTGTTCAGCAGAACGGTGAAGCTCTGCGATATGTAAAGGAACAGACTCCTGTGATTTGCCTAGCAGCAGTGCATCAAAAAGGTAATGCTGTGCGCTATGTTCGCGACAAAACAACATCTATATGCATGGCTGCAGTAAAGTCAGATGGAGGCTCGTTACGGTACATAAGTCAACAGACCTATGAGATCTGCCTGATCGCGGTGAAACAAAAACCCAGCGCACTTCGCCATATCAAACTATCAAAATTAGACAGAGCATCTCTGAAAACAATAGACCAGATCTCTCTAGCAGCTGTGAAAGTGGATGGGATGGCACTGAAACATGTGCACAACAAGACTGCAAAAATATGCCTTACTGCGGTCAATCAAAATGGGCTGGCTCTGCGCTATGTAAACGATGCAGAGCAAACCGAAGAACTTTGTTTAGCCGCAGTGACAAACAATGGACTTGCCGTTATTGATGTCGCTAATCAGACACAAGACGTCTGTCTTGCTGCCCTGAAACAAAATGGTTTAGCCCTTATAGACCTAAATGAGCAATCACAGGAACTGTCACTCGTGGCCGTACGACAAAATTATCTTGCCCTCACTGAGGTAGACGACCAAACATTGAATCTTTGTATCGAAGCTTTCAAGCAAGACGTATCTGCATTGCTATGTGTGCGTATGCAAACGGCAGAAATATGCCTAGCAGCAGTGCATATAAATCCTATGGCGCTTCAATATGTGCATGACCAAAGTAGCGACTTATGTTTAACAGCATTGAAAATTGATGGCATGGCCATTCAACATGTCCGCAGCCAAACATTGGATCTGTGTCTGACTGCAGTTCGACAGAACAATCAAGCTATCAAGTATATCCACAATCAAAATCACTACGACCAGTGTTTGAGTATTATTGGTCAGTCAACTGAGCAATAATTCCCGAGAAAAGCAATCGCTAAGAACTAATCGCTACGAACTAACAGTGATCATTTTTTGTCGTTATCCAGCTTGTAAAACATTATTGCGCGAAAAGCATTGGATTCCGTCGCATTCTGTGCCGTCTAACCCATCGAAAATTCATTGCAACCAAACTGTGTGCATCTATAGATTTTTTGACCGACCACTACCGCGAGATTGCTTACTGGGATCAGTTTGAATAGCCTTTAAGATTGGCCAAGGAAATCGAGACGTAAACTACTAACAAACACAAATTTAGGTTCAAAAAAGTAAGATAACAAGAGCTAGAAAAACGCAGAAAGCAACAACAGATTGGTTGTTAGTCGCTTATTTGGTCATTCAAATTATCAAGTAAAAATTCACTAAACTTTCTGACGGAGGGTGACTGACCTTTCCTTGAAGGGGTCATAAGACTTAATTGGGCTTTATCTGAAATCCAGTTCGGTAACACCCTGACTAGAGAGCCGTTTGCTATTTCTTCTCTGCACAAATAGGCGGGTAGGCTTACAATTCCAAGCCCTTCCATCGCCGCACTTTTGAGGGTGCCCATGTCATCACTGCACAGTTGTGGATTAAAAGGTACCATGGTTTTAAGTCCTTCCTTATCCTGCAGTGTCCAATGCCCCGACGCGGGCTGCCAACCCACCTTTAAGCTTTGCCGCTTAAATAAATCATAAGGTGATTTGGGGGTGCCTGTTCTTGCCAAATAGCCGGGACTGGCAAACAAATACCATGAAACCGTAGTCAGGTGCCGCTGAATAATACTCGAATCAGGTAAGGTGTCAGTGTGGCCACGTATTGCTACATCGATACCGGAAGACACCAAATCAATATTCTGATTGGTGACTTGCTGAACTAGCTCGATTTTTGGGTGGTCCGCCAAAAATTGAAGTACTAGATTTTTAATTGCAAATTGGGCCACGCCCACCGAGCAGCTCATGGTTACACGACCGCTTAAGGCGGATTTTCTACTCTGAATGGCAGCTTCTGCCGCTTCCATTTCTTCCAGGAGCGCCTTCGCATGCTGGTAGAAAACTTGACCCGGTTCCGTCACCTTAAATTGGCGAGATGTTCTTTGAATTAACTTGATATCAAGCCTTTCTTCCAGCTTCGACACATGCCTACTCAAACGAGATTTCGGGATATCAAGAGCTTTCGCAGCCGGAGAAAAGCCTTGCTTTTCTACTACATGGACAAAATAAAAATAGTCATTTAAGTCGATCATTTATCTGCTTTGGACTTTGTGGCTTCAGACGTATCGTTCTAATTATGGAACGAATATTTTGTTTTTTGTGTCTATAAGACCTTATCGTTCTAATGCTACTATCAAATCCATGGTTAGACAACAGCGAATCAGGAGATCAAAGAATGCATACAACATCAAAATCTGCCGGAAAATCTGCACTTAATCTAGCTTCACCTGTAAACTTTACATCGGCTAAGTACGGCAAAGCTCTTGAGATCGGAAGCGGTTTTACGGCCATGACGTTTAAAGAAAAAGATTATTCTGGTTCGATGGATCCTTTAGTCATGGTGGACCATTACAGGATGACAGCACCGACTTTCGGCCCGCACCCTCACGCAGGACTATCTGCCGTATCAGTACTTTTTGAAGACAGCGACGGTCTATTCCACAACAGGGATTCACTTGGCAATGACTTTGATTTGATGCCCGGTGACCTATACTGGCTAAAAGCAGGAGCGGGCGTTATCCACGATGAGTCGCCCCGACAGGGCGCGAAAATTCACGGGTTACAAGTGTTTGTCAACCTGCCATCTGCGGACAAGAAAAGTGAACCTAGTTATCTCCATGTGAGGGCTCAAGACATGCCCGTCTATGAGGAACATGGTGGCCGTATTCGAATTGTGCTCGGTGAAACTAATGGCATCTTCGGTCAGCAAGCACCGGCATCACCTATGACTATTCTCGATGGGCGCATTGATGCTCAATCGACGTTCTCTCACCAATTGAAAGGTGGGGAAAACGCCTGGCTTTACGCCATCAAAGGGGAGCTCGATATGGCTATTTGTGAGCAAGAAATAAATCTTTTAGCGGGCCAATCTATTGCCATCTCGTCGTCCGGCGAAACATCACTCAATACAGTTCGAGTTTCTAATTCTGGAAATCAACAAGCTCATTTTGCCCTCTTTGCAGGCAAGCCTATCGCCGAAGATTTTATTCAGAAAGGCCCTTTCGTGATGAATACAGAAGTTGAGATTGCACAAGTTGAAGCGGACTTTTCCGCCGGCAAGCTAGGTCACTTGAAATAACGCAACGATCAATATCAATAAACAAACTATTTGGAGAAAGAAATGAAAATTTTA
>Ga0206126_10001541_pt1 | contig 27368 bp, 42 predicted proteins | sample Helgoland_Spring_5_FD_148621 | JGI IMG/M metagenome (GOLD analysis project Ga0206126, IMG submission 148621) | Pelagic subsurface seawater microbial communities from Kabeltonne, Helgoland, North Sea - Helgoland_Spring_Bloom_20160412_1 | ecosystem: Environmental > Aquatic > Marine > Epipelagic ...
CTGATATTAAGATGCAGATGCAAGATGCTGAGTTTGACCATCTACAAGACATGGCTCACCATGAAGAACATAAACGTCTAATCGAACATGATATTGCTATCTCTAAAGAGACAGGGTTCTTTGCAGGTCTTAAAAAGGGCGTACGTCCTATTATCACCTATTGTTTCTTTGGATTTTTCTTATTCTATAAAACCGTACTAGTAATGGAAGCGATGAAAGCAGGACTAAATTTGTCCGATATCTCTGATGTTATCTGGGACCCACAGTCTCAATCTATCTTCGCAGCAATTATTTCATTCTGGTTTGGATCACGAGCAGTTGAAAAATTAAAGTAACTGTTTACAAATTTCGTGATCTGATATATAATACCTAATTCTAAAAATTCAAGCATAAAAAGAGGTACGTTCTATGACTAATAGTCTAGACATGAGGGATTTTCTGTCTCAAACTAAATTTTACGACTCATATTCCAGATACATCGATGATGAAAACCGCTATGAGAGTTGGGATGAATCTGTTGACCGTGTTATGGCTATGCATAAGGACTATTATAAAGATCAGATGAGTACTGCATTGGCAGGAGAAATGGCTACTGCTTCTAATGCATATAAAGAAAAACGCGTACTCGGCGCACAACGTGCTTTACAGTTTGGTGGTGACCAGCTGCTTAAACATCAAATGAAAATGTATAACTGTACGTCTTCATATGTAGACCGTGCATCTTTCTTCGGTGAGTACTTTTACATTTTGCTTTGTGGTGCAGGTGCAGGTTTTTCTGTACAAACCCACCATGTAGACAAGCTTCCTCAGGTTGTAGATCGCAAGAAGCAGGCTAAAGGTTATGTTGTAGAAGATTCAATTGAAGGCTGGGCATCTGCGTTGGACGTATTGATGTCTTCATACTTTGTAGGTGGTGGTAACTACCCTGAGTTTGAAGGACGACGTGTATTCTTTGACCTGACAAATATCCGTCCGCGCGGTGCTAAAATCTCTGGTGGATTTAAAGCGCCCGGTCCTGACGGTTTGCGTATGGCTTTGGATCGTATTGAGTACTTGATTCAAGGTCAAGTAATGGGTAAAAGCAATCCTGTTTCTTTACGCCCAATCCATGTCTACGATATTGCGATGCATTGTGCTGACGCGGTTCTGAGCGGCGGTGTGCGGCGTTCTGCTACTATCTGTTTGTTCTCACCAACTGACACAGAGATGATGAGTGCAAAGACTGGTAATTGGTTTGTAGATAACCCACAGCGTGCACGTTCTAATAACTCTGCGGTGATTGTACGTAAAGAAACCAAAAAAGAAGACTTTATGGCAATCATGGACAGCATTAAGCAGTTTGGTGAACCAGGGTTTGTATTTGTAGAATCCACAGAGCATACAACCAATCCGTGTGTAGAAATTGGTATGTTCCCACAGATTGATGGCGAATCTGGTTGGCAAGGATGCAATTTGACAGAGATTAATGGTGGTCAATGTGTAGATGAGGAATCATTCTATAAAGCATGTGAAGCAGCATCGATCCTTGGTACTCTTCAGGCTGGCTACACTGACTTTAAATTCTTATCTGATACATCCAAAAAGATCTTTGACCGCGAGGCTTTGCTTGGTGTATCGATTACTGGATGGATGAATAACCCTGATGTACTATTCGATGAAAAGATTTTGGAAAAGGGTGCCAAAATTGTTAAAGAGACTAATGCTCGACTTGCTGCTCTTATCGGTATCAATCCTGCTGCTCGGACTACTTGTGTTAAGCCTAGCGGGAATGCTTCTGTCCTCTTGGGTACAGCAAGTGGAATCCATGCTGAGCACGCTGAAAGATATATTCGCAACATTCAGTTGAATAAAGAGTCTGAGATTGCACAGTTAATTGCTAAGACTAATCCTGATATGGTTGAAGAATCAGTTTGGTCTGCAGCTGGTAGCGATTGGGTTGTATCATTCCCTATTACACCTAAGCCAGGTTCTATTCTTAAAGATGAACTGATTGGACCTAAGCACCTTGATCTTGTAGGAAAAGCGCAAAAACATTGGGTAAATACAGGTAAGAACAAAGAACTTTGTGCAGACCCAACCGTATCTCATAACGTATCAAACACAATTTTAGTGGAGGATTGGGACGAAGTTGCAGAATATGTTTATAGCAATAGGAATAGCTTTGCTGGTATTTCTTTCTTGTCTACTTCTGGCGATAAGGATTTCAATCAAGCGCCAAACACTGAAGTCATCGACGCTGAGAAGATGGTTGAAAAGTATGGAGTGGCTTCTGTATTAGCCTCTGGTCTCGTTGTGGATGGCCTGCAGGCATTCGGAGACCTTTGGATGGCTTGTTCTACAGCTCAAGGATTTGGTGAGGATATTTCTCAAGAAAACTCTAAGAACACTATGAAGAAAGATTGGGTGCGTCGATTCCAGGCGTTTGCCAGTAAGTATTTGGAAGGTGATCTTAAGCAGGCAGAATACTGTTTGAAGGATGCTCACTTGATTCATAAATGGGAAAAGATCAAAAGGTCATACCAACAGATTGATTGGATTGGTGAGCTTACTGAAAAGAAGTTTACTGACGTCGATACTCTCGGTGCGGCTGCGTGTGCCGGAGGTGCATGCGAGATCGACTTCTAACTAGTAATATCAAAACTTAATAAAAATGATAAATAGCTCCAGGTGAATAACTTGGAGCTATTTTTGTATATATGTGGTATCATGAATTTAAACCGTTTGAGCCAGAAAGTGCTCCGGAAGAATATATTGGATTTGTCTATCGTATTCAAGACTTAGATACAAATAAAAAGTATATCGGTAAAAAACTGTTTTGGAATCGACGCAAGACCAAAGTAAAAACTAAAGCCGGTGGTACTAAGACAAAATATGTAACTAAAGAATCCGATTGGAGAAGTTACTACGGTTCTAATGCTCAACTCAAAGAAGAAGTTGCAAATTACGGACCAGACCCAGAAGCTAAAAAATATTACAGAGAAATTCTTAGGTTATGTAAGACCAAAGGCGAATGCTCATACCATGAAGCAAAGTTGCAATTTGAATATGATGTATTATTAAGAGACGATTATTATAATGGTTATATCCAGTGTAGGATTAACTCGAAGCATATTAAAAAGGATGAAGATGATGGTGAATAAGATGACATTACAGATTCATGAAGTGATTAAAAAAGCTGCTAGTCAAAGCAAAAAGGCAGATAAGATTAAAGTCTTAAAGGAAAACGAATCTTTTGCTCTTAGGACAATTTTGCAGGGAGCTTATGATTCTAGAATTCAGTTTATTCTCCCAGAGGGTACTCCTCCTTATACTCCAAATGAACCACACGCGGTACCTAGTACCTTACACAAACAAGTTAAAAGACTTGCTATGTTTGTCAATCCTAAAGCTACCCAATTAAAAGACTACAAAAGAGAATCTATGTTTATTCAGCTTCTGGAAGGGATTCACCCTGAAGATGCTAAAATCGTATTGCAGGTGAAAGACAAGAAACCATTTAAAGGTATTTCAGCTGCAGTAGTGAAGGAGGCGTTTCCAAGTATCCTCCCTTAGTTACTATGATTTTTGAACCTCAACTACTAAAGGAATCTTTCTATGATCATTTCCCAAATCGAAAGACTCAGAAAAGACTATCGTGAACTAGAACACTATGAGTACAAGATGGCAAAAAAAGGTCGTTCAGACCTTGTGAGGAAACTGAGGCTTAAAAGGGATTTCTTAGGTAAATCAATATCTGATATGGAGGAACAATCCTACACTTAGTTGTGTACAATCACTGAAAATTAGTATATAATAACAGTACTGTTGCGGGGGGAGAGGTATACACCAATGTATCTTTCCCCTTTGCCTATAGTAACATATATGTTACAGTATCAAGTTTATATACAAAAAATGAATTTAGTGTTGTATTTGTGTAGCTACAAGTTATATATTACATATATAAGCTGATTAACTAAAGGACTTACATCATGACAAAGTTTGACAAAACACAGTTCGAATTCTTCGGTGGATACCTTAACTACCATGGCGACTATGAAGGCGCTGAGTACTACGAAGAAGGTAATTGCCACCCATCCCGTGTAGGTACTCGTAAGCCTCTCTTTATTGCTCGCTTCAAGCACGGTGGACCTTTTACTAAATCGAAGGTAATGAAGAAAATCGTAGATATGTTCACTGTGGAGCAATACGCCGAAATGATGAAGATTGGTAACACTCCACTCAATATCATCAAGCAATTCGACCCGGTGTGGTTCAACAAAACTCTTTACGGAAAATAAGAAATGAAACGTCAAACCATACTCAAGCGGATTGGAGAGCCTAATTTGTCTCTCTTTGACGCTCCGGGTTACTTTTATTTTGAATATGATGATGGTGTTATATTAGAAACACGTAATGTGATGGTCGATCGGCTTTCACACCTATTTATCGACGAGTGGGTTGAAGAAGGTAAAGACTTCGTAAAGGACATTAAAAATGAAAGCACCCAGACTTAAAGATTATTGGAAGTATAATTTTACCCAGACATTCTGGAATCTATACCTAACTAAAAACCCTATGGCCCGATTGATGGGACTTGATTTTAGTAGCTTCCTAAACAAAAAGAAAGATGAAAATGACAAAACTGAATGAAAAAGTAATCCTCACTGATTGTGATGGTGTACTCGTTGACTGGCTCTTTGGCTTCAAAGAGTTTATGGCTAACAAAGGTTACACTGAGCAAGACCCGACTGGCTATGCTGTATGGAAACGGTATGGGCTATTGAATAAGGATAAGGGAAGAGAAATCTGTGAGGAGTTTAATAACTCTGCAGCCATTGCTTATTTGACTCCAAACTTAGATGCTATTAAATATGTACGTAAGCTCCACGAAGAAGGTGGATACGTCCTACGTGTAATCACCTCTTTGTCGTTGAATAAATATGCATACAAAGCACGGCTACAGAACCTTCACGATCTTTTTGGTGAATCTGTAATCGATGAACTTGTTTGCCTAGATACTGGAGCTGATAAGGATGAGGCGCTCGAGCCTTATCGTGACACTGACTGTGTATGGGTAGAAGACAAAGTTCAAAATGCAGTACTTGGCGATGAATTGGGACTAAACTCTTTTTTGATTGATCTACCTCACAATCGTCATCTTGAATATCCTAATCGTGTAAACGGCTGGGAAGATATTTACCATTCTATTGTAGGAGTATAAAATGAAAGCACTTATTATCGGCAGCGTGTCTATGTTGGCACTTACTGGCTGTGGAGTTAACACATATCCAAGTCTTAATCAATGTACAGATGTATTGTACTACACCCCTGAAACTCCAGCATACGCAACTCTCGGTGCAATCGTAGGTTCGATTGGTCTAGGTATTTTGTCTGATGGCGATGTTGCTATGTCTATGATTGGAGCAGGAGCTGGTGCTGTAGTTGGTACTAACGCTGCTGGTGGTTTGCATTCACACGAGGTGTGTCCTACTTCTGAAGTAACTTATACAGAACCGGAATATGAACATGTCTATGAAAAGTAATATTCTCGTAGGATTAGTCGGAGCAATTTTTGCTTTGGCTACTCCTGCTAAAGCAGAGACTGCAATTGTAACTGAATCAAAGCCGTACGTACAGCACCAGTGACGAAACTAGTTCTTTTTGATTTAGATGGCGTCCTTATTGATGCTAAGGAAATACACTATAAAGCTTTAAATCAGGCTTTAAATGAAGAGTATCGTATTACCAGAGAAGAACATATTAATATATACGATGGTAAAAAGACTACTGAAAAGCTTACAATACTTACAGAATTTAAAGGCCTTCCAGAAAAATATCATCAATGTATTAGTGATAAGAAACAATCTTTTACCATGGAATTATTGGCTGAACTTAATCCTATTTTTGAAATAACTGAACTGTTTAAAGAACTTGAAACAAAAGGATATAAGATTGGAGTTTGTTCTAATTCAATTAGAAGAACTGTGCTTACAGCTCTATCTAAAAGTCAACTAATTCACCATTGCTCGGTGATTATCTCTAATGAAGATGTAAGAAATTCTAAGCCTCATCCTGAAATGTACTGGAAAGCAATGTCAATTATGGGAGCGCTCCCAGAAGAAACATTAATTGTTGAAGATTCTCCTCCAGGTCTATTGGCTGCGGAAAGAAGTAGGGCTAAATATATCAGGGTAAATAATCCGTATGATGTTACGAGAGAAAAGATTTTCTCTAATCTAGAAAGTGGTAAAATAATGAATAAGTGGAAATCCGAAAAATTGAATGTATTAATTCCTATGGCAGGTGCTGGATCTAGGTTTGCAGCTGCAGGATACACTTTTCCCAAACCTTTAATTCAAGTACATGATAAGCCAATGATCCAGCTAGTAACTGAGAATTTAGGTTTAGATGCTAATTTTATCTATGTGGCACAGAAAGAACACAAGAAAAAATATAATCTAGATACTATGTTAAATCTAATCTCTCCAGGGTGTAAAATCATTGAGGTTGATGGTATCACAGAAGGAGCAGCATGCACGGCTTTACTGGCCAAAGAATTGATTAATAACGATGATCCTTTATTTTTTGCTAACTCAGATCAGTATGTTGACTGGAATCCTGTTGAGTTTATGTATGAAATGCAGGAAAGAGATGCTGATGGTGGCATTGTAACATTTAAAGCAACTCATCCTAAATGGTCATTCGCAAAGGTAGATGATAACGGACTAGTCGCAGAAGTTGCAGAAAAGAATCCTATCTCTGATAACGCTACAGTTGGTTACTATTACTGGAAGCATGGCTCCGACTTTGTGAAGTACGCAGAGCGGATGATTGAAAAAGATATTAGGGTCAATGGCGAGTTTTATGTTTGTCCGGTATTCAATGAAGCAATTAAAGATGGTAAGCAGATTAGAACGCATGAAGCAAGAAGAATGTGGGGTCTTGGTACACCAGAAGATTTGGAGTATTTTATAAAAGAAGATATTAAGTAATGAAAGTAGCGCTACTTTTACCAGGGTTTGTTAGAGACTTAAGTTATCTTAATGCCTTAAATGTTTTCTTAAATAACCATAAGAGTTATGATTTTGATTTATACACTAGTAGTTATGATATAGTAGGGCTGCCAACAAAATCTTCTATAAATCATACAAAATATAAAACTACTGAATCTTTTGTAGAACATAATTACATTTCTAAATTTAAAAAATGTGAATTAGATGATTATGAGTCTTATAGTAAAGAGTGTTTACAGTTTGTAAATAAAAATAAATTATCATCTTTTATACAAAAATGCTCAAATGAGTTTTGGAAAAAATACAACGCTAAGTTTAAAATAAAGGAAACTGAAGAAACACTTTTAGCAAATATATTTGCTCAGTGGAATAAGGTATATAAAACATATTGTTTACTAGATGATCCAGATTCTTATGATATTATTATTAGATCTAGATACGATTATAATTTAAAAACAATGGACCTAAGCAAATATATTAATTTCTGTGATCAAGATAAAAAAACTATAGTACATAAAATTACGTTATTAACAAATCAACCTAAGTTAGTCGGTGGTGATAATATTAAAATATTTCCTGTAGACGGATTTGCAATGGGAAATCCATATACTATGAAAATATATTGTTCTTTTGGAAAACCTGAAAATTTTATTAGGAATATAAAAGATCAAAATTTAAAATCAACTAATTGGTTTCAAGGAAAAGGTAAAGATATAAAATTAAGTAATGAGGGATCATTGTCTTACTGGTGTCACAATGTTAACGGACTTGATTATGCAAACATATCCGATAATCATTTGAAAAAATATCCCAATATGAGAACGACTAAAGTATAAATTATTATCTGCGCGTAGCTCAGCTGGATAGAGCAACGGCCTTCTAAGCCGTGGGTCGAGGGTTCGAATCCTTCCGCGCAGGCCATTATTATAGGAGAAAGAAATGTTATTTCTTGGATTAGGCGCAGTTGGTCTTACCTTAACTGCAATTGTTGGAGGTTGGGTTATTTACGATCAACTTTTTAACAATACTGAAGAAGATACTACTGAAAGTGAAGTACCTACTATTGCTTATTATAGTGATGCTGAATGGTTTAGTGAACCTCAAGCTACAATTAAATATCTAGTTGAAGATGACGAAGGCATTGATGCCCAGCTAACTCTTAACGCAGTTATGGATTGGGTAGAAGCAGACGAGCCGAATATCTGGACGGGCGATTGGAACGTAAGAGTTTCAACTTGGAACGATGCCGGCGTAGTACAAATTAACGGTGATGCTTCTACTCTCATTAAAAATACCTATGATGATGTAGAAGTTCCTTACTTTACCGGCGACGGTTTTCTTGAAACAGCAATTATTGATTTGGAGTTTGCATAATGAATAATCGAATGAATAAAAATATCTCTAAAGAGTTTCGTAAACAGTTAGACCTACTAAATCGCTGGAAAAAGAAGCAAAATCCTAATGTTACTGTGTGGACTACTGTCAAGAATAGTGAAGGTAAAGAAACTTATAAGCATGAGCGGAAGAAGGCCAATGAGGCCTGGGGACAACCAGAACCATTCCGGATGAAGTAATGGAAAAACTAGCTGACTATATTAAAGTTTATCAGAAAATAATGCCAGATGCCTTATGCGATAAACTCATTGAGCATTATGATAAGTCTGAAGACAAGATTGTACGTGATGATAAACTCATGAAGTTTAAAGAAATTAATCTAATGGATGATGTATCTCTTCTAGAAGAGTTCAATCAAATGGCTGGTCTGATGGAATCAACATACCGGCAGTATATCCAAGATGTTTTTGGTTTATTTCCTAAAAAAATCTCGTATGAAGCACCTCGCGTGAAAAGATATGAACCAGGCGAAGGATACTTTGAATGGCATACTGATGTAGCCACGGCTGAGTCTGGTAAACGTATGCTTGTTATGTTTTGGTATCTAAATGATGTTAAGGAAGGTGGAGCGACTCAGTTCTTAATCAATGAAAAGGTCATGTCTGTTAAACCGCGTAAAGGTTCAGTTGTTTGTTTCCCGCCCTATTTCATGTATCCGCACAAGGGCGACGTCCCAATTAGTGAACCGAAATATGTAGTAAGCTCATATATAAATTTAGCGTAACATAAGAGAGGCAACAATGCACATTGAGAGTGATATCAAACTAGACTACTCGGACGTTCTCCTTCGCCCCAAGCGTTCAACACTAACGTCTAGAAAGGAGGTCAAGCTTACTCGAGCATTTGCATTTCCTCATTCACAACGAAAGATCGACGTCAATCCTATTATCGCAGCTAATATGGATGGCGTCGGTACTTTTGAGATGCTCAAGGTTCTTGCAGAAGACAACATGCTTGTAGCACTCAACAAATCGTACACCGCAGAAGAACTTCGCGATATGTACAGTCATGCAGCTATAAAAGATAGCAATCGCATGAAAGAAAGTCTTTGCCTAACCATTGGCATGCAAGATGCTGATTATGAAAAAGTCAAAGAGCTTAAAGATAAATTCCCTATTATTTGTATTGATACTCCAAACGGTTACATGGAGAAGTATGTTCAGTTTGTAAAGTCTATCCGTGAGCTTTGTGGTGTCAACAACATTATCATTGCAGGTAACGTGGTTACTGCCGATCAGACACAGGAGTTGATTCTAAATGGAGCTGACGTGGTTAAAGTGGGCATTGGTCCTGGATCTGTTTGTACTACTCGTATTGTTACTGGTGTTGGGTATCCGCAACTATCGACGGTTATCGAGTGCGCTGATGCCGCTCATGGGCTTGGCGGTCATGTTGTTGCTGACGGTGGTTGCACTTCTCCGGGAGATGTAGCTAAGGCATTCGCTGCAGGTGCAGACTTTGTAATGCTAGGTGGTATGCTGGCAGGTCATGATGAAGGTGGCGGTGAACCTGTACATAAATATATTCATAATAACGAGTACTACTTTGTAAAAGACGATGAGTCATATAAGCCGGTTATTGACCGTAAAGAGTTTCGTCAGTTCTATGGCATGTCATCTAATACAGCTAACAAAAAGCATGCAGGCGGTTTAAAAAACTATCGTGCATCAGAAGGTCGTGATATTCTTGTACCATACCGTGGTGCAGTAGCAGATACAGTACAATATATCCTGGGCGGTCTCAGGTCCACCTGTACGTACGTAGGAGCAAAGCAGATCAAAGACCTAACCAAGTGTGCTACATTTATTAAAGTAAACAATCAGTATAACAGGGTATACGAAAATGCTTAATCTTCGTGAACTAACTATGGAACAGCATAAAAATGCTGAACGTACAAAATTTGCTAAAAAACTTGTTTCAGGTAAAATTCGTCGATCCGAATATACTGCCTATCTTTGTAATATGTGGAGGATATACAGCTGTCTAGAAATGTGTGCGGTCAAATTTAATCTTTTTGAAGGGATTGAAGCAATTAAGCGGGCAAAGCTTATTAAGATGGATTACTTGGAGATAGTCGGATTAAAAAAAGAATTGACTGATCATGTTTATACGTGTAATACTACACTTAAGTACATAGAATATTTGTCTTCTTTACAAGATCCTGAAAAACTTTTAGCACATATTTACGTACGTCATATGGGAGACTTATCCGGTGGTCAGATAATTGCTGATAAGTTAAAAGGTAAGTTTCCAGCTAGATTTTATATGTTTGATGATGATGTTGATGTCTTAAAAGATAAGTTAAGAGAGAAGTTAAATAATAATATGACAGATGAGGCAAAAATTGCCTTTGACTTCGCTAAGAATTTATTTGCAGAACTGGAAAATATCGATGATCTGGAATCGATTGATTGAGATCCAAAACTTTTTAGAAAACAAATTTAATAATACTGGTAAAGAGATTGCTGAACCTGGAATGGATAGGTTCAATCAACCTGGATGGGTTAATCGGGTTTGGACTTCTGAATCTTATCGTCGAGCACACATTGATGTAGTTGATGCTAGAGAGACCAAAAAGCTTTGGATGATGCATGTCTGTATCTTTCCTCATCTTAATAGTGATGCACCAATCTTTGGATTTGATGTTATTGCTGGAAAGAATAAAATTACTGGCGCCTTTTTTGATTATAGTCCAACCACTGATGTAAATCATCCAATGGTTAATTGGTTTGGTAATACTATGGCTAAGTACGGTTATAATAAGACTAGAACACTTCCTGAGTGGGCACAAAAGATTTTTAGTAAACATATGGTTGCTGCTGGTAACGTATCAGAAGAATCTGAAATAAATATGATTACTGATATGGTCGACGAAGGTTTGACATATTACCTAAATAACGTAGGAAACCATAAAGGAGCTTTTGTCTACGATCATATGGGACAGTTAGCTCAGAACAGATATGCTAAATACCAAAAGCAAAACCCGCACACTCCTAGGACTATGGCTTCACTAGGATTGGATGAAGATGACGTGAAGCTTTTTATTGATAAATGTTTATTTCCTGAGGTTTAATATGCCAGTCTACACCGTAAAGAATAAAGAGACCGAAGAAGTTGTGGATGTTAACTGCCCTTATATAGAATTAGAAGAATTCTTGAAAGAAAACCAAGAATGGATTCAGCTGCTAAAAATGCCTGCCACTATTGGTGGAACAGTATCTACCCTAAGACAAGCAGGTCAAGGGTGGCAAGATGTTTTAAGCAAAATTAAAAAAGGTTCTGGTAAGGAAAATAATGTTAATGTCTAAGCAAAAAGGTGTCAGATCCTTGAAGCTGAAACTCGAAGACCTACCTGAGATCGAACCTATTACAGAAACACAAAAAAAAGTGTTTACAAGCTTCGAAAAAGGTGATAATATAGTACTTGCAGGTTCGGCAGGTACCGGAAAAACATTTGTAGCGCTATTCCTCGCTCTTGAAGAAGTTTTGGATAGAGAAACGCCTTATGATAAAGTCGTATTGGTTAGATCAATTGTACCTACACGGGACATTGGTTACTTGCCTGGGAATGAAGATGAAAAGAAAGATGCTTATACCGGCCCCTACCGCTCTATCTGTGATGAACTATTCAGTGAAGGTGATGCCTGGAATAAGCTCGTACAATCCGGAATTATTAAGTTCGAGTCTACATCTTTCATTCGAGGGACCACGTTTAATAATTCGATAGTGATCGTAGATGAAATGCAGAACCTTAACTTTCATGAGTTGGACTCTGTGATCACTCGTGTCGGTAGAGAATGCCGAGTCATCTTATCAGGTGATTACTACCAATCTGACTTTGATAAAGAAAAAGACAGAGACGGCATACTCAAGTTTCTAACCATTGTAGAGCAAATGAAAGACTTTGAAATCTTTGAGTTTGGTTGGAAGGACATTGTCAGGTCAGGCATTGTTCGTGATTATATTATGACCAAGGAAATGCTAAAAGTCAAATGAAAGGATAAGACATTGGCTAAGTTTTCGCGTTTTGACCCGCGTAATAAAAAGAATGGACGTCATAAAAAAATGACTATTGAACAATATCCAAAAGGATCCAAACGGTCAGATGTGGATAATGAGGATGATAAGTATCTTCGTAAGTACAAAAAAATTGATTATTATGATGACACTGATGAGGAGTTTGTAAGGTAATGATTGCCGGTAAAGTATGGGGTTCCACGGAACTAATTGAAGCTAACGGTGCACTTGAGTTTCACCGTATCTTCACCAAGAAAGGTGGAGTGTGTTCCAAGCACAAACATGAGTATAAATGGAACGGATTCTTCGTGGAATCTGGTTACCTGCTTATTCGCGTATGGCAGAATGATTATGATTTAGTCGATGAGACTATCGTAGGTCCAGGCGAATGGACCAAAGTAAAGCCTGGTGTCTATCACCAGTTTGAGTGTATTGAAGACTGCGTGGCCTTTGAGGTCTACTGGGCAGAATTTTCACATAATGATATCGTTAGGGAAACCGTTGGATACTCGTCGGACGTTTGAACACGTTAAAGTTCACTTTGATTATGATGACCTTCTTTCAGAAACAACTGATAATGGTCGCATGTACCTAACTGAGGACCGTAAAAAATACCCGTCTATTACTACTGTCCTCTCTATTCTTTCTCGTGCTGGTATTGCTGCATGGCGTAAACGTGTAGGTGACGAAGAAGCAGACCGCGTTTCTCGTATTGCTACTACTCGTGGTTCAGCCGTTCACCAGATCGTAGAGGACTATATAGATAATAAGCCAGACTATGATGCTGGTTATTTTCCTAATATTCTAGATAACTTCTTTGATCTTAAAAGCATCATTGATAAGCGTCTAGGTAAAGTCTACGCACAAGAGCAGCCACTGTACTCGCACCACCTAGGTGTGGCAGGTCGTGTTGACTGTGTAGCAGAGTTTGATGGTAAACTATCCATCATTGATTTTAAAACATCTAAACGACGTAAGACTCGTAGCAATTGCTACAGTTATTTTATGCAAGAAGCTGCTTACGCAATCATGTGGGAGGAGCGGACCGGCATGCCGATTACGCAACTCGTGACGATTATGTCAGTAGACAATGATCATCCACTTGTTTTCGTAGAACAACGTGACGATTGGACGGAGAAGCTTAATGCAACCATCGAACAATACCGAGGAGAACAGGCTCAAGCCTCAGAAAATCACACCAGTTAAGTCTGATGTTAGGTATTACACTGTTGATGGGACTTTTTGTTCCATCAATATGTGTCTAGAAAAATTTGATACTGTTACAGCTGTAGAAAAGAAAGCACGTAATGGTCAAGCGTATAGCCAATATTTCCATGTGTGTAATGAATGTAACAGGAAATATGAAACCTCACGAAATAAAAGCGATACGTCTAATGCTAGACGCGAAGCTGAACTGAAAGGTAAAGTATGAATATGGACCCGTTTGCTCCACTAGATGAAATGCTAGGTATGGGACAAAAGAATAAAAACATTTTCTCTGGTAAGTCTCTTGTTCAGCAGCATGATCTTTATCTAACAGGTGAGATTAAGTCTGCTGAACATTACACTGATTGGTTTGAACTTCTTCGCTCTGCGGGTAAATCAGATATTATTAAAATCCATATCAATTGTTATGGGGGTGATTTGTTTACTGCTATTCAATTGATGCGCTGTATCACAGAGTCTAATGGTAATATTGTAACTTCTGTAGAAGGCGCATGTATGTCTGCTGCTACCATGATCTTCCTGGCATCAGAGTCTTTTGAGGTGTCTGATCACTCTGCCTTTATGTTCCACAACTACTCTGGCATTACTATTGGTAAAGGCGGAGAGATGTACGAGCAGATTAACTTTGAAAAGAAGTGGTTCAATAAGTTAGTTAATAACATCTATAAAGACTTCTTGACAGAAGAAGAAATTAAGGACATTGAGCACGGCAAAGACCTATGGCTAGACGGCGATGAAGTCGTTATCCGTTTGAAGAAAATGGGTAAGTTTGAGGTTGAAAAACAGCTTAGCCTAGAATTAGGTGAAGAAGATGATGAATGATAACATTGTCGTGTTCACGGGCGGGTTTGATCCAATCCACTCTGGACATATTGACTTGATTAATGAAGCGGCTAAGATGGGCCGAGTTGTAGTTGGCCTGAACTCAGATGAGTGGTTGACACGTAAAAAGGGACAAGCCTTCCTGCCATGGCGAGAGCGCGAGTATATCCTACGGCAGTTTAAAAACATTATGCAAGTCATTAGTTTTGATGATAGCGATGGCACTGCAGTTGACGCCATTCGTAGAGTCAAGAATACCTTTGCGGCTAATAAAATCATTTTCGTCAATGGCGGTGATAGAACTTCAGGTAATGTCCCTGAAATGGAAGCTTTCATTAACGATCCTCAGATTGAGTTTCAATTCTCTGTCGGAGGGGACAATAAGAAAAACTCTTCAAGTTGGATTCTTGAAAAGTGGAAGTACCAAAAGACGTATCGTGACTGGGGATATTGGCGCGTACTAGACGATAAAGGTACAATTAAGACCAAGGAACTAGTTATCGAACCAGGTAAGTCATTAAGTGATCAACGGCATCAATACAGGTCAGAGCATTGGTATGTGTTAAGTGGCACAATAAATATTTGTGATAAAGTGCTAAAGCCACACGATACGATTATCATTGATCCTATGCAGTGGCATAAAGCAGAAAATACCGGAACAGAGCCAGCACACATTATTGAAATTCAGTATGGCGACAAATGCATTGAGGATGATATTGAAAGGCGCGATTGATGAATATTGCTGTAGTCACTACATTTAATAACAAGCTATATAAAAAATATGCTTATCGCTTTATGGAGACATATAACTGGGATTTTGATCTTCACGTCTATAGTGAAAACGCTATTCCAGGATCTTATATAGATTATATAGATCTTTACTCAGTACCTGGCTGTAAAGAGTTTGTAGAAAGAAACGCAGAGCGTTCTGCAAAAGACGCTCAGGTAAGTTATAAATTTGACTCAGTTAGATTTTCTTATAAAATTTACGCCTATACTGATTTTATTCTTAATAAAGCTAAAGACTATGACGGCGTAATTTGTATCGATGCCGATAGTGTTTTCTATAAACCAATTGGATCTAAATGGATTAAAGAACATATTCATAGAGATGATTGCATGATGGGGTATTTAGGTAGAGCAGGATACTACAGCGAGTGTGGGTTCTTGTATTTTAACATGAATCATAAAGACACTTTAGACTATGCTGCAGAAATGAAAAAAATGTACGACACCGACAATCTTTATAAAGAAAAAGAATATCATGATAGTTGGATTTGGGACGTAGTACGCAATAGGTTTGAAAAAAACAAAGGCACTAAAAATTTCAATATTGGTGACAATGCAAAGGGTCATGTTCAAGCCAGATCGCCTTTAGGTAAAATCTATGACCATACAAAAGGTAAACGTAAAGTAAGTGGTGTAAGCCCAGAATTTAAAAGGATTTAAATATGACTGAAGTAGAAATGCATTTGGGTGGTCACCTAAATAAGACGTGCATCGACGAGCCAGTACTTAAATACCTAAAAGAAATGTATGGTATTAAAAGTATGATTGATATTGGCTGTGGTCCAGGAGGAATGAAAGAGATTGCATCTCAACATAATATTAAATGGACAGGCGTAGATGGTGATCCTACTGTAGAGCAGGACGCAGTACATATTCATGATTATACTAAAGGTTCGTTTACTTTTGCAGATAAAACATTTGACTTGGCTTGGTCTGTTGAATTTTTAGAACACGTTGAAGAAAAGTATATTCCTAATTATATGAAGACTTTTCAACTAGCTGATATGTGTGTAGTAACTGCAGCACCTCCAGGGACACCAGGACACCACCACGTTAATTGTAAAGGGCTAGATTACTGGACTAAAGTATTTGCTGAGTACGGATTTAAATACGATGCAAACCTAAGTGGTTCTCTTAAGATGATTAGTACAATGCGGAAAGACTTTTTCAAAAAAACAGGTATGGTATTTACAAAGGAAGAATAAAGTGAAACTAGAAATTGGAGCTGGAGAAGCAGCTGGAAATAATCCAGACTGGAAATACTCAGATGTTAGAGCTGTTCCTGGAGTTGATTTTGTATGTAATGCCTGGGATATTGACGAACATGTAGAAGACAATGTTGTCGAAAAGATTTATTCTAGACATTTCTTTGAACATGTAACCTTTAGGCAAGGTGAGGTTGTTTTAGAAAAGTGGCTTAAAATTATGAAACCTGGTGGTGTATGTGAAATGATGCTTCCCAATATGGACTTTCATGTAAAACAATATGTCTCGGGAAATAAACCTGAGCATTGTCGAGCAGGATTTTGGGGCTGGCAACGAGGTGAGTTTGAAGAAGTTTGGGATGTACATAAGAGCGGATATAATGTAAAATCTTTGAGTGCATTGGTAAAGTCTAAAGGATTTGTTAATTATAAAAGCCTTAGATCTACTTCTGATAAACACTTACATGTAACATTTGAGAAAGCAGTATGATTAACGTATTCATTGGTTATGACAGTAAAGAAAAGGCAGCGTTTAGTACGCTGTCTTACTCTATTCTAAAAAATAGCACTAAACCCGTGGCAATCACGCCAATCTATCTTAAAAACATCAAAGATGATTTTGTTCGTGCAAGAAATAACTTATCTTCTACCGAGTTTTCTTTTAGTCGATTTATTGTACCTCATTTGATGAACTATCAAGGCTGGGCATTATTCATGGACTGTGATATGCTTATGAAAGGAGATATCGCAGAACTGTGGCGTATGCGTGATGATCGATATGCTGTACAGGTATGTCAACATGACTACGAACCTAAGTCTACTACTAAGTTTTTAAACCAAACTCAGACAGTGTATCCCAAAAAGAACTGGTCCAGTTTTATGTTGATGAATTGTTCTAAGTGTACACGACTAACACCAGACTATATCAACTCTGCTTCAGGCCTGGAGCTTCATCAGTTTAAATGGTTAGATACTGAGGAAATGATTGGTTCTCTTCCTTTAGAGTGGAACTGGTTAGCAGGTGAATATGAACATAAAGAAGACGTTAAAAATATTCACTACACTGAAGGTGGTCCATGGTTTGAGGCATACAATAAAACAGACTATGCTAAAGATTGGTGGAAATATCATTTCGAAACAAGTAAGGTAGGTTTATCATAATGGATTTTACTGCGTATCTTTCTACTACATCTGGACACAAACAAAAATTCCTAAAAAACTTCGGGAAGGGTGTAGAGAAGCACGGTGATAAAGTTAATTATTACAATGGAAGCTCCTATATAGATGCCGATGCTTCTATCGTGTTTGGTTATATTTCGTACCAAAATAGATCTCCTTCCTTGGACTTAAGAAAAAAGATCGCCAAGTCTCAGAGAGAAAAAAATGTTTTCTTCTTGGATAGTAATGCTTTTAAAGAATATGAACGTACTTTGTATCATCGCTATCCGATGATATCTCCTTATCCAAATAAATCTGAGTTCTTTGTGGATCATATTAAAGAAGACCGATGGAAAAAGATTAAAGAAGATAGTAAGATTGATGTAAAAGATTATCGCAAAGAGGGTAGTCATATTCTAATTCTACTGAACCGTGGTACTTTGGGATTTGCCAGTAAAGGATATAACTGCTGGGATTGGGCATATGAGACAGTCAAAAAGATTAGAAAATACACTGATAGAAAAATCGTCATTAAGCCTCATTCCAAAGATACTGATGTTAATAGATATGCCACAGAATTTTATAGTGATAAATCTGTAACAATCACTAAAAAGACTTTGAAACAGTCTTTAGAAAACGCATGGTGTAGTGTGATTCTTTCTAGTAGTGCAGGAGTCCCTAGTTTAGTTGAAGGTGTACCGGTAATTACCACGTGTGATTACAGTTTACTTTCTAAGTTCTGTACAGATACATTGAAAGATATTGAGAATCCAACCATGTTTGATAGAAAAGATATCTTTCAAGAATTAGCCAAACAACACTGGACTCTAGATGAAATTGCAAACGGAGATTACTGGGCTATAGCCAGAGAAAACTTATGCAAATAGTAGGATTTAGAGGTTCATATAGAAACTTTCCATTTCCATCACATCCAGACTTTCAACTAAAAGATTTTGGTGCAAGGGAGTTGATCAATCCTGATGCATATATTCAAACTAGCGTGGCTGGAGTGGCAAAGACTTCTAATAATAATCAGTATAGTTACATTCGCAAAAGAGGTAAACCGGTTTATGTAGTTGAACAGGCTATCTTTAGGCAGAACCTGAATATGAAACAGGACAAAGATACGTATCTTCGTTTTGGATTGAATCACTATGATTTAAAAAACGGATATTTTGCAAACCATAATTCACCCGATGATAGATGGAAACAAATTCAAAAAGACCAGGATATTGAAATTAAACCTTGGAGAACTAAAGGAGATTATATCCTAATTCTGTTGCAAAATCCTATTGATACCAGTTTAAACTCAATGGTACAGAAAATTCAATACGGCCAGTGGTTAGTAAATCTAGTAAGAGACATTCGTAAGATTACTGACGAAGATATCGTGATTAGACCACATCCGTTGTTTATCAATCGTATTAAGAATAATGGATTAAATGGCACCAAACAATATAAGAATGTTAGAATATCAGATGTACACAAAGGAACTAGTCCATCCAATGGGGGAGACAATTTAGCCAAAGATTTGGAAAAAGCTAGAGTCTGTATTTCTTATACTAGTAACAGTTTAACAGAAGCAATCTGTGAGGGAATCCCATCTATATCTTTGTCTGACGAGTGTTTTGCATGGCCTGTTAGTTATCATAATTTAGATATTTTAAAAGACCGAAGTTTAGTTTGCAATATAGATAGAACACAGTGGTTACATGATTGTGCTTATGCTCAATGGAAACTATCTGAGATTAACTCTGGCATTCCTCATAGGAGACTATTAAATGGCAATAGAGCTTAAAAATAGTATGTTCATCCATGTTCCAAAATGTGGAGGTAGAACTGTAAAAACTCTCTTGCAGAAATACGTCAGTAATGTAAAGATTATTGGGGACGTAACATATGATAGTCACGCAACTCCTGATACCAATAAACAAGTGTTTGGTTTTATTCGTCATCCTGCAACGTTTATTCATAGTTTATGGACACATCGAGGTAAGAAAAAAACAAATACGAGAGGACACCCCTGGAATTGGCAGACAGATATTAGATTAGAAAGAGAATGTAAGTCTACTGATTATAATGAGTTTGTTGAAAACATTTTAAAAGATACTAATTATGTTTGGGACTATTATCATTATTATTTAGGAAAGTATGAAAACGTTCAGTACGGTAAAATTGAAGACTTAACAGAAAGTTTAATCCGTATTTTAAAAGAAAACGAAGAAGACTTTGATGAAGATGGTATTCGTAGCAATATGATTGTCATTGGCGCTAATGATAAGAAAAAACCAGTAGGTTTATTTTCCAGCATGGATCCAGAGCAAATATATAAACTAGTAACAGTATCAGAAAAACAATTATGTGAAAGGTTTAACTATCATGCGCTTTGACAATCCAATCTATGATCATGGATTTAAGTTTCCGGATATTGCAGAATTTCCTGATGTTGCAGATGAGCCGCGATACAATGGCAATAATGCAGAAGAATATTTAGCTAAAATGAGATCTGCTATTGAGAATAAAAATCAAGAAGAGTTTTCTAATGGCTATAAGCATTTTATGAAAAAACCAGATTCAAAGTTATTTGATAAACTTAATAAAATGTTTAGCTTCTACTCCGGTTTTAAGAACAATAGAAAAGAAACTGGATTACCAACCAATAAAATTTATGATGAATTATTTGAAAATGGCATCTCATACCTTCATATTGATACAGATGATTTAAACAAAAAGCTTAAATCAGATATTAATCAGTTGCTTAATAAAGCAGATTGGCGTCCGCCACTTGGTACCTTTGATAGATTCAAACAGATGCCAGAACATGTTGGTTATGTAAATAATATGTTCAATAAATTAGGTATTCTTCAGGCTGCTACAAAGTATAATAAAGGTAAACCTTTACAAGTTAAAAATGTAGTATTGCATATTGCCAAACCAACAGATCAAAATTATAAACAGTTTTTATATGATTGCGAAACTGTCAGTAAAACTATTAACACGCACATTGATCCTAAAGAAGACGTTATTAAGTCAATGATTTACTTGAATGAGATCGGAGAAGACGACGGTCCATTTAAATATGTTGAACAGTCACAGCGTTGGATGCATGATGATTTGCAAGATTTATTTGGTCGAGCTATTACAACTGGAAGCTATTGCCATGATGAAGAATCCAGAGCATCTGTTTTTCAGTTACCTAAAGAGTTAAGAGTATCTCATAACTTTGGTAGACTTCTATTGGATGGAACCCCTGAACAGGATTTTATTTTAGATAGACAGACGTCAATGACAAGTGATAAAGCAAACTGTTGTGTTTTTGATACTGCAGGAATTCATCAGGGTGGCGTGTGTAACACCGGAACTAGAATAGCATTACAGGTATTAATGAAATGACTTTGAATTTAAGTGATAATGTTTTAAAACGGCGTGTATTTAAGCAAGCAATTCTTGATTTGCATATCAAAGAGTTCATGTTAGGACAAACAAAAAAATATTTGTTTAAAAATAAAAACACAATTGATATAGGAGCCGCTACTGGAATGTACTCTAGCTTTTTTGCTAAGCATTCTAAGAATGTATTTTCTTTTGAAGCAGTTCCTCCTGTCTATAAACAATTGGCATTGCTATCAGATAAAATTGATAATCTTAATGTTTATAATTTAGCGGTTAGTGATTTTTCCGGCAAATCTGATTTTTATGTCGATGATAAGCGCCTATCTAATTCAGGATTTCAAAATCTAGTTGGCGGTCAAAAAATAGAAGTAGACACTATTAAACTTGATGGATTCGGTATCGATAACATTGGTTTTATGAAAATCGATGTTGAAGGTAATGAGCTAGACGTCTTGAATGGAGCTGTAGGACTTATTGAAGAATATTTACCTACGTGCATGGTTGAGATTTATGATAAGTTCAATAAGTATCCTGTTGAAACTACTTTTGATTTTTTCTTTAGCAGAAACTATAAATGTTTTTATAATGAAAGAGCAAAGGGCTTAAAACAAGTTCGCAATATCAATGAGGCTTTAGAAGCACAAAAAATTATAGAAATCACAGATGGAGATTTCTTGTTTACTCAGTAAGGATACATTATGATTGTTACTCATAAGATGGATTGGGACGCGTGTCTCAGTCGGAAAATTTGGCCTCATGTGAAAAAAGGCTGGATTGACGAATTTAAATATATGAACTTTTTCTGGGGTTTGGGCGGTGATAACCTTACAAAACTTGCTGAAGTTATCAATGTTAAAAAAGAAGAATGGTGGTTTGTTGATGTTGGATATCTAACTAAACAAATCGTACGATATCCTGAACCTAAGATTGTTGATAAAGATAATACTTATTTCAGGATCGTAAAGGAAGCTTTACATACTAATGTTCATAATTATAATGATCCTAGCAGACTTAGATATTTACAAGAAAATGATATTGTAGGTGAGTTTCCAGGCTGGAATGAGAAAGGAGATCATATTTTGATATGTCCTTCCTCAGAAACTGTTACTAGATCCTTAACTAAAATGTCGGTAAAAGACTGGACAAAAAAGGTGATTGATGATCTTAAAGAGGTTACTGATCGCCCTGTTAAAGTTCGAATGAAACCCAGACCTAAGAATAAGTTTTGGGGAACTGATATTAATGACGATTTGGAAAACTGTCATGCATGTATAACCTCTCTTAGCCTATCGGCTATTGATTCCGTGATGAAAGGAGTTCCTATCATTACATATAATGCTCATGCTGGATCATCTTTGTCCGCCAAAAGTCTACAGCACATTGAAAAGTTAAATAAGCCATCAGATAAAATAGTAAATGATTGGTTGGCTTCGCTTGCTAATAATCAGTTTACACTAGATGAAATCGGCAACGGTACAGCTTATGAGGTATTGAAAAAGAACTATGGATAATGTATTTTTAACAGGGTGCGACCGTAACACAGAATGGATGTTAGAATGGTGGTTTGAAAACTATTCTAGATATAATGATTTGCCTGTTATTTTTGCAGACTTTGGTGTCAGCAGTAGTTGTCGACAATATGTAAAAGAACATTTTGCACATATTATTACTTTCAAACCATACGAATATAAGGCGTGGTTTCTCAAACCTAAAGCCATGATTGAAGCTTCACACCGAGCTAAGAAAGTGTGTTGGATTGATACCGATTGTCATGTATTAGATAACATCTCTGAAATTTTTGAGTATTCTAAACCAGAAAAATTAGGGATGGTACAGGATAAACCATGGTCTAAACGTAGGGGTGAAGTTTGGCATAATTCAGGAGTTGTTCTTATTGAAGGTACTCCAAAAATTCTGCACAATTGGGCCGATCGGATTGAAAAAAGACCAAAAGTTGGAGATCAGGAAGTTTTACATGAGATGGTCAGAGGTGACGACTTAACTAGAATGATACATATTGAAGATCTGCCGAATATGTATAATTGGTTAAGAATCCAAATAGAACACGACAATCATGATTCTAAGAAAAAGAAGATTATGCATTGGACTGGCAACAAAGGTAAGAAGATTATTAAGGAGATTATGAAGAGTGGCTGATAATATTGTACATGTTATTGGTAATGGTGATAACGCTGTTTGGTTTGATAATGCTTCAAAGGGTAAAAAGCTTGTATGCAACAAACCTATGGTAGAGGTTCGTAATCCATATGCCACGTGTATCGTAGATTTTAAGATGATGAAAGCCTTGACTGAAGGTAGTATCAATCTTGATGGTTTTACTTGGATTTTAGGTTATCGTCCTAAGATTTGGATGGAAAAACATCCTGCGTTTCATATGCGCCATGCTTCACACATTAAAGACTTTTATACGGTTCTTCCTAAATATGCAGGCAAGGGAGGTCAGGGATATACAAATCTAAACTGCGGTCACTTTGCCACACACTACGCTGCAAATAAACTCAAAGCCGATACTATCCATTTATATGGATTTGATTGCTTATTTGATTTTAGTACAAGATCCATGACGGACTTTGCCTTACAGTCTGATAGAGGTAACAATAACACTCAACGTTTGACCGATACCTGGCGTCACGTGTTTAACGGTATTTTTAATGAGTTTAAGGACACTCAGTTTGTTTTGCACCATAAACACTCCAACTTAAAAATTCCTAAGACGGATAATATGGAGATTGTAGTCCATTCTAAAAAGAAAAAATCTTAACTAATAGTTTGTAAAAAATGCAAATTAGCTGTGTACATTTGCGTTGAAAGAGTATATATTCATACCATAACATCGACACAGAAAGGTATGAACGATGGCTCACGAAATTGAAATGGTAAACGGTGTTGCTCAGATGGCTTATGCAGGTAACCTTCCTTGGCATGGTCTTGGTGCTGAAGTATCTGACGATATTTCTACTAATGATATGATGAAGGCCGCAGGCCTTGATTGGTCTGTAACCAAGCAGCCTATGTACTACATGGATGATCTGGGCGAGATGGGTGAAGTACCTGGTAAGACTGCTCTGGTCCGTTCCACTGACAACAAGGTCATGGACATTGTAGGTGAAGGCTGGAACCCAGTACAGAACCAAGAAGCATTTGACTTTTTTCGTCAGTTTGTAGATGCTGGTGATATGCAGATGCACACTGCCGGTTCTCTCAAAGGTGGTAAGATGGTCTGGGCTCTGGCTAAGATCAACGATGGTTTTACTATCAAAACTCCACAAGGCGAAGACACTGTAGAATCCTACCTTCTCTTCTCCAACCCACATCAGTACGGTAAGTCAATCGACGTACGGTTCACTCCAATCCGTGTGGTGTGCAACAACACTCTTACTCTCTCCATTAACCAGCAGGTAGACAACTACGTTCGCGTGGGTCACCAGACTCCATTCGATGCAGCTACTGCAATGGAAACCCTTGGCATGGCTCAGCAAAAGATGGAGACTTACCGCAGTGCAGCTGAGTATCTTTGTCAGAAGAAGTATACTTCTGAGCAGATGGTTAATTACTTCAACCAAGTATTTCCTTCTGCTGGTGAGAAAGCTTCCTATAAAGCACGTGAAGCACAAGAGGTTATGCACACCCAAGCAGGTGCCAACCTTGGTGAAGGTACTTTCTGGCAGCTCTTTAACACTGTAACCTACATGGCCGACCATACTCTTGGCCGAAATAATGATAACCGCCTTCAGTCTTCTTGGTACGGCACTAATGCCAATGTCAAGAAGAAGGCACTTGAACTTGCAGTCGCAGCATAGGAGAAATGAAAATGAGTTTTTGCAATGAAGTTCGTATTGGCTTTACCCAAATGGTTGGCCAAGAAGGTTTTACAACCAAAGAATTTGCTCGTAAAATAGGGTTCATTAATGATAATATGAGCCCGGGCAAAATCGGAAATATCATGACTAAAATTACAGATGAGGCTAAAAGATGCCGGGCACATGATGATAATCTTGTGGTAAATCCTAAAAAGGGTATGCCGGCGGAAAAGTCTGATCACGCTCACATGATGGAAGAGCTGGGAGTTCGTCTCTACCTGGAAAATTCAAAACCCAGTAATTCTGAAGGTAAACGTCGCTCGGCTCACCGTTTCAAAGTTGTAGCTATTGATACACAAAAAGTATCAACTTTTGTGAATGCATCTGTAGGAAATACATTTGAGCAGATTACTACACTTGCAATTCAAGAAGCAACTGACCAACAACTTATCAGCGAACTCTACCGGAGAAGTAACAATGGCTGATACAAACATGATGAAAAACTTTCTTGAGAAGGTTCAGAAGGGTATTGTTGACGTCCGCTTTGAGAAGGCGGACGGTACCCAGACCAATCGTAAGGTAACTCTTTCCCCAGATTGGATTCCTTCTGATCAGCCAGGCGTACAACAACCTGAGTATGAAGACCTGCTAGAAAACAAGGATACGATTATGGATAAAGACTACCTTCGTGTCTATAGTGTGACTGATCAGGGCTGGCGTACGATTAAGCCCAGTAAGTTAATTAGCTGGATTGGTTCTTAAGATGCTTAGGTACTTTTTGCAATACTTAGTTCTTCCAGTAGGTACTATGGTTATGGCATTAGTCTTATCTTATATTAATGCTTTAACTGGGTGGCCTGGATACTAGTAACAAAAATGTAACACCCCTAAGATAATCTCGCAAGAGTGCATTTTAGGGGTTTACTTTTATGCCATAATGTCTTATATAAGTAGTATTGATTGATTGATTGGATATTTTGATATGCGTAAGCAAACTTTGTATATTGTTATTTTTGTTCTTTCTTTCATTGCAGGTTTTTGGGCATACAATGCCTTTGCAGATGAGACACTTGACTGCAACGAAGTAAGTTTCGGTGAGTATGACTACACTGCCATTTCAACTAATCTTCCTACTCGGAATAACAACCCCGGCAACATCCGTAAGACGAAGGTAACCTACTATGGTGAAACTACTAATGAGTCTGGATTTGAGTCGTTCGCTGCTCCTGAATGGGGATATGCAGCTATGTTTGATCTTCTGGACCGCCTCTACTCTGGACTCTCTTTGAGTGAAGCAATCTACAAGTGGGCTCCGCCTGTAGAGAATGACACAGAACGGTATGTTCGGTTTGTTGCTAAGAAGACTGGTTATGACCGGAATGAGTATAAAGTAAATGTTAATGATGAAAGCATCATCGAGTTTGCCAAGTGGATGTCTGTCCTAGAAGGCATGAAAGGTTTCTCTGATGATGATGTAAGTTTTGGATATATGGTATGGGATAAATGTTACAATGACTAACATGAAAATTTACATTCTTAGTTTCTGGGATTATGAAACCGCTGAGACGGAGACTATGGGGTACTATCAAACGAAAGAGTTAGCAAAGTTGGATGCACTTGAGTTGTTTATCCGACTCAAGCGAAGCACTAAGGACGCATATGCCGAGCTGCAATATGAAAATTGGAGCTTTAAGAAATTTTGGGACAGCTATTACTTGCACCTTGATTCTGCCACCGTAGAAATGAGCGATGAATAATGATTAAGTCAGTGCATCACAAGTATGGTACAATAATTGATCCCCCTTCTGGATGGAAGTATGGTTTCCCTAAGCATTTACCAGATAGTAAAGATTATAAAGAGATGCTTAAGGAAAGCGGTTATCCAGAAAAAGATATTGATTTTGCAATGAAGCATTCACGAATGTGGTTTACACATGTCGGGTTTAGTTTGGTGAAGGACGATGAATAATGACTAATATTTATTTTGATTTTGAAGATGGCAACGGTCCTGTACCAGCACACCAGCATCCTAATGGCGGTGGCTGGGTAGCTGATACTGCTAAAGTATATGAGACTTCTTATGTTGGTCCTGATGCTCAGGTCTATGGTGATGCTACAGTCTCTGGTAATGCTCGGGTCTATGGTTATGCTGAGGTCTTTGGTAAAGCTCGGGTCTATGGTGCTGTTGAGGTCTATGGTAATGCCACGGTCTCTGGTAAGGCCACGGTCTCTGGTAATGCTCGGGGCTATGGTAATGCCACGGTCTCTGGTAAGGCCACGGTCTCTAGTAATGCTCGGGTCTCTGGTAATGCTCGGGTCTCTGGTAATGCTCTGGTCTCTAGTAATGCTCGGGTCTATGATGATGCTTGGGTCTCTGATGATGCTCGGGTCTCTAGTAATGCTACAGTCTCTGGTAATGCTCGGGTCTATGGTAATGCTTGGGTCTCTGGTAATGCTAAGGTCTGTGATGATGATCGGGTCTGTGATGATGATCAGGTCTATAGTTATACTAAGGTCCAGAAAGAGACCAAGAAAGATCGAATTTTTAT
>Ga0206126_10001544_pt1 | contig 27328 bp, 30 predicted proteins | sample Helgoland_Spring_5_FD_148621 | JGI IMG/M metagenome (GOLD analysis project Ga0206126, IMG submission 148621) | Pelagic subsurface seawater microbial communities from Kabeltonne, Helgoland, North Sea - Helgoland_Spring_Bloom_20160412_1 | ecosystem: Environmental > Aquatic > Marine > Epipelagic ...
CATCTCTCGCATCTCTCGCATCTCTCGCATCTCTCGCATCTCTCGCATCTCTCGCATCTCTCGCATCTCTCGCATCTCTCGCATCTCTCGCATCTCTCGCATCTCTCACATCTCTCACGCCCACCGGGAGCTTTTTTTGACAACGAGCGAGGATCGGATGGCATCTCGCTCCGCGGAAGCGACGCGCATGTCCACGGGGCCCGAGGATCGAATTCATCTACGCGCAACGCGGCGGTCGACTGGAGATTACCGCGGTCCCGTATACGGCTCGGCGCGCGAACGCGACCGCGTCTGCGGTCACACACGTGGCATCTTTTCGAGCTGTGGCCCTAACGCCCACTCCCTCCCGGCAGCCGTGAGTAGCAGCAATTTGCGGAAACTGTTCATGCGGTCCTGCGAAATGGTCAACGCCGCGCCGTGACTCAGTTGTAACATGGCGGCGCACACGAAGGCTCCACAGTCCAATCCATTTTGCTGCTCGTGATTAGTGCTGTGTATGTTCCCCATATCCTTGAAAGTTGTACCCCGCCGTGGGATCGACTCCGGGTACGACCACGCGCTCATAAATCGGCTCCTCTTCGTTCGGTGAAAATACTCGATTTTGGCGTCTAGAAACCGCCCGACGGTCCGCACCAGTTTGGAACGGGTTTGCGCATACTGGTACCTTCTGTCGTCTTCGTTGACAAACGAGTCGACGTAGTACAGTCCGTGATTGCGTATATCGGCGACCACTAACACCCAGTGCAGTCCATAATTGATTGGGAAATATAAAAAACGGGTGCTGAGAAATTGCAGAGAAGACTCATGGAAGAGCCTCTCGATGTCCTTCACGGTCCATCCTGTTTCCGTTTTTTCCGCTCTTTTGTAAAGGCTGCCAAAACTCGTATCCACGAACATGTGATCTCGTGGATCGACCTGGGTACGCAACTGTGTCATAAACAGATCGACGATTCCGTCGTTGATGTAGTAGAGGTTGGGGTTGGACGGCCGTTCGTTCGGCGATTGCCTCAAACGTAATAACTCACTCGGCAAAAGGTCCATGTTCTTCAAAAGTAATAACTCGCGCGGCAAAAGCTCCGTTTTAGACACATATCTCGTTGCAATATCAATATATTCGTCATATCGGTAAGATTGGGTTTTGTCCACTGACGGCAACTCGAATGTCTTACCGAACGTCTCGCTTAATGTGGTGGCAGAAACAGCATCAGCCTTTCCATACTCATCAACGACATCCGCTAGCGCCGAATTCAGTTGGTCCCTATACCAAGGGAGTGTGGTGGCAGAAACAGCACCAGCCTTTCCATACTCATCGACACCCGGTAGCACCGAATTCAGTCGGTCCCTATACCAAGGGATTCCTTCTCGGAATTTCTTTAGGTCGTTGCGCTCCGCAGTCAGTCGTCTCACCTCGCTAGATAGCTCATTAGACGTGGCGCGTAGCGCCTCCAGTATCTGATCGTTCTCTCGGGATTGATAACCCTCGTCGACCTTGCCAAAATCAACTCCGGCATCCTCCTGAGTACCAATGATCTCGTCGAGGTTTTGATCGTTGAAGTCGAATTCGTCACCGGATCCGCCGGGATTGGCTCCCATTTTGGGAACGGGTATTGCGCCCGTGTTGACCCCCGCTTCGCCCGGGTTGGCCCCCGCTTCGCCCTGGGCCGCTGCCTTCTTCTGGACCGACAAAGGGCTCAGCGACGCAATCGGCCTCACTTTGCTCTCGAGTGAGGCATCACCCCAAGAACGAGCGACCTCGTCGTAAATTGCGGATCCGCCGGGATTGGCTCCCATTTTGGGAGCGGGTATTAAGCCCGGGTCGTCTGGGGCATCATCCCAAATACGAGCGATCTCGTCGTCAATTGCGAATTCGTCGGGATCGGCTCCCACTTTGGGAACGGTTATTACACCCGGGTTGATGATCCTCGCTTCGCCCCGGTTATTCCTCGCTTCGTACCGTTTCCTCCTCGCTTCGTGCCGGTTATCCCTCGCTTCGTGCCGGTTATTCTTCGCTTCGTACCGGTTATTCTTCGCTTCGCCCCGGTTATTCCTCGCTTCGCCCCGGTTATTCCTCGCTTCGTACCGTTTCCTCCTCGCTTCGTGCCGGTTATTCTTCGCTTCGTACCGGTTATTCTTCGCTTCGCCCCGGGTCGCCGCCTTCGTCTTTGGCCGCCTCATTTTGCTCGTGAGTGAGGTAAGTCGATCGGCAGCTTCTGCTTTATTGCCCTCCACCAAGCTACTCTTCACGAGGGTCGCGAACGCATCTGTGAAATGTCTTTTCTTAAACCGTTTTTTTGGGGAGGGCAGGGAGGCGGAACATTCGTTCTTCGCGAACCACGCTCGCCACCCCCGTTTATTCGGTTTTTTCCCATATCGCCGCAGTCCGCATTGGATCTCGATCGCGGTTGCCTTCTCGATGATTTCGGCGAGTTTCGATTTCGAGATTGATTTCGAGGTGCTATTGGGACCTAGGACGTCGACGATCATCGGATCCATGTGCCTTTATTATGCATCTTATTTTGTGAGTGGCTGGGGAAACGAACCACGAACCACGACACGAACCACGCACCATTCCCCGAGTGCCATTCTGGGAAGTTCTCTCTCTCTCTCTCTCTCTCTCTCTCTCTCTTTCTTTGGGGCCCTGCTCCGCCCCGATGTCAGCCCACCGCCAGCGACATGATAATGGCATGTCGCTGGCGGTGATACTGTGGTGTCCCAGTGCGTACTAGTGCGGCCTCGGCGCTGCACCGCAACAAATCTCGACCGGATGTATGTAGTGTATGTATACCAATCCGAAGTGTCAATCCCAACAAGCCACAACGTCTACGAATCCGCGTCGAGATTCGCGAAAGGTACACGACCACGACGTGGACTAAGGTTGGTGTGGACATTGCATCCGAGTTGTTCGGTTAGAAACACTCGATTTGTCATCAATACCCGACGGGCCATTGTGACCGGACGCCACATAAAGGGGGACAAAGCGTGTGCACATTCGGTAAATATCGCGCATCGTCGTGCGACGTAGACTCCGTAGCGTCAATCGCATCACAGACGTGAACGCGCGCATATTCCACACGATCAGCTTCGATGGGACCATACACAAGGTGTCGTTGGGTTGAATCACCAGATCCATCCATTCACGAGGAGGGTCCGAAAGCAGGTGGTTGAGCGTAAAAGCGGATTGTTCCGTCGATGGGGCGAGCCGTCGGCTGTGAATCGCGTATCCAGTCGCCGCACGTGGCCACGATGTCCGGGATAGCGTGAGTCCCGTCAGGTCGCGTGCAAACTTGTTGAAGGTGGCGATGACCGTCGTCGTCCGGACACTCGTAGAAAGTACAGCTCGGGCCTGCGCGATGGACAGTCCCTCCACACTCGCCAGACGCATGGCGATGTATTCGAAACTCATGGTAGCGTCCCAGTGGATGCGTATCACGTCGCGGACGCATCCTCGGCCAGACGAGAACGTCTCGTATTCCTGACACATGACATGGGCGAATCGCGTCATGGTAGACGGTAGCAGAGTAGAGCCGTGAAGATTGGACGATAACACGCCAGTGACGACAGTGGCGCCGGGGACCCATCCGAATTCCAATCGTGTGCGTGTGGGTACCAAATCCTCGTAGTCGTCCGACGCCGTGTGGACAAGATCATACGCCGCCTTTAAGTTAGCAACCCTGTGTAAGATCCGACCCGTGTACACGTAATGGGGAAGCGACGTCAGATCGATCGAAACGACGCCGCGGCGTACGATCGTACCGTGTGGGTGGGCCGACGCGATGCTACAGCACCATGCCTTCTTGTTGTGAGTACACATCAAAGCGTACGCGCATGTGGTCAGCAAAACTTGGTGTGCGAGTAGACACACCACGTAGAGCGCGTCCGAGGCTTCGTCCTCGATGAGGATTCGTCTGGCCACGCGTCCATTTGCGATACCCAGCATCCCCTTTCGGTACGTCAGCATGCCCCCGGTCTCTTTGCATCGTCTCACGCTCCTCACTGTGCGTCCGAGTCCCAGATCGCTCAGGCAACCTTGCGTGCATACACCTCCGTCTCGAATGGTGTTTATCACGACGGCGGTCGCTTGCAAAACAATGGGGCGACGTGGCTGGGCCATGTATCAGGCCGGGTGCGAGCCTTTGGTACGACTACTCTCGCCTTCGTGGCCGAGTGACAAGGCGCAGAATTTTCGAGCGCATAGGTTGTTTTCACGGACCGGCCGGTGTCGGCGTGAGATGTCACACCCCATTCATGCAGACACCGACCGACCGCGCGCGTCTGGAATGGTTGCGTCGGCAATTATGGAGACCAATCCCGGTGAAACGCGTTGTCGTCTCTACTATGGGTACCTGTGCGATCTGTCTGGAAGTCGCACGGGACCAAACGGCGTGTGGACACCACTTCCACGTGGCGTGTCTGGCGAAGTGGCTCCGCAAGTGTACGACGTGTCCGGTTTGCAGACGTACGGTGAGCGCAATCGATACATCCGACGTCGCGTCGTGTGGCAACGGTCAGCCCCCTCTACAACAACCTCGTAATACGGAGCAAACCGACGCGCATATATAATGGAACGGGTTGCAGCACGAATGGGATGTTAAGTACGAGTCAGTAGACTGGTTACATAGCGGACAGACGGGATTGAGACGCTTCCAGGTGGTCAAACATGTCCAATGTAGCTTTTGCCCACAGCACTCCATTTCACGAAATGGTTGGAAGTGGTCGGGGTCGTCGAACGCTTCGAGACATATTGCACATTCACTCCGACGTATTGTAAATGTCATAGTTCCTACGTAACGCTCGGGGTCAGGGTGGGGTGGGGGGGGGGGCGGGCTGGGGCATGGATAGGTAAAAATCCAATTCGAATGTTTTTAACGTCAAAGTCGTGTTTACTCGGGCATCGACTATCGACCGAAGTGCCCAGACGGGAAATTGTCAGCTTCCGACAGTCGCGACACCCTAATTGTCCACCCGTCGTGTACCCTCTGGGGATGCCATCCCCACTGGTACGCAAGGCGGTCGCTCAGGTGAACTGCGAGCTCGCACGACTGTCGTTCGCTCGAATTACTAATATAGTACGACCGGGAGATTCTCACTACTACGGGTTTGCGACCGAGCTCGACCCCCTCTCCACCCCGCCGTGTGCAAAGACCGTCTGGTTCTGTAACAAAACGCCGTCCCCACATTTCATTGGTCCCCTGGTATTGGAGGCACCGACGAATGTACCTACGAAGGGGGAAATCATCGGCGGCGAGATGGTGGCGGATGACCGGGGTCGATATTCGTTCAAATGGTGGTGGGTTCTCGGGGCAAATTCCGTATTGAATTTCAAACGTCTCATGATACGCCCAAATCATTCGCACAAAAGGTCCATCAAGTTGTGGGAATTACTAAAGATGCCTCGTAATGGCGTCGATGACCTGTACGTCATGTTTCGCGTAATACTATATAACGATTTACACGTGGTGAGCGACCAGCTGACCGCCTCGACGAAATTCAAGGAAGTCCACCCGTCGCGTGCGAAGCGCAGATATACGCTGCGACGTGGATACGAACTGAGTCGACACCCCGTCGAATTCATGGCTCTGGTCGCAATGCTGTGTCGCGCACCCGCCATACTGCGGATGTTCCATTGCTTGGTCAAGGACAATTCGTTGGATGCTCACGGCGAGTCGCAGGTTGCCAAATTCAATACAGACCGTCTAGAAATGATGTTACAGTCCTGATGTCCTGATCGCCGTGATCTGGAGTGCGGTGAACCCGCTCTAGGGAATGTGGACGTAAAAGTCACACGTAGGGTTCCCGGACGTGCGCTCGAGTTCTCACGAGTGAACACCCACGGACAATTATCGTAGAAAAATGATGGGTATATAACAAAGACGCACCATGGGCTCCGCATTGGAATTCATGTACGGCTTAGATGCAGCTGGGGATGCTGCGCGGTATAGACCCGCTCGTGCGACCGCTCTTGCAGCCGGCACGGTTTCCACACAAACCCCACCGGACGCCCCGAACGCACCGAACGTTCGATTTGTCGGTGGGTTCGTCGGGGACGATGGGCCAAAGGGAGATCCCGGGCCGCGCTGGAAAGTCGGGCCAAAGGGAGATCCCGGGCCGCGCGGGAAAGTCGGGCCGCAGGGAGAGCGCGGCAAGGATGCGTCAAGGCGGCTAATGTACATCGCGCTGGCGGTTTTGGTGATCGTTGTTGCGGTTCTGGTGTATCACCTCCTTTTCTCGCGCCACGCGGACGACGACGACGACCACGGACCACGTCCTGCGCCTCGTGCTTTCGCTGATGTCGTCCTCCGACGTGACTCGGATATTACCGGATAGTCCGGAACTTCCGCCGCCGGGTATTTCTTGAAGTATCGATACTCGGAGGGATGGTATGTAAAAACGACGTTTGGACGCGTATGTCATCAGTGGGATTCGAACCCACGAGCGCACGGCGCATGAGGTCTTAAGCCCCACTCCTTAGACCAGGCTCGGACATGATGATCGGTCGAGGTACGTACTAGAGAAGCGGGTATATAACTCTGAATCCTAGCGACTTAGACGGGCGTCGTAGGGAGCGTGGTCACTCGCGAGTCACTCAACAAAATCGATTGTCCAGTTTTCCAATTACCGATGCGTTGTGTTAAAGTATCAAAAAGTCGTGTGTTCCATAGAAACACGTGACACTACATCGACAATGCAATATGTCATCGACAGTCGGCATCGCAACCCAGGAGGGACCCCCGTAGATTTCCAAGCGGACGCTCTGGTTGCACTGAGTGGTTGGTATGCAGTCACGCACGTTGGATTCAATCGTCCGTCCACGTATTTGATCAGTGCGGACCAGAATTATATATATATCATTTGGGACGGCGTCGAACATCGTCTGGAATTGCACCCTGGAAGGTACACTGAGCATCAGATGTGTACTCTCCTATACGATTCGATTCGGGGGATCGCGGGCGATGCGCTGGATCGAGTGACGTACGACTACGCATCGGAATCACTGTGTCTACACTTAGCTAGCAACGCCCCCGTCGTCGTGCGCATGGTGGGCGAGTCGCGTCCGGCGTCGTGTATGGCGACGCTAGGGTTCGCTACCACTGTCCGTCCTGATACCAACGGCGTCATGCGGTCGGACGCCGAGGGGTGGAACGTACGGGACGCCCCGCGTGTTTTCTACATCTCGATCAAAGGTGTCCACGGGGTCCAGGGCGTCCACGATGGGTCTACGGCGTCGTTCGCGATTCACAACCCTCGAAACGCCCCGGTGATCCCCCGAGTAAAGTACATGCATCGCGTGTATTTCCCCACCACGCGCTGCCTCGTGGTCAGAATGCTTGACGATGATTTCAAGCCCTTGCACGCGGTTGACAAGGAGTGGTCGGTGGTATTGCAAAGACTTGGGGATGATACGTATTAATGCATGGGTCATACGATTGTGCGAGAAAGGAGAGCCACGTCGTCGTAAACCCTGCCGAAAGGCAGCAACATGACAACAAATACGTGACATGCATCGGGTTCAATCCACAATTCCGTTTATCGCAGTACAGAAGAAACGCGGTTTCATGGGGAAAGTACAGCTCGAATCGACAGTTCCCCCACCCCCTCGACTCGTTCTCGCACCGGCGTGGTCTCGACGCGATTGCGAGCGACCTACCACCCCGTGCGGGTGGACGTGTCCGTCCGATGCCACCCCGTTTATAATGGATACATGTGGAATCAAGCGCGACAGTTCCGTTCGCGATTGGGTGTATAGCATGGACCTCCGCACACCAGTCCGTACCGACTCATGGGTGTCGGACGAGGAGTGGGATAGCGGCGAGAGCGAAGAATACTTGGGATGTGATTACACCGACCGCCTGCGCTTTCGGACGGACCCCGCCGCGCTAGACCGCGAAGTATCTCGATGCCGCTAATTCAGCTTTATCAAGACGCCTCTCACTCCGTCGTAGCGATTCCTGTATTTCTCTCCGTTGTTGCGGTGTATACGTCGTTCTTCTTTTACCGCGCGCATACGGCTCTTCGATTAATCGTCGATGTCGCGCCTCATCGTCTCGTAACCAGGCGGTCTTCATTCCAATGGCTTCGACACTTCTAGCAATCCGTGCTTTCAATTCTTCCTTCGTTGGTCGTCGCCGTGCCTGCGAGTCTCCTCTGATTCGATCGTATGCCATTCCCCCCACCTTCGTTTCATTGCGCGCAGACCGCCCGTTGGCTCTTTGGCGTGGCGCCCCTCCGGATAAGCGGGCCTCATCGTCACTATCCGTCGAATCATCCTCGTCATTATTCATCAAATCCACCACTCCAGGAGGCGCTCGAGTTTCGTCGCTATTCGTCAAATCCACCTCCTCGTGACCATTCGTCGAATCCTCATCGTCACTATCCGTCAAATCACCCTCGTCATTATTCATCAAATCCACCTCCTCGTGACGATTCGTCGAATCCTCATCGTCACTATCCGTCGAATCATCCTCGTCATTATTCATCAAATCCACCACTCCAGGAGGCGCTCGAGTTTCGTCGCTATTCGTCAAATCCACCTCCTCGTGACCATTCGTCGAATCCTCATCGTCACTATCCGTCAAATCATCCTCGTCATTATCTTTCAAAAATGCGATTTGGTCGCGAAGTTCTTTCCGCCGTTTCACTACTACTGCGATCTGCGCGTCTTTTACTTGGATCTCTGCTTCCACGCGTTTGATATAGTCATCGGAGATCATCCCATTGGTGTTATATTCAGGCTCATACATCGAAACCTCTTTTTTTTAAATGTATATATTTTCGTCGTCGCAACCCTGCTTGAATGCGCGCACGTACCTTTCGTATGGGGGGCGCTCGTCGAATTCGAGTTCCAACGCGGATGTGAGCATCATACATATACAATCGGGGAGCCCTTGGCAAATTACACCCGGGGTCGTGCTTTCTTTGAGACGCAGCGCTGTCCCCGCGGCGCGTTCGTCGCGACTGAGGCCGACCCACGGGAGGGCGCCCGTGGCGAGGTAAACGAGGACGTAGCACAGGGATTCGATGTCGTCGCGTCTCGATTGTTGGATCCCGCGCGCCGTGCGTGCAGACGCATAGCGAGGTGTGCCCGCCAGCCCCTTCTTGTTCTCCCTATAACTCACATGCATATTCACCCCGGAACGACCATCCACGAATTTCTTTGCGAGGCCGAAATCCATGAGGAATACGCGATCGGAGCAACACATAATGTTTTGCGGTTTCAGATCTCGGTGCAGGAATCCTTTTGAATGTATCTCCCTGATGTGGTGGATCAGGAGGCTGCCAATTCGTATGATCTCTCGGATTGGGATAACACCCTTCGGTGTGCTCCGACGTACATCTTCCAAATCTCTGTCTAATAAGTCCATTACGAGGCACCTGTACTCTCCTTGTACACCGAAAAAATATATTCGGGGGACACACTCCAAGGGACCCAGTTCGTTGTAAATACGATACTCGTAGGTTAATTGACTGAATTTACCCTCTGTTATTTCCTCTAATTTGACAGCGCGTAAATCTCCAGTGTTTCTATCGATGCATTCGTACACCTTGCCGAACGAGCCTCGACCGAGTAAGCTCCCCACGTCGAAACGATTTGCGATCGACATGGCCATTCGAATTCTTACATTCTCAGTCTGGTTTTAAACACGGGACCGTGGCCGCACCGTTACGCGCACGACACGGCCCCCATACCCGACCCATATCGACTTGGTACAACCACGGGAGCGGGCGCGAACGCACACGCGCCCCACAGCGTCGTGAGCGCGGGGTGGTAACAGAAGGCCAGCCAGGATAGAATCGATGGAAATTTGACTGCGTATTTCCTACTATACGGGGCGGGGGCTCCGTCGACGACGAAGATCTGTCGAATGCGCTTCCCGTCATTCGGTGCAATTCGCGCGTAGCGACGAACGACATCCCGGAAGCTCGGGTTCGCGTCACCGCGAGCATGCCTACAATACGCGATGGCCTCCCTCAACCGTGGCACAGCACACTCGGCGACGAAAGGGTCGCGTGCGACGAGCCATCCACACACGCAGGCATCCCGTTCGAGACACCGTCTCATGAGAGTAGTGTACTCGAGCCCACCGAGACGGACCTGTCGCCCTGCTTCGCGGAATAGGGTCTCGTAATCCACGACGTCCGCCCGCGCGTCAATGGCTCGCAGCGCCGCGCGTCTGCCGTGGAATGCTAGAGCGGCATCGGCGGCCTTCTGTCGGTGGTACTTTCGTTGCAACTGCTTCCGACTCACGCGACGTCCACTCACCGCGACTCGGTCTCTGCGACCCCCGGGCATACTATTGCGGCGGTGAGGTCGTTTAGAGACGTACCGAAATAAGGACACTTCGCGTTTTTAACTACCAGACCCCGACGCGCACCGACGTACGCTACCCCCACGCCTCCTACGTCCGGCAGATCTCTCGTAGTACCTCGGCCTTGCACTCGACGCTGGATATGCATTGAAGAGCCACCGCATCGAGACTCGTCACGTCCTCCACGGTCGCCTGCATCTGACGCAACACAAACAACGCCTCGTCCATTCCCCTGGCAATAGTGTCCATCGCGTCTGTGGCAATCGCCACCTCGCGTGACGCTGTGTGCATCGTGTACAAGATGGTCGCACACAGACCCAGATTCAGGAACAGTGCTATCGCGATACACCTCCATTGTGGTTGATGCGGATCCAGCGGCACCGGGGTCGTCTCTGAAATCGCCGCGGCATTCGAAACAGACATCGTGACCTTGCGATATATCAGAGTGCCACCAGCGACGCTGCCCCGTGCGAATTTACGAACTCGTATCTTTTTTTACTGCCAGGCGAAGACCCGTGTGGCTCGGATACGTTACGCGGAATCGCAAGGGGCCGCCGCCATGGCGTCGGCACGCGAATTACGTGTGTCGAGTCAGGCCGACCCCGTCCGAGCCGACATCCATTATCAGAGTCACCCGCCACGCCTCGTCGCGGTCGCGCCGCTCGTCGACACACGCGTCGCCGTGGGCGTCGTCCGTGCGTGTTACAACGTCCCGCGTAGCGTCGTGTCTGCGCAACTACGCGCCCGTCTGATCCTGCGTCCCTCGGAAAAGCGGCGCGGGACAGCGAACCGACCGCCGCTGGAGTATGATATCTCTACCCCTTTAAGTGTGGCCGGAGAACCGTGGTTGGCGGTCCCACGTTACTTTGGGTTCGCGGCGTTCGGCGAACCTGTGCGAAGCCTCTCCGAGGACGGGGGCGCAGCGCCACGTCTTGTATTCGACGGCACCCTGTTCAAATACCAGGCCACTGCCGTCGATACCTTGTACCGAACCATGTCCGATTCAACTACTCGCATGCATGGCGCAATGCTAGAAGCTGGGTGCGGCACCGGAAAAACTGTCATGGCCATTGCGCTGGCGTGTCGAGTGGCTCGAAAGACCGCCATCGTAGTGCACAAAGGCTTCTTGTTGGAGCAATGGCGCGAGCGGATCGGCCAGTTTGCGCCGACGGCTCGCGTAGGCGTCTTCCGCTCCGGGGCTGGACCCGATGTCAGCCAAACAGACGTCGGTATTTTCACGGTGCAGTCCGTGTGTCGCGATACATTTCACCGCGACATCTTCAAGCGTTGGGGACTCCTGATCGTAGACGAATGCCACCACATGTGTGCTAGACAATTCGGGACGCTCTTCTCGAAATTCCCCGCCGACAGACGTCTGGGCCTGACCGCAACGGCTGATCGGGCGGACGGCCTCGGCTTCGCCTTGCATTGGTATCTCGGCCCCACGGTCTTCACCGTAACCAGGGCAACGGCAGGGGTGCGCGTGTGCTGCCTGAGATACCAGCACGGCGACACCAGACCCATATTCAGGCGCGGTGAGGTAGACTACACGGCTCTTGTGACGAGGCAACTGAGCGATCCAGTACGACTAGCGCTCCTGGTGAGAGTGATCCAGCATCTGGTGGCTAGTGGTCGACGTGTGATTGTAATGTCCGCTCGCAGGAATCATCTGAGTGACATATTTGCTGCGATGGGTGACGACGCGCACACGAGTCTCTACGTGGGAGAGACCAGTAAAAAAAAGAAGGCTCGTCGCGACGCGCTCGCCCAGACAAGTACGTGTTTGCTGTCGACGTACAGCATGGGGGAGGAGGGTCTCGACCTACCGGCGTTGGATACACTTGTGCTAGCATCCCCGAAAAGCAGCGCGAGCTCGCTTCGGCAGAGTATAGGCAGGATCGTTCGCACACATCCGGGCAAGCAATCCCCCTTGGTCATCGACTTCCACGACTCTTACAGCGTGTTCCTCGGATCCGCATCAGCTCGGCGGCGGTTGTATACCAAATTTGGATACAACACGCGCGACGTCGCGCCGGAGGTCTTTCTTTCCGCGAACGTCGCTAGGTGATGCAACGTCGAGTGACGAACAAACGGAGAATCCCATTCGGGTATGTCTACACAATACAGACATTATGTAGACATAAGCAAAGTGGGATCCCTCGTCCTGGTCCATCATTCCTATTCCTACGTTTCCCCCGGGCGCCAGTCGCCACCAATATCGACGACGGCGCCGGCGCGCCGGTCGCCGAGTTGACAGTCCCCACCGATACACCAATCACCTTCGATACCGCCGGCGCGTTCGAGAAGATGATAGTCGGTCTGTACACGTCACTGACAATCCGATCCAGGAGTCAGACGTGTCCCTCCCGTACCACGCGCTGTTGAAAACCCATCGCAACGGCCTACTGGATTACGCATTGGATCGCGCGCACGACAATCCGAATCCTGCGTCACGTCCACCGGGCGGCGAGCAACTCGTCGAGAGCGGTTGGTTCGTGCGTCTGCCAGCGCGCGTCGAGCGCCGATTCGCTCCACCGGCACTGGGGCGTTTCTTCAGGTACGGGACTCATGCGGACGGCAGCTGCTTTTTTCATTCCATCGCAGCTGCGATGGGTGAGCGCGTTCTAATACCCGATTCACACCACAAGGGTTCATACCGCGAGGTGTCATACCACGATGCGAGCGCCCCCAACCGAAGGGCCGCGGGGTTAAACCTACGAAAGCGCATCCAGGTACATTTCATGACGATGGCGCCCGAGCAGTGGCTCGATTTCTGGAAAGCTCGGATACCGGCGTATAAAATCGCACACGTGCCTCTCCTCGCTTCTCTGAGGGACCAGATTAGTTCGTCGAAGGCATGGGTGAATGTGTACTCCATTGTATACATCATGGTGTTATTGGGGGTTGACTTCAAGTTTTTTGATATGGATGGGAACCAATTGTTCTGCGGCGTCACGAACCGCACCATGGAAAACCCGCCTGTTATATTAATCATGTGGGTCAATCGGAGCCATTTCGAGCCCCTCATCCAATGCCACACTCACGCGAATGGTCGTCGTGTATTGAATGGGGTGTATCAACCTGATTCTGATATAGTACGCCACGTGAACAGTCTCTATCAACACGGGTGTGCACTCACCCCACTCGGAAGAGTAATAGGATGAGTAACGGCGATTCGCACATTTCGAATTCAATTACGCGACGGATGATACAAAAGCGGGTGTGACGATTATGCCGGAGACTGACGCTGGCGCGCCGGCGGTATCGAAGGCGATTGGTGTATCGGTTGCGACTGTCTCCTCGTCGACCGGCGCACCGGCGCCATCGTCGATACCGGTGGCGACTGGCGCCTCGTCGGCCTCGTCAGCGACTGGTGCAGCGTCGACATCGTCGACATCGTCGGCACCGATGGCGACTGTCTCACCAGAGGCGACTGTCTCACCAGAGGCAACACCGGCGGCGGCCTCGTCGGCGACTGGCGCATCGGCATCGTCGGCATCGTCGGCGACTGTCTCACCAGAGGCAACACCGGCGGCGGCCTCGTCGGCGACTGGCGCATCGGCATCATCGGCATCGTCGGCGACTGTCTCACCAGAGGCAACACCGGCGGCGGCCTCGTCGGCGACTGGCGCATCGGCATCGTCGGCATCGTCGGCGACTGTCTCACCAGAGGCGACAGTCACCGCGGCGGCAGAGGCGGCGGCAGAGGCGGCGGCAGAGGCGGCGGCACCACCGGCACTTACGGCGCCGGTGATACCAAGCATCGCGCGTATATCTGCTATTTCGAACTCAAGCGCGCGACATTTCTGATATAGGGTTTCGATGTGATACGATTGTCGTTCCTCCAGATTTGTAAAACTCATACGCTGGTAATTGGGCATCTTAATTGACTTGTTTGTATATCGATATGTTTTTCCACACATCAATTGCCAACGGATTCGCTTGTTTCGGAAGCCTCGTCGAGTAACAACGTGGCATCGTCTCGGACGACGGAGAAATCGGTATTGGTACCGACGAGGCGTCGCCGTGACTTCGGGACGACCACCTCGCGCACGGGTGGTGGGACAGCTCCAACGTTCTCCCCGTTAAACATATTTGTGACCGCAGGCCCGCTAGCGGCGGTTGCCAATTGCATTAAATTCGACAGCGATGATGTCAGGGGAGGTGGTTGGACATTGGCGGGCGTTGCGGCCGGACCCGACGGTCGGCGCATGACCCTCTGGGGTGGTGGCGCCGCGGCGTTATGGTCGCGAGTCGGCCGGGAATTGTTGAGGTCGAACGGATGCGTTGGAGTGGGGTTCGATGGCGCGGGCGCCGCGACGTTATGGTCGCGAGTTGGCTGGAAATTGTTGAGGTTGAACGGGTGCGCTGCAGCGGGGTTCGATGGCGCTGTCACCCCCCCCGTGAGTTTTCGTTTGAAATGGTGCATCAATATTCCTCCTCCGAGCAGGAAAAGCAGCTCAATCCAAGGATTGCAGGTCCCGCGCCTCCATATGCGTTTGTAAATTCTACGCAGCGCCGGTTTGAATTTGTCAGGAGAGGCCGCGTGCGATTTCGAAAATCCATCTAATTCGAGCCACGGTCCAAAACGATCGTTCAGTATTTCCAGCCCAGTCAATGCCATCTGCAGACCGGACGACATGAATTCGACCGACTGGCTGGTATCCAGAAGGATTTTTTGTCGGTTGTATTCCAGCTCGATGTCACGATGCGCGTCTCGCATCGTGAACTGTCGGATCGGCGCAATGCTCGGATGTTGCTCTCGCATGCGATTCAATTCAGAGAGGTACCCCATTTTCTCCGCATCTTTCTCTGCTCTCGCGGACAACCCGCTTGCACTCGACGACAACGACGACGACGATTCTGGAGACACCGGCGATGTCGGCGGGGTGCGCTCCACGGGGGTTACGGGTGGCGACACGCGTCCCGTGGTGGTATGGCGAGCGGTGAGATTTGCCGCGGCGGGTGGCTCGAGTGGAGCCATACGAGATCGCTTCGGAAGGCGCGATGCGTCCGCGTCGCCGACTGGGCCGCCGGTTTCCTCATGGCGCGTGGAACTACTCGAGGAATCTGCCGAAGGCGACGACCCTGAGCGCGACGGGGCGTTCCGTTTCCGGGGGCGACTCGTGATGTCCACCCGTATCGGATTCGCCACATCTGCGAATAATTTGCGTTGCGACGTCGTGGCAATCATATTAGTTCCGTTTGTATACACGCCGAAGAGTATCACGCGGGGCGAACGCGGTGAAGGAAAAAAATATACAGATGCGAAAAAAAACGCATCAGAGCAGCCCCCGACCAACGTGTATTACACCAGCGATGATAAACGCAGAAGAGAAGAAGGCCATTCGCGATTATTGTATGAAATCCCAGCGCATCATGGGAATTCAAGAGGATGCCAGAGCCTCGAAGCGACCCGTCGCCACGCGTAAGAAGGCGGTTCGCGACCACATGCTGCGGACCATGAATACAGACAAATTGACGTGCGTACGCTCCACCGCCGATGACGGGGCCGACGTGTACCTACATGTAAAGGACCATGTCAACACAAAGGCCTGTGAGGGAAACTCGTGTCTAATGTTTAGTAGTATCAACGCCTTTGCTTCATGATACCCACACAGCGCAACGGTCGCTCGCGCATGCAGGCGCTCACACCCAACATACTTCGAGACTCGATTCATGCGGTATTAGAAGGTAACTTCTCGAAAGACGACCTGCCCGCTAAACTGGGTGACGTGTTACAAACGCGTCGGACTGTCACCGTTGCTTATGTCGCCGTGACCAAACGATGCCCGCGGGGCGTATTGATTTCCGAAGAGACGGAGTCTCTGAGAACGCTCGCTCGCGAATACAACATCTTGGACTCGAATCACAAGAAGATCCAGCGCGAGGCGAAGAGCGCGTGTGAGAGCATCGATATAAGTGCGTCGAACGACGTGGTGAAGTCATTCATGAAGAGGCGGGGTATATTCACACAGCGCATCAAACTGAATGGGCCCGGGCGTTCCTTCGTCTTAAAACGGAAAGTGCGAGTGAAGAAGGCGAGGCTAACGACGAAGGTGTTGAATGCCCTAATAAGCGACGGTGTGGATAGTATCATCCCCGACGGTGGTGAATTGGATGCCCTTACCGTAGATGCACTCTATGTGGAAATCTGGTCGCGCATCACACAACTCCCGAAGACCAGCCACGAGAGTGTGGTGTTCGCGATGACTTAAACGTATTGGACCAGTCGGATACGTCTACCACTATTTTATTTTGGACTAATAAACGATGAGTTTACTATGGAGCTTAATTGCATATGCATTGGTCATACTCACGTGCGCGGGTATAGCACTGGTCATACGGACGCTCGTAAGGGGGGCCGCTGGGAATACGCAATGCCCTTGCGCGCCGACGGATCCACGTGGGATCGTCGCGACACCCCCGGTGGACACCGGCGCGTACAATGCGAACGAATTGGACGCCGCTCTCCCGAGTATTTCCGCCCACCAAAAATATGTGGACCAATATCAGGTCGACACCAGTTTGTTTGGTCCGACCAGTTTTAATATCGCTCGGGACGTTAAAAACTCCGTGGCAACCTCTCACGCGCTTCAGACCAACATGAAAACGGAGAGCTCCTTCCGGGCCGACCGACACCGATGGCAAGGTCCGGCCGGGAACATTTATCTACGCACTCACAAGAATCCGGACGAAGAGTTCCAGGCCCGTAAGAAAAGACTCGTTGACTACGTGGCGAGCGTGACATCCCAGGCGGGCAAACAGGCCCTGTCTTTACTCCACCTACCCCGCATGGAATAACATTTTAGATAAAATTCTCAGACGGCGACTCGGACGGTGCCGCAGCGCCATTCGACGGCGTGCCCTGCCCTTCGACGATGTCGCCGCCACCGGGGGGCGGTTCGACGGTCTCCGCGCGGACGACGGGGGCGGTCTCTTTCGAAGTGTCCGAGCGCTTGGGAATGGGGAGATCGAATGGAAATTCCACCTCCGTCTTCCCCGCGGGCCACACGCAGACATGGGTGGCGGCGAAGGTTACGCCGAACCCAGACGAAATGAACCACATGGATTTAAGCTCCACGTTCGCCACGACAGAGGAGCCCGGTACGATCTCCTCCTCTTTGCCGCGGTGAAACCGCTCCCCACCTTCTTTGTCTTTCTCGACGATGTACACCGCAGTCGGCTTGGAATAGTCCGGCGGGTCGATTTTGATGCGTAGCTTCGGCGCGTATTTGCCCTCGGCGTCTTCTCGCACGGCTGGCATGTACCGCTCGCGAAGCGTGTCCGCCGAGAGCTTCCGTTTGAACAAGAGCTCGCTGTTTTTGCTGGCGTGGTCGATAACGCGCTCGTCGAAGGCACGTAGCCACGCGAGCAACTCGGGACTACTCAATTCCAGTTCTAGGTTCTTCCGCCCGACGACGACTTCGCCGGTGTGGTCGGTCAGATTAAGACCGAAGGGCGCCATACATTTCTCGAGTGAGAAGTGGGGATTCGAGCGGTTGTTGGCACTTGTGTCAATGTAGACGGTCTGCCCCCCCCTCGAGTTTTTCACGGGTGGCTTGAATACGATGGTATCGAGTGGGAATTTCTGGTAATTGACGGGGGATGTCATATTTGCTTCGGGATTTGTCGACAGTGGATAAGTGTCTGGACCGACATGGTAGGCTAACCCGCTCTAAAAAACGAGTGTATAGGTTTTTAGAATACCTCACCACTTTTTTTGTTGAGGCATAACAAAGTATGCCTCAACTTGAGCCCGCCGAGACCGAGCAACTCTTAGGTATCATTGGCGTATTGCGGCAGATCGTCTACAATGACGGTACCACGATCGTAACGCCGGATTGTGACGCGAGTTTCGGAATACGCGGCGGTGCAAGTAACGAATACGACCCGAGCGGCGAGCTGTGTGAGCCAGATACGACATACGTGGAGCCGGGCGATCGTGCGGGTACGTCGACGGGAGCAGCCGAGCCAATGGATGTCAATTGCGTGGAAGCGACCACGCGAGAGGGGTGCCGCGCGGCTGGCAGTGCGTGTAGGTTCAGTGCTAACGACGCTACCGATCTCGGAGAATCCGCGCCGGGAAAGTGCGCCCCCACAACGGAACAGATGCAAGTCGAATTAGAACAATCATACCGACGGTTGAAGGCGTTGAAGATAGAGGTAGCGAAAAAGAAGTATTGGTCAGACAAAAAATACAATCCTGTGCGACACATCAACCGCGGCGAAAGTGTCGACGCGCACCATAAGGAACTATACGACGAATTTGCACAAGAGGAATTAGTTATGCTGTCATTTATTCATGAAATAAGAAGGCTTGAACATGATATCAACGATAAGCTGGAAGCCATGCGCGTACAACTGAACGACGATACCATGGAGATGAAATCGAACGCTCGATGCGCCAAGGACATAGCCCAAAGCGACGATATGTCGGTGTGCGTGGCGCGTCAGAACTGTAAAGTCGTCTTGGAGAATGGTACTGCTGTCGACGCTTCTGATGCCATGGCGCGTTCCATGGGATCCGCACGATGTATGAGCGTATTGTCCACGATAGACGGCGCAATTCAAGACATGAGCCCTGAGTCCATCGATAAATATTGGGAATGGGTCTGGAGGAACGTCAAAACGTCGAAGAACTTGAACAACGCGGACATTCAGTTAGTACAAAGCATGATAGAAGCGCTCCACACCGTCATAATGAATATACATAACAAACTAATTTCGGCGGCAGGCTGGAAGAAGCAGGTGCCGGTGCGGGTGGAGCGGGTCATGAAGCGGTTCAGCATGGCGCCAGACTCGGTAAAAGAAAATGTCCTCGAGATACTCCTACCCGAGTTGGAATCGTTGGACGACCCCACACCCACCGTCGCGCCCGCCTGGATGGATTTGAGAAGTGTCGTCGAGAGCGTATTGTCAAGCGCCCTCCAATACCGCAGTATCGTTATGAAGGCGAAGAGTGTACTACGTTGGTATGTTAGGGACAGTATCGAAAGCGAACGATTCCTCACGGAGAGAGGCAATCGTGACGAATACAAACCTGCCTTTTACGCGAATCTTCCTCCGTTTACGCTCTCGCTTTCGCAAGCATGGGATCCCAACGTAGTCTCGATGGTTGTCTACAAGTATGGGAAACATGGTGATAAACTAAACCGGATCTCCTTAAAAGGCTCAGTCGAACGAATTGCACGCGATACCAAACAACGCGACAAGTATGCGAAGGCAATTGTCAAACGATTGAGAGAATTAGCGACCCCCCCAGAGACATTGGCTAAGCGCCGGACAAAGACGGCTCTGTTGTATCAGGATTTGTACGTATACTTCTTGATGGAGGAATATGTCGGGTATCTGCCCGGACTACTAATACGAGAAGAAAATGTAGCAGCAGCAACAGCAGCAGCAGCAGCAGCACCCGCAGCAGCAGCAGCAGCAGCAGCAGCAGCAGCAGCACCCGCAGCAGCACCCGCAGCAGCACCAAAAATATTGTCGTGGTATGCCAAGAAGGGAGACGCCCGAATCGGGGCACCGAGCGAGCCGCATGCTTCGGCTGAAATCGACGAGCTACACACAGTGTGTCGGAAGCCGCTCGTGATCACCGACCACAACAGGGAGGCGTTGTACAATAGAATATTTATTAAGACGTGGCTCATGTTACAATTGCCGGCTGAGAATGCCCCCTACGTCGGTATATTACATCCGACATCGACATGGATGGAATACGTCAAAGAGCATTGCCAGATCGCCGGGGCAATGGCCGATCAGCTAATACCCATGTTAGCGAATCATCACCTGTTGTACAATTCTATGATACATTTTGATCCACGTACCACTGGCGGTGCTCTAGAGATCCACACCGGTGTATGGCAAACTCTTATGGTAGCCATGGCAAGAGATCTGAACGTACATCGCTCACAACTCAACATGTTATTAAAATCACCCAAGTGGTATAGTCTCTTCCATAGACTATCAGCCGAATACGGATATATTGCCGAAAACGACGAATTGAATGAGACTGAAAAGCGGGCATACCAAACAGTTCGCAACAATCTTGATGCACGTGAGGAGGTGCCGAAAGAAATGAATAATATAGTGCGTAAGATCATGGCCTACCCTTCGGAAATGCTGGCTCAGTTAGGGAAGCGTGCAGTAAATGCGGTGTCCATGTTTTATAAGACTTATATTGCACCCGATGCAGAGGACGACGGTGTAGCGGATGGAATCTTCGACATGTATAAACAATGGAGGGGTGGGGCAATCCTCGCCGCTGGTGGCGAGCGCATCGTGGAACAACCGCCCATGCCAATGCGTCGACGGAGCACGGACACGGAGTTCAGCGACGAAACCATATTCGACCCCGGCTACGATCTACACAGCAGTAGTTCGGATTCGGACGAGTCAATGATCACGACCGTCTAAGGAGTTTTCATGTGACGTCGAGCGTAAGATTTGAATTTGATGCGGCCATAGTCACACAGTAAGCCCCCCGCTTCTCCGTTCGGACCAATGAGTCCGGTGACCTCGGTCGCCCTATCGCGCGCATCCTTCTTATGGGACGTCGCTAGAATGAAGTTCACGTATTCGCCCGTGTATAGCACCGGGTGGTCTGTGGTGCCGAACCGTGGTCGCAGATCGACCGCGTGTACGAATACGTCCTCGTCCTCGTTGTCCAACCGTGTGATGAAACCATACCCTTTGGTGGCATCAAACCACTTGACCTGACCTATCAGCCTCCCCGACACGTCTGTCGCTGCGTCGGACATGATCGGAGATAGGTATATGGGACTCGCCCCCACCCTCTCGGTAACGGAAACCACGATAAAAATTACAAGAGCGTGTTTTTTTTGCGGCTGGTTTCTTCGTGACTACGTACCCTGCGCGTTCGCGCCATGAATTGAATTTGGAAGGAGCTCATTAAAAGGTTACCGCGATGTTCTCTAAGACCGCGAGTGTGATGTTGCTCGTCGTCATGGTCGCGGGCGGAGTACTTTATGTACTAAGTCGAATGCGTGGTATAGAACAAGAGCTAACAAAATTACGTTTGCTGACCCAGACCCACGTGGATGCCGTCGATGTGTACGAAATATCACAAAAAGCATTACAAGATTTCCAATTGGAACCGGACCCCACTCCCGAACCGGAGCCCCAATCGGAATCCAGTTCGGACGAGCCCATAATCGTTTCGAACGCCGTCGATGTCACCTCAGACGAAAACACAATGATCGTTGGAACCAATTAAATGCGTTCCCCCAATTCGGTACGCAGTTGTCGGACGATATCACAGTCGGTTGCGGTTAAATCGTGTGCCTTTCGAATTTCATTGTACTCTCGCAGCTCGTTCTTGTCCATGGCATCGAATGTCATTCTTATACGGTCACGACTGGCGATTGCGTCCTCGAAATGGGTGTGGTGCGCATCGCGTACACACACCCGACGAGCGATTGATTTTACGTCGGATCGTACACGACGCATATTGGATAAGTGGTACGCTTGCGCTAGCGGGGACGGGATGCGCAGGGGCGATACGAAGAAGCAGAGATGGCTCTGTAATCGATTGATCCCCATGCTCAGCACGGCGCGCGAGGCGGCGCTTGGGTATGGGTTGCTGCTGGCGTCAAAGTCGCTAATGTACCCCATGATCGTGTCCATTGCGAGGAGGGGGGACGCATCGGCGTCGTCGCCGTACCGGTCGACATTCTCGTGCAGGAGAAGGAGGGGAGAGAGCGCCGCGCCTTCTCCCACCCGTTTCCCCAGTTCGTCGAGGCGTGCGTATGACAATTTGTCGCGCATGAGAGACTTCGTGCGCTCGAATACGGAATGTTTCTTGTCCACGTCGCCGTAGAAATCCCACCCCAACTGTCGACCCGCGCGTATTTTCAGACGGAATTGGCGCAGGTCACCTTTCGCGCAATTCACCATGGGCTTGACATACATCCTGGGGACATTAAGTTCGCGGGCGTATTTAAACAAATCGTTGTCATATACGCGGTAGTACGCGACCGAATGAAAAAAACGTAGTAGTCTTCGCAGCGAACAGAATTTGGTATTTGAAATGCAGATGAATAGGATACGCATGGTCTCATTCAATTCGTTTTTTTTCGCGATGTATTTCACTAATTTATCGCCTATGTCACGGCCGAGCATCTCCGCTCGCACGATGATAGCGATCCGATTCCTCTGTATACACCGCGTCTTCCGTCGGATACATTCATCGAAGGATATCCCCATCTGTATTTCAACCATCATGTCCGTCGTCGTAAACCATTGGTATTCGAAGGAGCGTAGCGCAGCTTCGACGGCACACGTTTTCCCCGTACCGACAGGCCCGTGTATGTACAAGCCCATCCGCCCTTTCCTCTCGGGGAAATTCGGAAAATACTGTATGAACTCTCGTATCGTACTAGACGCGCGCGTGTTGCCGACGGGTCTCCGGTGACGCCCCGCGTTGTCGAGTGGCGTGCCGCGCTGCTGCTTGGCGCGCGACGGTGTAATTACGAGCGTCGCGTCGCCCCTGTCGTACCGCACGAGGGGGAGTGGCATGGGACGCTTGTATGTAGTGCGGCCGGTTTTCACCGACTTGTATGCAAAATCTCCGAACTCGTCCTGTAGACTTTCCCATGTCTCGACAGCACGCGTTTCGACCGGACCCGGGATACCGGAGGATGGGTGTGAACGCTCGATTCCGTCGGACTGATATATGGAGACCGGATCTCGCACGCCTTCCAGTGTCCCATCGGGTTGCGACACGGAGACCGGATCGCACGTGTCTTCCCGTGGATAGGCCCCGCTAGCATTCGGGATCGAAGCCTCGGCTGGAGTGACGGCGGGGCGATCGGGGCGGTGTGCGAGGCGGGGAGTTCGCTTGCGCTTCCGCACATTATTTACGACGAAATCTCTCAGATACATGTGAACATTCGACGGGTGTGTGTTGGTCTACGGATCTACACACACACAGTCGAATTATTACATAGCCGTAGCATTTTATTGTCGAATGGTGCGAGGTTTTGCGATTAAACTCGACCATCGTTCACAGAGGCCTCGAGCGCCTCGTAACCCGAGGCGCCGTGATGGGTGACCATACCCAGCCTTGCTCGGAGGCGAGACCTAGCGTCTCTTCTCTCTATATCGTGGAATGAATCATACACATGCCGACGCCCGTCGACTCGTGTCGCCGTTCTTGCAACACACCTGGCCTCGTGTCCGGGGTCACGAAGCCAGTGACAAGCCATGGCAGAACTGATTTTACCGTTGTACGGCGCGTCTGTCATGTCTTTGTTCTCACACTCTTCCTGGCCTTTTTGTTGGCTACAGTGAATGAAATCGCGCATAATCTGCGACGTGGCCGGACGCTCGAGAGCATCCTGGTTTTCGAGTCGCACGGCGTCGATGTCATCCGCCAACTGGCGGTCACGGGAGAGGAGGCGATGTGACGTATCCCAGTTACCGGTCACGTTACTACAAAACGCGGGACCATTCGGATCTGGGCGGATATGGTACGGACGATGCCACTTGTTGTGTTTGCGTTCAAATTTGGAAATCTCGACCGATAAATTGTTATCCAAAGGAAGTCCAAATTTTTTCGCCCAGTGTTCGTGGTTCGCGAAGGTATTCAACCCACACGAACCGTCTATCGGTGCAAACGCCGCCCTTTCACCGTGTTCCTGACGCATTGTGATTCGTGCGAGCATACGCTTGTCTTTCGCCGACATGGTGTTGCGGTGCGAGGGCACGCGCATCGCCTCCGGAGGCTTTGTCCGCGCCTCCAAAGCATCGTTTAAGAATGCCAACTGTTCCAGGGGCTGGCGTTCTACACCCGCCCTACAGTATTTCCGATCCCCGATGCGAATGATTTTATTCGCATTTGCGCCGCGCATCTCTTCGAGTGCATTTTCACGAGAGATGGGGTAGAAGGGTCCCTTCATGTCATCGTCGGCCGCTCCTTTAACAGCATGTGGACACGTACTCGCGACATAATTGGGTATTCGCGATAACAAACGCTCCGATGACATGTTGTCAGCACCGCCTCTAATCGTCCGGGGCATCGCTCCTTTGAATACTTACAAATATTTTTCTGACCATTCCGATCGATGTGCGATATCTCCGACTACCACGTTGAATGAGCGTCCCGCGTGGACGATTCGTTCGATTACGAAGCCCGGGTACAGGCCGCTGTCCCATTCCGCAATAGCGATGTCAACCGGCGATGCATTTGGGTCGATCGTGCCCGCATCTATGCGAGGGGGCGAGTTCCGTTCGATTTGGCTGGCTCTTTCAGATATGACACGCGTGTATTCGTATACCGTCAATGCTTTCGCATAGGATGCCATTTTTTTGCGCCATGACGAATCTATTGGATCGGGGTGTTTTTTTTCAATCCCAACCCTTTTTTTTGCTCAGTGAAGCAGGCGTAGTAGTTCAGAACAAAAACGCCGTCCGATTGCCTGAATGACACACACCCACTATGATCATCCCCGTTCGATGTTACACGTGTGGTAACCCTCGCGTGTCGGCACACTGGGGCGAATATGTGAGGCGAATCACGAGCGAATCCCGCGGGTCCGTCCTGGACAGCCTGGGTCTCGAACGATATTGCTGTCGACGCATGTTACTCGCGGATTGCTACATGCTCGATCACATGCTGACCTACAACACCGAACCGCCTTCGAGCATGTCAAGCTCAGACGCCGAATTGCCGGGCGATACACCGTAGTCTATCCATACCATGTTTGTCCGGGTGACTACACACGTACGGAGCGATGGTAAGCTGCTCCCGAGGCGCTCGGCTCACACGGGTCATTGTACGCGGATGGTAGCGCCGGACCGCCCCACACGGAATTTCAATCACGGCCTTCCGCGCCAATTCGTAGGTAGAATTCTCGATCTGGATGATGCGGGTCATCGCACGCCAGAATAAAGCTTCGCAGTCCGCCGCCCGTAGAGCCGACTGTTCCATGTACAAGTATATCAGCCCCTGATTCAGGGTCACCGCACGTCGACGGTAGAGCTGAAGCTTGTGTAAAATGCGATCCAGGGTGGCGCGAATGCTAGACTTCGTCATGAATCTGTGGGGGCCGTGAGCGGCCGTATATTTTGCATGAAAAGACGCGGCGACGTCTGCAACACTCGTCCGGTCGTTCATATTTGGTGGTGTAAAACCCGGTGTAATCATAAAACCAGGACCCTTTTATCCAAGTGAGATTTTATAATGCACGCGAAGGTGATATCCTTCGATATGGGGTGTAGAAACCTATGTGTGTGTCTCACATCGCATAGCACCGATCCGGATCTCGAGACCGATCGGACCGCCAACCGAATTCACCATTGGGAAGTCGTGGACATACTCAGGTCGAACGGGGTGACTGCCAAGAGCGTGTCTATAGAAACAATGACCAAATGCACGGTTGCGTTCCTAAACCGACACGCAACCACATTCGATGATTTCAAGCCCACGCTGGTCGCCATAGAGCAACAACCTGCCATGGGGAGGTGTCCCAACGTCCGAATGAAAGTCATGTCGCATGTGGTTCAGGCCTGGTTTTTTCAGCGAGACCCATCTCTCCACATCATGTTCTGTAACCCAAAGCGCAAATTGAAATCCCTCTCCGCGGGCGGTGGCGAGGGTGCGTGTAAAAAGCGCAAACGATCGACGTATCGCGCGAACAAAAAATGGGCGGTCGAGGAAGCGAGGAGACAGCTAATCGAAAACCGCGAGGATCCCACGTGGCTTTCGTATTTCGACGAGCTACCGAAGAAGGACGATGCGGCGGACGCGTACCTACAGGCGTTGTGGAGCGTAGTCGAACACGTCCGCAAACGACGCAAGAGACATAAAGTCGCAGTGTGAATCCGCGCGACGGGACGGTTCGGTCAGTCCATTTCATTTTTTTTCCAGATATGGGTAAACCATGCCTACAGTACTTCAAAGCGGGGCGGGCGGTGGACATTGCATCTACAACAATATCAGTTCGTCGCGCGGGGGCTCGCGCGTGAACGAGTACACGGGCGAGCTGTATCACGCCCAGGAGAGTGAAATGCCATTGGCGAACCGCTACGTAGACCCGGGCGTCGACACCGCGTCGCTCGCCCGTCGGAGAGACATCGTATCCCACGATGATACCCGGAAGCGGCATGAGACCATCGGGACGGCCGTCGCCTTCCCCGAGCCACGCTTCATGCCAGACAACGACCGTACCGAATGGGAGAAAATGGCGCGACTCGATACCACGATGAGAGACGTGAGGCCGGAAGCGTTCCGAGAAGGCCCTGTCCCCGCCGGGTTCACGGGATATGTGCCGAATCAGCACCGCGCCCCACGATACAAGGCGGACACGCACCGCGGACACAAGCGCAGTCCCGCGGCGGGGGTGGGCCACGCGACCGGGCATTCCGCCCGGGATGCGCGCGGGTCTCAGCGGAGAGACAACCGGCAACACCGCACCGCGCCGGCGCGCCCGTCGCGGGAAAATACGGGTTCCCGTGCCCGCGCTCGCGCTGCAAAAACGTGTAGCGTGCGTGACGTGGGCAACACCGCCACGGTAGCGACTTCGGCGTCCCACGGCGCGTCTGCGTGGCGGGTCGTCGGTGCAGAGAAGGTTTGTATCAACAAGGGAGGGCGGCACCGCCCCCCGGTGAGCGGACGTGTGACGTCGGTCCACGCGAAACCGTCCGATCACGGGGAGATGGCGAGACCGACAGCGCGTGACCAGGTCGGTCAGGGCGGGAAAGGCGGTGGATTCCGCAGCGCGATCAGTTGGAGGACGGCCCGTCCTTCTGATGTGCGGATGGAGTGCGTTGCCAACACCGCGCGACGCAGCCTCGCACGCGCGGTCTCTGTGCCCTCCGTCCGAGACATGGACCCCCAGGACATGAAAATGGGGGAGGACCGAGGTCCCGTCGATCCCCGCGGTAACGTGGCGCGGACGCTCGCGAGCCACTCGGTGCGCGACATGGACCCCCAGGACATGAAAATGGGAGAGGACCGAGGTCCCGTCGATCCCCGCGGTAACGTGGCGCGGACGCTCGCG
>Ga0206126_10001546_pt1 | contig 27320 bp, 25 predicted proteins | sample Helgoland_Spring_5_FD_148621 | JGI IMG/M metagenome (GOLD analysis project Ga0206126, IMG submission 148621) | Pelagic subsurface seawater microbial communities from Kabeltonne, Helgoland, North Sea - Helgoland_Spring_Bloom_20160412_1 | ecosystem: Environmental > Aquatic > Marine > Epipelagic ...
CCTTGACGCATCAAGACTCTGGATAGTACTTGGCAAAATGCCTGATCGTCATCAACAACAAGGTAGTTCAAGGCTAAGCCTCAGCGTTCTTAGTTAAATTAAGGGGCAAACATAGGGTAGTCATTGTGCCGCCCTCAGGTAGTTTATCTAAGCTGATTGAACCACCAAACCTTGTCACAGTATTCTGAGAAAGAAAAAGGCCTAAACCTAAGCCACCAGTTTTACTGGATGAAAAAGGCCTTTGATTTTCAACCTTAGTCTCTTCAAATCCCTGACCAAAGTCTTTTATGCAGATAATAACTTCAGCCTCAGACCAACTTACACTGACTTCAACCTCTGATGGGCTAGCATCGGCAGCATTATTCAATAGATTCAAAATTGATTGCGCAATGGTTGGATGGAAGCGAATCTCTGGCGCTGGATATTCGTTTTTAGCATAACTGACTTTGGCGTTCAGTTTGGGACGCATCAGCTGCCAGCGTTCAATTAATTGATCAAAATAGCTATGTAGGGTCTGGTTAGAATATTGACTAGCTGTAGATTCATTGGCCGTAGATTGCAATTGCTTCAAGGTTATTTTGCACTGATCTATTTGCTGGCTTAATAAATTAATATCGGTGTTAGACGGTTGTTGAAGCTGCATTTCGTCGACGAGAAGTCTCATGGTATTCAGGGGTGTGCCCAATTCATGTGCAGTACCCGCAGCCAGAGTACCAATAGCTAGAAGCTGTTCGTTTTCTAATTGTTGTTCACGGTGTTCGGCAATGTTTTTTTGTTGAAGCTCTAATTCACTGGCTATTTGACTAACAAAGTAGCTAATAATCGCCGCGCTAATAGCAAAATTTGCCCACATTCCCAGAACATGTAAATTATTGCCTGCCATAATATGCCCCATATGCGAGGGGGCAATGGCCATCACTGGAATATGATAGTTAAGCAAAAGGCTATAACCAACAAGGGCGATGAGGGCAATACTGGCTGTGTATGCTCTAGGCAGGCTGATGGCAGCAATACTAATTGGAATTAGATAATAGGAGATAAATGGATTTGATGCGCCGCCACTAAAGTACAAAAGAATACTGAAGAAAATAATATCCACCAGTAGATGGATAAAAAACTCTTTATTAGTAATCGTGATTTTAAAACGACCTCTATTGGCGGTGGCAACGCTAATAGAGGTATAGATAGCCAAGACCCATGCAATTTCAGCGACAGCCAAACCCAAGGGTTTAAAGGCTGTAAAATAAATAAGCGCCAGACATTGGCCAAAAATTACCACCGCCCGAATAAGACTTAGTCTATAAAGGTTATGGTGAATCGCGGATTCTAGGGGATATTGGCTAACTAAACTCATGCTGTAAGTTTACCAAAAAACCCCGTTCAACTGGCTAAACTTTGAGTTTTAATTTTATACTTGAATAGAGTTTATGCTGGCGAGTGAATACTAAAGCGGTTAACATTGCGCCAATTAACTTGTCCTAGGTAAAAAGAGCATAGATATGCAGCCATTATCTGAAGATCTGCAAGAAAACCTTGATCGCTTTATTGTTGAAAGCCTTGAACTGGGTTGTGTTTGGGGGCTCTGCGATAGCGAAGGTAACTGGGCCATGGTTTCCTCTGGCGTGGATGCCGAGGTGGGCGTTATTCCGTTTTGGTCTGAAAAACCATTAGCAGAGCAGCTTTGCATTGATGAATGGGCAGTTTATGAGCCCGTTGCCATTGCGATGGAAGAATTTCTTGATGACTGGCTGACAGGTATGCACGAAGACGTGCATAGGGCAGGGGTTAATTGGAATGAAGATCTTGAGGGTCAAGAACTAGAACCTCTGGATTTACTTGAAGAATTTGAATCGGAACTAGACTAACCTATGTTTTTACAATCTTTTTACACAGAATCTGATAATCAATTTAGCGTCAGTGGCGAGCAGGGTAGCCAGTTTGCAAAACAAATTTGTAATGATTACAACCCCATCCATGACCCAGATTCCAAGCGATTCTGTGTGCCAGGGGATCTTCTCTTTGCCCTAAGTCTAAATAATTACGGCTTAAGCGAAAAGATGAATTTCGATTTTTCGGGTCTAGTCCCCGCCGATAAATTACTGGTCTTTCCGATCTCAGGCAGCTCTGAACTAGTCATCAAGGATGAGCGTGAAAAAGCTTATCTTACGCTGGTTCGAGAGGGTGAGAACAACTCAGATCCAAAGGCTATTGAGCACTTAGTCAAAAGCTATGTGGCGTTTTCAGGTCACAGTTTTCCGTATATTTTGGTGCCCTTAATGGAGCAGCATCAGGTAATGATTAATAACAACCGACCGCTGGTTATGTATCAATCCATGTCCCTTAACCTTGATCAAATCGAACTTGAGAGGCCTGAGGTCAAATTGATCAATGCCGATATGCAAGTTGAGGGTAAGCGTGGCAATGTGACCTTACACTTTGCTATAAACGATGGCGGAAAAGCCGTGGGTCGTGGAGAAAAGAAACTTGTTCTCAGTGGGCTTCGTGAATTTGACGCTCAGGTCATGGATCAGTTAATCAAAGAGTACGAAGCTCGAAAAGTTTAAATTACAGTAAGTGTTTTAAGAAACGACCTGTATGGGAACCCTTGACTTTAACAACATCCTCAGGAGTTCCAGCGGCAACAATTTTACCACCACCCGCTCCGCCTTCCGGCCCTAAGTCGACAATCCAATCTGCTGTCTTAATAACATCTAAGTTATGCTCAATAACTACCACCGTATTGCCGTGATCACGCAATCGATGCAGAACGGATAGCAGCTGCTCAATATCATGAAAATGAAGCCCTGTTGTAGGCTCATCAAGAATATAGAGTGTTTTTCCTGTATCTCTTTTTGAAAGCTCTTTAGAGAGCTTAACCCGTTGCGCCTCACCGCCAGACAAAGTAGTCGCTGCCTGACCGAGTTTAATATACGAAAGCCCAACATCCATTAATGTTTGTAGCTTGCGAGAGACACTGGGAATGGATTCAAAGAAGACACTTGCATCTTCAATGGTCATATCCAGTACCTGATGGATATTTTTACCTTTAAAGGTAATATCTAGAGTTTCACGATTGTAACGTTTGCCTTTGCAAACATCACAGGAAACATAGATATCCGGTAAAAAGTGCATCTCGACCTTAGTAACACCGTCACCCTGACAGGCTTCACAGCGACCACCTTTCACATTGAAGCTAAATCGACCAGGCGTATAGCCACGAGAACGAGCCTCTTGGGTGCCAGCGAATAGCTCCCTTACAGGCGTAAAGATGCCAGTATAGGTAGCAGGGTTAGATCTAGGGGTTCTACCAATGGGACTCTGGTTAATATCGATACACTTATCGAAATGTTCTAAGCCATTGATAACTTTATGGGCCGCCGGTTTGAGCGTGGAGGCTTTGTTTAATGCCGTGGCAGCGGCAGGATAAAGAATGCCGTTGATCAAGGAAGATTTACCTGAACCCGAAACACCGGTAATACAGGTGAATAGTCCCACCGGAATAGTCGCATCAATACCCGTCAAGTTGTTGGCTTTTGCGCCAAGGATATCCAGTGACTTGCCTTGGCTAATATGACGCTTTTTAGGCACTCGAATGCCGCGCACACCGGATAAAAACTGACCAGTTATAGATTTCGGGTTGCTGGTGATAGCATCACTGTCACCCATAGCAACGATCTCACCACCATGGACACCTGCACCGGGTCCAATATCAATAATATAATCAGCGGCCTTGATTGCGTCCTCATCGTGCTCAACAACAATGACTGTATTGCCTAAATCACGCAAGCGAACAAGAGTCTTTAAAAGTCGTTCGTTGTCCCGTTGATGCAGGCCGATACTTGGCTCATCAAGTATGTACATCACCCCAACTAATCCAGCACCAATTTGGCTAGCCAGACGGATACGCTGTGCTTCACCGCCCGAAAGAGTTTCAGCACTGCGGTTTAAGGAAAGATAGTTAAGGCCCACATCCACTAGGAAGCAAAAACGATCGCGGATTTCTTTGATGATTTTTTCAGCTATTTGCCCTTGCCGGCCGGGCAGATCAATGGTTTCAAAGTAGTCAAAGCATTCACCCACGGGCATGGCGACAATATCTTCAATCCGCCTGTTGTCGACGTACACATTTCGCGCTGATTTACAGAGTCTTGTGCCTTCGCAATCAGGACAGTCAGAGGTGGTCATAAACTTACTGAGATCCTCTCTAACAGAATTACTCTCCGTATCTCTGTAACGACGCTCCATGTTGGGGATAACACCCTCAAAGCTATGTTGACGACGGAATACGGTGCCACGGTCATTCATGTAGTTAAAGGTTATTTCTTCATCATCACTACCGAATAATATTTTTTGTTGATGTAACTGAGATAAGTCTTTCCACGGCTTTTCAATATCAAAGTCGTAATGCTCGGCTAGGCTACTCAACATATTAAAATAAAACAGTGAGCGACGATCCCAGCCGCGAATAGCACCCTCAGCAATGGATGCTTCGGGGTGTTGAATAATGCGATCTACGTCAAAAAATTGATGAATACCCAAACCATCACAGGTCTTACAGGCACCAAAGGGATTGTTAAACGAGAATAATTTCGGCTCCAATTCACTCAGGCTGTAGTTACAGATTGGGCAGGCAAACTTAGCGCTAAACATTAGGTCTTCATTATCGCCATCCATATAGCTAATGAGGGCAACCCCTTCGGCAAGCGCAAGGGCGGTTTCAAACGACTCAGCCATGCGAATACCCAGGCCTTCCTTAACCTTAAAACGATCAACCACTACTTCAATGCTGTGTTTTTTTCTCTTATCCAATGCAGGTGCTTCGTCTAGGTCACAGATGAGACCATCAATGCGAGCACGGATAAATCCCTGTCGACGCAAATTATCTAAAAGATGCAGGTGTTCACCTTTTCTATCCTTAACCACAGGTGCCAGCAACATCAGCTTTGAGCCCTCAGGTAGGGTCAATACCTGATCCACCATTTGGCTTACAGTTTGCGCCTTGAGCGGCAGATCATGATCAGGACAGCGAGGTTCGCCAGCACGAGCAAACAACAGACGCAGGTAATCATAGATTTCAGTAATGGTACCTACGGTTGAGCGCGGGTTGTGACTGGTGGATTTTTGCTCGATAGAAATAGCCGGTGAAAGACCTTCAATATGGTCAATGTCCGGTTTTTCCATCATGGAAAGAAACTGCCGAGCATAGGTAGAAAGCGATTCTACATAACGTCTTTGACCCTCGGCATAAAGAGTATCAAAGGCCAGCGAAGACTTGCCTGAACCAGAAAGTCCAGTGATAACAATAAGCTTGTCGCGAGGAATATCGAGGTCGATATTTTTTAAGTTATGGGTTCTGGCTCCGCGAACAAGTATTGTATCCATTAGGGCTGCTTTTATTTAGGTTAAAGGGTCCATTATAAGGCGCAAGCCTTAATACAGGCAAAGCAAAATGGATATTTAGCTAGTTTTACTTCTAGCAACGCAAGATAGATGAATAAATGCTGTGATTATTATTTTCCCGCGCCTAATATGACTGTTACTATAGACGGATATTAGATAACCCAACCACTAAGCGACGACATTGACTAACAAACTAACAGAAGCAAAATACTCCAGCATAGAAAAGCGAGCGGTACTTTCGATAGCCAGCCTTTATGGTTTTCGTATGCTCGGATTATTTATGGTTTTACCGGTTCTCTCGCTGTATTTTGCAGACTACCAGAACTCAAGTCTGTTCTTGCTCGGTCTCGCCTTGGGTATCTACGGTTTAACGCAGGCAGTTTTTCAAATCCCGCTAGGCTTGTTATCCGACAAAATAGGACGCAGACCGGTTATTCTAGGCGGTCTTGCACTGTTTGTATTAGGCAGTGTGGTGGCGGCTTTATCTGAATCCGCCATGGGAGTTATTGTTGGCCGCGCATTACAGGGTACGGGAGCAATAGCCAGTACCCTAATGGCTTTGGTGACTGATTTTACCGCAGAGCAAAATCGCACTAAGGCCATGGCAACCATAGGTGGCAGTATTGGCGCATCCTTTGCGCTAGCTATGGTTCTTGGGCCGCTAATAGCCTCATACTTTGGTATGTCTGGAATCTTTTGGGTGACTGCCGTCTTAGGTCTGGCGGGCTTTATCATAGTGTTTACTCTGATCCCGAAGACTATTTCTGCACGCAATAACCGCGAAACGCAAACCGATATTCAGCAAATCGGAAATCTCCTAAGATCGCCTGAACTATTCCGTTTAAATATAGGGATATTTTTTCATCATTTAACGCTGATGGCAGCTTTTGTTGTTGTGCCGAGTATTCTTGTACAGCAACTCGCCGTAGGTGCAGACCAGCTATGGTGGGTTTATCTCTGTCTTCTTGGGGGTGGTTTTGTGGCCATGGTGCCAGCCATCATAGTCGCAGAAAAACGAAATGCTCAGAAACCATTTTTTATCGCAGCCATTGTTATCATGATGGTTTCAATGTTTGTCCTGGGTAATACGCAAGGATCAATGCTGACCTTCCTCATGCTATTTAGTTATTTTGCCGCATTTAATTTATTAGAAGCATTTCTACCCTCATGGTTGAGTAAAGTAACTCCTGCGGGTAATCGCGGAACGGCCATGGGGATCTATTCAACCTGTCAGTTTTTAGGTACCTTCGCTGGTGGTATTTTAGGTGGTTGGGGGCTAACCAGTCTGGGTGTTGATGGACTTCTAATGTTACTAGCAATGTTGCTGCTTGTGTGGGTGATACTAGCTACGCAAATGACTTCACCAAGACCCATGCAAACCATGATTTTGCATGTTGGAAAAAGAAAACCCAATGAATTTATAAAAAGTGTTTCAACAATAGTTGGAGTTGAAGATATACTACTTTTAGAAGGTGATGATCTCGCCTATATTAAGGTTGATAAAACGGCGATAAATATGGCTGAATTACAGCCCTTTTTGAATCGCACATAGACAGGGGAAAAAAATGGCACGGGGAATTAACAAAGTAATCATAGTGGGTAACTGTGGACAGGACCCAGAAACAAGATACATGCCTTCAGGTGGTGCAGTGACTAACTTAAGTCTTGCTACCTCTGAATCTTGGAAAGACAAAAATACCGGTGACCAGCAAGAACGCACCGAATGGCATCGTGTGGTGTTTTTTAATCGTCTAGCTGAAATTGTAGAGCAGTATGTTAAAAAGGGCTCTAAAGTATACATAGAGGGCTCATTGCGCACGCGAAAGTGGCAGGGTCAAGATGGACAGGATCGTTACACTACCGAAATCGTTGCTAGCGAAATGCAAATGCTAGATAGTCGCGGTGGTCAGGGGCAGGGTGGTTATGACCAGTCCCAGCCAGATTATGCTCAATCAGAGCCGCAACAGGCTCAACAAAAGCAAGCAGCGCCTAAGCAAGCCCCAGCGCCAGCCGCTGCCCCAGCGCAGGGTATGGGTTTTGATGACGATATCCCGTTCTAGGAAGCTGAGTTTAAATTAAATTATTTGGAGTCATTTATGACAATTAAAGTTGGAGACAAAATTCCTGAAGGCACGCTTGCGGTAATGGGCGCTGAAGGTCCTGCAGGTATAACAACTGCAGATATTTTCTCAGGTAAAAAAGTAGTACTTTTTGCCGTACCCGGTGCATTTACACCAACATGCTCTGTGGCACATATGCCAGGTTTTGTGGTTAAGTATGATGAGATTATTGCCAAGGGCGTAGATACAGTGGCCTGTCTTTCTGTGAACGATGCCTTTGTAATGAATGCATGGAAAGACGCATCCAATGCAGAAAATATTTTAATGCTTGCTGACGGTAACTGTACCTTCACAACTTCTTTAGGCCTAGAGCTTGATGGAACGGGTTTTGGTATGGGTATGCGCAGTAAACGTTTTGCGATTATCGTCAATGACGGAGTAGTTGAGTTACTGAATGTTGATGAAAGTGGCTTTGAATTATCCAGTGCTGAAGCAGTATTAGAAGCGCTCTAACTTAAAGCGTTAGATACAAAAAAGGCACCCAATGGGTGCCTTTTTTTATGGTTATTCAGAACGTATATTATCCTGAATATTTTTCCATAACCAAGGTAGCGTTAGTGCCACCAAAGCCAAAGCTATTAGACATCACGCGATTAACGAGCTTTTCTTTACTTTCACGAAGAATAGGTAAGCCCTCAGCATTTTCATCAAGGTTATCAATATGCGCTGAACCAGCAACGAAATTGCCTTCCATCATAAGCATACAGTAGATGGCTTCATGAACCCCTGCAGCACCCAAACTGTGACCTGATAATGATTTGGTAGAGCTAAGATCTGGACAGTTATCACCAAAGGTATTGCGTATAGCGCCAAGTTCAGCCAAATCACCAACAGGTGTACTGGTACCATGAGTGTTCAGATAGTCCAATGGTCCACCAATATTTTCCATGGCCATCTTCATGCAACGCTCTGCACCTTCACCTGATGGAGCTACCATATCGGCACCATCTGATGTAGCACCATAACCGGTGATTTCACAGATAATATTAGCGCCGCGAGCAAGGGCATGCTCAAGTTCTTCAACAACCACTGTTCCAGCACCCAGACCAGGCGCGAAACCATCGCGACCGGCATCATAAGCACGGGATGCTACTTCAGGGTTATCATTGTATTTACTAGTCAATGCACCCATAGCGTCAAACATACCCGCCATAGACCAATGCATATCTTCTGAACCACCGGCAAGAAGAATGTCTTGCTTGCCCAGCTGAATAAGTTCTGCGGCATGACCAATACAGTGAGCACTGGTAGCACAGGCAGAGGCTAGAGCATAGTTAACACCCTTAATTTTAAAAGGCGTAGCAACACAGGCTGAAACCGTACTCGCCATAATCTGGGTGACTCGGTAAGGGCCTGCACGCTTGATACCGCGCTCACGCATGACATCGATGGTTTCGGTAAACATCTCACCAGAAACGCCACCAGAACCCATAACAAGTCCTGTTCTTGGGTTTGAAACCATTTCTTCGGTTAGGCCAGCATCAGTAATAGCTCTGTCCGTGGCAATGTAGGCATATGAAGCCGAAGGCCCCATAAAGCGCATAATTTTTCTATCAATATGTTCTTTAGGATCAATATCCAAAGTAGCGCCGACATTACATTTAAGGCCCATTTCAGCAAAATCTTCGCGGTAGCGAATACCTGAAATACCTTCTTTCAATGATTTAGTAACAGACTCTCGGTCGTTGCCAAGACATGAAACTATGCCAAGTCCAGTGATTACTACTCGTTTCATCGGTTATCCTCTTTTATTCTTGTGACATCAGAAAACTTAAAAGTTCTCTGTGTTTTCGAAAAGACCTACTTTAAGATCTTTGGCAGTGTAAATTTCACGGCCATCGACTTCAACGCTACCATCAGCAATACCCATTACTAGCTTGCGCTGAATGAGTCGAGTGATGTCTAGCCTGTAAGTCACTTTTTTAGCATCAGGTAAGATTTGGCCAAAAAACTTAACGGTGCCAGCACCAAGGGCGCGACCTCTACCCGGGTTGCCATTCCAGCCGAGGAAAAAGCCAACCAGTTGCCAAAGGGCATCCAGACCCAGACAGCCAGGCATCACCGGATCACCTTCAAAGTGGCATGCAAAGAACCATAAATCAGGAGTGATATCGATTTCGGCGACAATCTCACCAAGACCATGTGAACCGCCGGTGTTGTTAATGGTGACGATTCTGTCAATCATCAGCATATTAGGCGCAGGAAGTTTCGCGTTACCGGGGCCAAATAACTCGCCGCGGCTACATTTTAGAATTTCTTCTTTCGAGTAAGAAGATGCAGGTATAAAAGACATGGGATCCTTATTGATCAACTACTTAATCGCGCATCGTAACTACTAATCGCTAAAGCATCAATAGTTAAATCAAATCTAGGCCATTAAAACTCATTATATTTCATCTGTTGCTTGTCTAGGGTTGACAGTGCGGGGTTGTCTGTTAGCATTCCATATAATCTTAATTAGTCTGGTAATTCATTGTAAAATGGCATTTTTTCACAATTCCGTAGCCACGGAATTTCAATCGGTCAATAAGCTAATTTTAAATAGTTTACAGTCAGACGTCGGTCTGGTGGAAAATATCGGCAGTTACATTGTGGATTCTGGTGGTAAACGCCTAAGACCGGTTCTGGTTTTATTGAGTGCCCTAGCCAATAATTATCAATCTGAAAAAAACAATCATATAAAACTCGCTGCGGTTATTGAATTTATTCATACCGCCACTCTGTTGCATGACGATGTGGTTGATGTCTCTGCATTGCGAAGAGGACGTGAGACAGCCAATGAAATTTGGGGTAATGCCCCCAGTGTTTTGGTTGGGGACTTTCTTTATTCACGGGCCTTCCAAATGTTAGTTGAAGTGGCTGACATGAATATTATGCGGGTTTTCGCAGATGCTACTAATGTTATTTCTGAGGGTGAAGTTCAGCAAATGGCAAACGCAGGAAATCCCAATATAGATGAAGACACGTATATGCAAGTAATCTATAGAAAAACCGCCAAGCTGTTTGAGGCGGGTATGGAATGCGGCGCTTTACTTGCAAGTGCAGATAAAATTGCCATGAACCAATATGGTAAGCACTTGGGTATGGCATTCCAGATTGCAGATGATGTGTTAGATCTTCAGGGTGACGTCGCTATTATTGGTAAGAATATTGGCGACGACTTAAATGAAGGGAAAATGACATTACCCTTAATATATGCTCGGGATCATGCGGATCCCGCTGAAAGTCAGATCATTCAGCAAGCGATTAAAAATAGGTCTGCAGAAAATTTTGATCAAATATTAAAAATAGTCTCAAAAACAGGTGGCATAGACTATAGTTTGAGCAGGGCAACAGAGCATTCACAGTTAGCAAATGATGCGCTACAAGCACTGCCAGAAAGTCCTTACAAACAGGTACTTTCCAAACTGGCCAGTTTTGCAGTTTCAAGAGACGTATAAAACCTGCGCACAGAATGCGCATACAACGAATTAGGGGCTATCAAAAAATACTGATAACTTTGGGTCTTTAACCCAAGGAGTTTTGATAGACTTTTAACCATAATAAGAGCTTACCTTTTAAGTAAGCACATTAATCATTAAGGAGAATGACGTGATTATTGGAATTACACGGGAACTGGTTGGTGGAGAAAATCGTGTCTCGTTGTGCCCAGATAATGTTCAGTCACTGGTCGATAAAGGCCTAGAACTTTGGGTTGAACAGAATGCAGGTGCACAGGCTGGTTTCTCAGATGATGATTATATTTCTGTAGGTGCCAAAGTGGTGTCTGACAGAGATGAATTATTTGCTAAGTCAGATGTTATCCTTCAGGTTCAAAGTTTTGGCTCAAATACTGAAAATGCCGACGACGATCTCAAACGGTTAAAAGCCAAGCAGCTAGTCATTGGTATGATGGACCCTCTAGCACAGCCCCAAGCGGCACAGCAGGTTGCAGATACAGGTGCTACCGCTATTGCCTTGGAAATGGTTCCTCGTATCAGTCGTGCTCAAAGTATGGATGTACTTTCTTCTATGGCAACCCTTGCTGGTTACAGATCAGTGCTGCTTGGTGCCGAAGCTGCCCCGCGAATTTTACCTATGCTAATGACTGCGGCTGGAACCTTGCAGCCGGCAAGAGTACTTATCATGGGTGTCGGCGTTGCCGGCCTTCAAGCCTGTGCTACAGCCAAGCGTCTAGGCGCAGTGGTTGAAGCCTATGACGTCAGACCCGCTGCTCGCGAACAAATTATTTCCGTGGGCGCTACCCCAGTGGAGTTGGATTTGCCCACAGAGTCATCGGAGGGTGCTGGAGGCTACGCCAAAAAGCAGAGTGAAGAGTTTCTTCGCATGCAAAGAGAGCAGATGACAGAAGTAGTTGCTCGCCAAGATATCATCATTACTACTGCCGCAATTCCTGGTGCTAAATCGCCAATTCTAGTGACAGAAGATATGCTTAAAGCCATGAAAACCGGTTCTGTGCTGGTTGATCTAGCGGCAGAGCGGGGCGGCAACTGTGAGTCAACGCAAATGGGTAAGACGGTTGTGGCTCATGGCGTGACTATTGTAGGCCCCGAAAACCTTGCGTCAGATGCGGCCTTTCATGCCAGTCAGATGTATGGAAACAACATTCAAACACTTCTAGAATTAATTCTAGAAGAGGGTCAAATCAATCTAGATTTTGAAGATGAAATTGTTGCTGGCACAGTGATTGCTCACGGGGGTGAGGTGCCACATCCCTATATGCGTAAGCTATTAGACCTACCTTCCTTAGAAAATGAATCGCAAGGCAACTAAAGGACTTAGACATTGGATATTTTAATTTTATTACTGGCGCTTTTCGTATTATCGCTTTTTTTGGGTGTGGAACTGATCGTTAAGGTCCCGCCAACTTTGCACACGCCATTGATGTCAGGCACTAATGCCGTTTCGGGTATCACGCTGGTGGGTGCTTTATTAGCTGCAGGCTCGGATACCTCGCCAATGCTGGTTAATGTGTTGGGCTTCTTGGCAGTGACCTTTGCAACCATCAATGTGGTCGGTGGTTATTTGGTCACCAACCGTATGCTCTCAATGTTTAAAAGGAAGTAACCCATGAGCCCAACTGTTGTGAATCTTATTTATTTAATTGCTGGGATACTATTCATTCTTGGCATCAAGGGCTTAACCAAGCCATCTACTGCCGTGCGTGGTAATCAGCTTTCCTCGCTGGGTATGCTTATTGCTATAGTCGTGACTCTGCTAAATGCTGAAGTGGTTAACTTCACCTATATTATTGCGGGTGGTGTATTTGGTGCCGCTGTAGGTGCATTTATGGCACTGCGTATTCAAATGACATCGATGCCGCAAATGGTTGCCTTACTCAATGGCTTCGGTGGCGGTGCTTCACTGACAATTGCTCTTGCCGAATATTTCTCGGTGCTCAATGTAGATGCTAATTCCTTTGCAGAATTACTAGTGCCCGTTGCACTAAGTTCTGATGCCTTTGGTGAAGGCGGTGAGGGTCAGGTAACATTGATTTCCATTGGTCTTACCATTTTGATCGGTGCGGTTACTCTTGTGGGTAGCTTAGTCGCCTTTGCCAAGCTTCAGGGATTAATCAAGAAAAATATCGGCTTACCCGGTGGACCGGCAGGTAACGCGCTATTGCTGCTGGGTGCGGTTATCGCTTTAGGTTGTCTAGTTATTAGCCCTAATCAGGCTGTAACGGTAATCACTCTGGTGGCTCTTGCCTTACTTTTAGGCTTGTTTTTGGTGCTTCCCATCGGTGGTGCCGATATGCCTGTGGTGATCGCTTTACTAAATTCCTATTCTGGTTTGGCTGCAGCCCTAGCCGGATTTATTCTGGGTAATACGGTGCTTATTATCGCCGGTTCTCTTGTGGGTACCTCTGGCCTAATTCTTACCAAGATAATGTGTGTAGCCATGAATCGCTCATTGGGTAATGTGTTGTTTGGAAAAATGGCAGCAGCTGGTGAAAAGATTGATGCCGATGAAATTTATGCAGGCAAGGTCACCAGTGCTCAACCAGACGAAGTTGCTATGATGCTTGAAGTTGCCAAGCGTGTTGTCATCGTCCCCGGTTATGGTATGGCCATGGCCCAGGCACAGCATGCAGTGCGCGAATTAGCGGATTCTATGGAAAGTCGAGGCATTGAAGTGGAATATGGTATCCATCCAGTAGCTGGGCGTATGCCGGGTCATATGAATGTACTTCTTGCAGAAGCAGAAGTGCCCTATGATAAGTTAGTAGAAATGGACCGAATTAACCCCACCTTTGAAGACACTGACGTGGTCATTGTGATTGGTGCTAACGATGTGACCAACCCCATGGCGCGCGAAGCTGAGGGTAGCCCCATTTATGGTATGCCAATTCTCAATGTGGATAAGGCGAGGAATGTGGTGGTTATTAAGCGCTCACTAAGCCCTGGGTTTGCTGGATTACCTAATCCATTGTTTGCTATGGATCACACGCTGATGGTGTATGGCGATGGTAAGAAAGCCGTTGTAGAAATGACAACGGCCTTAAATCAAAGCTAATTGTTTAGTCTTGGGGAGTCTCAACCAGAAATGGTTCAGGCTCCATAAAAGCAAGCTTAATAATTATGCAGTCACTCTCTGGCTTAACCGCCATCATAAGTACATTGATATTGTCATCAATACTTAATCCACTGGGTATATTAAATAGTACTTCGCCGTTGTCTGGATTGGTCAGGGTGCGCAGGGTTTTCAGTTCTTTGTCCTTGCGCACTTCGGTCTCAAACTTTTGCAGCAGTGCGCGAATCGAAACATCAAAATTGGGGAAGTTAAATTGGCCGCGAAACTCTTTGCGATCCAGTTCAAGTTTGATAGGAATAACTTCACCGGTTTTTTCTGATTTTAGTTGACCACCCTTAATGGCGTCACCCTGTTTAAGTTCCTTAAAGAGCTTTTTTGCTTCGGTGGAATTTTGTTTGATAAATCCAGCCGCTATAAGGTTAGCGCCAAGATTAAACAGGCGTCTAGGATCAATATTTAGGTTTTGTTCAGTGGTCATCTCTCTCTCGCTAGCGCCTGTTAATTTTCAGTTTTATTAATCGATTAGATTGTATTTATCGCTTAATATTTCGATTATTTCAGCCTTAGGATTAGATGAAAGTGGCAAAGTTTGCCCAGTGATCTTTTCAGCTATGCTCACGTAGGTGTTAGACACTTCCATCATCATAGATTCAGGTAGCTCATTATCTTTAGCTAGTGCATAGCGCTCATCCATACGATTCTTATCTAGTAGAATATCTGAATCTTCGAAGTGGTTTAAAAGAAGCTGACGGAATACCTCTTTAGAGTTTTCTACCACAGCGCCTTCTCTATATTGCTCACCATCCCAAATGCGGGAAGAGTCAGGCGTACCAACCTCATCCATATAAATAAGTTTATCAGCACCCGAACGATCCTTAACATAGCCAAACTCAAACTTAGTATCGACAAATATTTGATCTAACTTAGCTAGCTCATCACTGATAACATCAAAACCCTGTTGCAGTAATTCTTCATACACATTGATATCTTCAAGTGAATTAAATTTAAAGGCAGCATGATTGTTTTCAATATCAGAGCGCGAAATATTCACATCATCTACTTCAGGTACACCGGGAATACCCTCAAGGATACCTTTGGTTGATGGCGTAATAAGTAATTCTGGAAGTTTCTGATCCTTCTCAAGGCCGTTAGGTAGTTCGATACCACAGAAGTTACGCTCACCTTTGACATAGGAGCGCCACATAGAGCCTGTAATATATTGACGGCATATGGCCTCAATCATCACTGGCTTAGCTTTTTGAACAATCCATACCAGGGGGTGGGGGATATCAAGAATATGGCTATCCGCAAGATTATTCTCGCGGAACAACTTAAACCAATGATTAGAGATAGCATTGAGAGCCGCTCCCTTTCCAGGAACACCCTGCATATTACCTTCACCTTTCCAGATGCATTCAAAGGCAGAAATCCGATCGCTGATTACCATAATCGCCAGGGGTGAGTCAGGCGCTACGTCATAGTTGTTTTCTTCAATTAGTCTGCGGCTATCGGCTTCAGTCAGCCAATAAACAGAGCGGACCTTGCCACTATGTACAGGTAAATTAGTTCGGATTGGTAAATCATTGTTTACCGACAACACTTTGTCAGCGAGGCTCATAGTTTGTACCCAGATATAAAGTTAAAAAGAGAAGTTAAGATGATCAAAGAGGGCATTTTAGCAATACAAATCAAAGCACGCAAAACAATCTAAGCAGAATCAACCACAGTTGCGTATTATTAACACACAAAGCATATTTTAAAGGGTTGTAATGAAAACTATTTTAGTCACAGGCGGTAGTGGGTTTATTGGTCGCAACCTTTGCATGAGGCTTGCTAGCACTGTCGAGGAACGTTCAGGTTATCAATTAATAGTGCTTAGTAGAAACCCCGAAAAGGCAGTAAAAGTATTGCCCCAATCCGTGCAGACTATTAGCGATTTATCGCAACTAAACCAACCTATTGATATTCTGATTAATCTTGCGGGCGAGCCAATAGCAGATCGACGCTGGAGTGATAAGCGCAAAGCCACCATCAGCCAAAGTCGCATTCAAACCACGCAAGCACTCTATGAGTATTTCAAACAGGCCCATAAGCCACCCTCGATAGTTATCAGTGGTTCAGCTATCGGATATTACGGTGGAGGTATAGCCAATAATCAGCCGGTTACTGAAGAGGGTGCAGTAGAGCCTAATTTCTCAAGCCAACTCTGTGCTGATTGGGAAAGCGCCGGACAGCAATTTGAGCAGTTAGGGGCTCGAGTATGCCTTTTGCGCACAGGGATTGTTTTAGGGCAGCAGGGCGCGCTCAGCAAGCTTCTACCGGCCTTTAAGTTTGGCCTAGGCGGTCCAATTGCTTCAGGTCAGCAATGGATGCCATGGGTTCATATAGAGGATATGGTGGAGATTATTATCTATGCGATGCAAAACGATATTACTGGCCCTGTTAACTGCACAGCACCACAGCCAGTGACTAACCGAGAATTTGCCAAAACATTGGGCAAGGTATTAAAACGACCGGCTATAGCACCTATGCCAGCAGCCATTGTTAAACTGCTGTTTGGTCAGATGGGCGATGAATTAATGATTCAGGGGCAATCGGTTATTCCACAAAAACTGCAACAGCAGGGTTTTCAATTTAACTATAGCGACTTGCACAGTGCTTTAGAACAGCTATTCAAACCAAAAAAATAACTCAAATTACCGCGGTTATTGTGCCATCAGTAAACTTTTCAATAGCTTTTCACAGCTGTTTAAATCCATAAATTTAGGCACAGGGTATTCGGGGTGAGCTTCTTTTAAGGCCTGTTTAGCAAGAGATGGGATATCCTCTGGTTCTAGTTCGCTTAGTCTTGGGGGAATCGCCATCTGTCGATTTAACGCTTCAATTTCCTCAATAAATGCACGTGCTTTGGCGGCTGAGGAGGTTTTACTAACGCCTATTTGGCAATGCTCGGCTAATGTGGCTAATTTATCTTCTACAGCAGGGCCATACCAGCGCAACACCTTGGGAAGAAGAATGGCATTAGCAAGGCCATGGGCTGTGCCGTAATAGCCACCCAGACTATGGGCAATAGCATGCACATAACCCACAGAGGCGCGAGTAAAGGCCTCGCCGGCATAAAAAGACGCCAGTAGCATATTTTCTCTATATTGATGACTTCGACTCTGTTCATAGGCCGGTAAAAGGTTAGCGAAAATCAAACTGCAGGCATTAAGTGATTTCTGACGCGTAAAATCAGTACCTATTATGCCTAAATAGGCCTCAACAGCATGGGTTAGAGCGTCCATACCCGTGTGGGCTGTAATCTGTGGGGGCAGGTCATAGGTTAGCTCAGGTAAAAGCACCGCCGCTCTAGGACACAGGCAGAGATCAGTTACGGCAAATTTTTGTTTGGCTATGGGATCAAATGCCACGGCGGCGACAGTTGTTTCAGAGCCCGTGCCCGCAGTTGTGGGTATGGCATAAACCGGCGGCAGTTGACGGCGTATTTTAAATAAGCCTTTAAGTTGAACAGTGGTTTTATCAGGTCTGGCTATTCGGGCGGCCACCAGTTTGCCGCAATCCATCACCGATCCGCCGCCCAAGCATATAACGCCTTGGCATTGTGTTTGTTGGTAATGGCTTAGTGCCTGTTCAATAGAGTGAATAGGGTTATTGGGCTCAACATCACTATATAGCTCAGTGGTAATAGCCTGTTTAGCAAGCTGATCGGCTAGCTCTCTGTGTAAGCCTAAGACATGAATCTGCTTATCAGTCACCAGCAGTAAACGATTAAGCTTATTGGTTTTTATATCGGCAATCAGAGACTCAAGGGCATTGTTACCCTTAAATAAAATAGGGCTGGGCGGGGGAAGGACGCTAATTATTAACTTTAGCCCTAAGTGATACAGCCTATAAAAAAACGTCGATATATTCAGTATATAGCACTCATTTTGTTGCCTAGAAATTCAACCATAGTTTTTTGGCAGATTTATTTCAACCTGTGTAGTGATGTGTTTTTTTTGGCTGCATATTCAAACTCCACTTAAAATAGCAAAAACTAATCTAGTTAAATGATAATTAATGTAACATGGGTTCTGTTTATATTTTTCAAGAGATTCAGCATTACTATGCGGCTTAATTATTCAGAGCAGGGCGTTGGCGACCCTGTTTTTCTTATCCATGGCTTGTTTGGCTCCCTATCTAATTTAGGTAATTTAGCCCGTGCGCTTGCGCCCAGCTATCGGGTGATTTCAGTGGATCTTCGCAACCATGCTGACTCGCCTCATCACTCTGAAATGAGTCTGTTATCCATGGCCCAAGATCTAGTTGAGCTAATGGATCATTTATCCATTGCTAGCGCATATTTTGTGGGTCATTCGCTGGGCGGAAAGGTGGCTATGCAGTTGGCAATGAGCGAGGCTAGTAGGTTTAAAAGCTTGGTTGTTGTTGATATAGCCCCTGTTAAATATATAGACAATAATAGCAATATTATCAATATTTTATATGATTTATCTAAAGTAGATATTAAAGATAGAAAGATGGCCGATTCCTTTTTGTCTGAGCAGGGTGTTGAGCCTTCTGTGCGTGCATTTTTATTAAAAAACTTACGTCGAAATACGGCGGGAAATTTTGAACTTAAAATCAATATTAATGCCATTAAAGCTAACTATGAAAGCCATTTATCTGTGGCGCCAATGGGCGACGTTTGCACCGCCCCATGTTTATTTTTGAAAGGTGAAAATTCTGATTATATTGAGCAACAACATCTGCCAATTATACAATCTATTTTTCCAAAATCTTCGGTAAAAACAATCGAGGCGGTTGGACATTGGTTGCATGCAGAAAAGCCAGAATTATTTAACCAGATTGTTTTGCAATTTATTCGTGAAATTTCCTGAACAAGCGCATCAATCCGTAGTAAAATGTCGCCAGAAATGGTTGTAGTTAGGAGCTACCGTAATGTTTGAGAGTTTAAAGCCTGTTGCAGGTGACCCTATTTTAGGATTAATGGCTGCTTTTAGAGCAGATAGTAGAGATCACAAGATTGACTTGGGTGTGGGCGTATACCAAGACGACAGTGGTCGAACACCCGTTATGAAATCAGTGAAATTAGCTGAAGCTAAGCTGATGGAGCTCGAAAACACTAAAGCTTATCAGGGTATTGCTGGCGATGCTGGCTACAACCAGCTGATGATGGCGCTATTGTTTGGTGCTGATCACAGTATTTTAAACTCAGATCGTTTGGTGACGCTTCAGGCACCGGGTGGTTCTGGTTCGTTACGCGTGGGTGCTGAGGTTGTTCAGCGCGCTCGTCCCGATGCCAAACTATGGGTGGGTGTGCCCACTTGGCCGAACCATATCCCGCTTATGGGTAGTGCGGGTTTTGAGATTGAAGAATATCCTTACTACGATAAAACCAGCCATAGCATTAATATTGATGCCATGATGGAAACGTTAAATCACGTGCCAGCAGGTGATGTAGTGTTACTGCATGGCTGCTGTCATAACCCTACAGGCGCCGACTTACAGCCTGAACACTGGGATCAAATTGCTGATATTGCCCTTGAAAGAGGCTTTATCCCGTTTATTGATATTGCGTATCAGGGTTTAGGGCAAGGCTTAGACGCGGATGCCTATGGCCTGCGTATGATGGCGGATCGCTTGCCGGAGTTATTAGTCGCTTCTTCATGCTCAAAAAACTTTGGTCTTTATCGAGAGCGAACGGGTTCTATTACCCTAGTGGCTGAGTCAGCTGAGCAGGCTAAAATAGTTTCTGCACAATCTATGTCTATTGCTCGTCAAATTTATTCTATGCCACCAGCTCATGGTGCTCTTTTGGTATCATTGATTTTGGGTGATGATCAGTTGCGTGCCAATTGGCAAGCCGAGTTAGAAGAAGTTAGGTTGCGGATTAAAGCAATGCGCACTCTGTTAACCGATGGTATTAACGATAATGCCGCCGGTATGGACTTTAGCCATATTAAGCAGCAACAGGGTATGTTTTCTTTCTTGGGTATTACCTCTGATCAGCTAAACCGATTGCGTGATGAGTTTGCGATTTATATTGTTGGCTCTACACGGGTGAATCTGGCGGGTATTAATTCCACTAATATTGATTACTTAACCCAATCAATACGCACCGTATTGGATTCTTAATCTCTCTCTGGCGCAGCTCTTTGTCGTTAATTGACAAGGGTTGCGCCGATTAAAAAATATCCCCCATTATATGTCCCGTGCAAGATAATTGGCGCTAAAAGTCTGCTGTAGCGCTCTAGACTATATCCAAATATTAGTGATGGAATAAATGTCGCCATTGCCCACACTGCGTTATGCTTAATCAGGTTGAAGAAACTCCGGTTAATCAGGTTGAAGAAACTCCGGTTAATCAGGTTGAAGAAACTCCGGTTAATCAGGTTGAAGAAACTCCGGTTAATCAGGTTGAAGAAAATAATATCGATTCAGCTTCAGCACCATCCTCTAGTTGTAGCAGCATAAAACTGAGTCAATCGGTACTCTATCAAAAAGGTGATAAGGTGGTGATAACATTTAATGCACTAAACAATGAGGGAAAATTACTCGATGACGTAGAGTTAAGCGTAAAGTGTATTTTCTGTTTAGGTGTCGAGATCGGTCAACTTAACCAAACAAAGCTGGGTGTTTACGAGGCAACAATCACATCAGGAAGACAAATAAGTTTTGGTTTCATTGAGGCCGAGCTAACCAATGAATTTGGTAGCGCTAAACTTGCACCTCAAAAGTTGAATGTTGTTTACAGGCCCAGTGGAGGCTGCACGATCGCCGCCAATGGCCGCTCTGATATTTCGCTATTCCTTATGCTGATACTATTAACAATCTATAATCATCGAAAAAAGCTCAAATCTAGATAATTTTTTTCCTTCCAATCTAATCGCCCACCTTGTTACTATTCCAAAAGGATATTTTATTGCATGATGATGCGTCACAAGGGCGCTAGTCTGTATAATTAGCGTTTTGATTTTGGTTTCTAAATATTATGGATTATTTTCAGCGAATTGGTTTGCTTAGCAGTATAGATGCTGAGGAAGTTAAGCAGTCGATTCAAAAACTTGAATCGTTCTTGCAAGCTCAGGGGCGCGACGTTGTCTATGAGAAAAAAACTGCCGAGCTAGTGGGTTGGAAAGTGGAAAAATCCCTAGAGATTAATGAATTTCTAGAGTCCATCGATCTGATTGTTGTGATTGGAGGTGATGGTAGTATTCTCAGTGCCTGCAGAAAAATTGCCTCTAGTAATGTTCCTTTATTAGGAATAAATCTTGGTCGGTTAGGTTTCTTAACAGACATTACACCTGATGAAATAGAATTGCGCGTAGCGCCAGTATTAGCTGGAGAGTTCAAGCAAACTGAACGCACTATGCTGAGCACTAGCATTACACGAAATGGTTGTGAAATTGGTGCTGGTACCGCGTTAAACGATGTTGTTTTACACCCTGGTATGTCGGTTCGAATGATGGAGTTTGAACTCTATGTCGATGGCGAGTTTGTCCATAGTCAGCGTTCTGATGGTCTTATTGTAGCAACCCCAACAGGCTCTACCGCCTATGCGCTATCTGCGGGTGGGCCGCTTATTTGCCCAGAAATTGATGCTATGGTCTGTGTGCCGCTCAATCCTCATACTCTGAGTAGTCGGCCTATTGTGCTGCATGGTGATTCAGAAATAGAAATAAGAGTGAACTCTAAGCATGAGCTGCATCCCTCGGTTACCTGCGACGGGCAGGATGATTTAATGACCGAACCCGGTGATAAGATTCTTATCAAAAAACATCAGCATATAATCTCGCTGATTCATCCTAAAGATAATAATTTTTATAAAGTTTCTCGGTCTAAGTTGGGCTGGGGTAGTCGTTTGGGCGTAAAAAAAGAACGCTAGAGATTACAGCTACAGTCGCTGAGAATTAAACGTTATGAATCTTTGGAATAAAAGCAGTTGGGCCTCAGGTATATCGGGTAACCCCGTAGTGGCCCTAATTATATTGGGTTGCATCATAGGTGCAGCTATTACCGAATTTAGCCCATCACTTACCAGGGAACTTGTTTTTGTAGACCCAGATAAGGGGCAATATACCCGTTTGTTAAGCCCCATATTCTTACATTTCGGGCTATTACATTTGGTATTTAACTGTCTTTGGTTAACAGTTTTGGGCGCAAGAATTGAGTCTCAACAGGGTTCAATCCATCTGTTAGTGTTGGTGCTTATAACCGGTATCTGTTCAAATATGGCCCAGTTCTACTGGTCCGGCTCAATTTATTTTGGCGGACTTTCTGGGGTTATTTATGCCCTGTTAGGTTATATTTGGATTAAGCATAAAATAGCGCCATACCATTATGCGCCATTGCCCTCTGGTCTTATGGGTTTTATGGTGGGCTGGTTATTACTCTGTATGACTGGGATTTTAGAGGTTGCGGTAGGAATTGGGGTCGCCAATGCGGCTCACCTTGGTGGTCTTATTGTAGGGCTATTAATTGGCTTTGTGTTTGCTTTAATCGGCAAATCCAAAACAGGTTAAAACATAAAAGCGAATCATTATGGATTATAAACAGCTACTGGATAGTATTACCCCAGAGATATATCAAAGATTTCAAAAAGCCGTCGAAATTGGCAAATGGCCCGATGGTCGTGAGCTAAGCGAAGAACAGAAATCACTCTGTATGCAGGCTATTATTGCCTATGATCAGCGCAATCCAGAGGTTGATAGAACCGGTTATGTTCCACCAAAAGACTCTGCATGCGCACCAGATACTCAACCCAAACCGCTTAAGTGGGATCATTAATGTCTATTTCTGTCAGCGGTCACTTGGCAAAAATGCAGGTTGAGCTCGATCAGCAGGTGCAGTATTTCTTACCGCTAGATGATCATCGTGAACCGCTTAACGCGCTATTGGGCAAACAGATCCGCCTAGAATATCTGGGTGATATTCACTGTATTCATTGCGGTAGACGCTCTAAAAAAAGCTTTAGTCAGGGCTACTGCTATCCCTGCTTTACCAAATTACCCCAGTGCGATACCTGTATTATGAGCCCCGAAAAATGCCACTACGAACAGGGTACCTGTCGCGATCCAAGCTGGGGCGAAGAATACTGTTTCACTGATCATTATGTATATTTAGCCAATAGTTCTGGGGTAAAGGTGGGTATTACCCGCGGTTCTCAGATTCCTACTCGTTGGATTGATCAGGGTGCAACTCAAGCCATGCCAATTTTTCGGGTAAAGTCCCGTTATCAAGCGGGTTTAATAGAGGACTGTCTACGTGAGCATGTCGCTGATAGAACCCATTGGCAGAAAATGCTCAAGGGTAATTCAGACCCAGTGAATCTAGAAGAGATTAGAGACTCCATTATTGCCAAGTCAGAATTGGGTTTAAGTGCGATTGAACAAAAATTTGGCTTGTTAGCGATCCAGCGTCTTTATCACCAACAAATAGTGGATATTAATTTTCCCGTGTTGGAATTTCCTGAAAAAGTTAAAAGCTTAAACTTTGACAAACAGCCTATTGTAGAGGGTGTTCTTCAAGGTATTAAAGGTCAGTATTTAATACTAGATACCGGCGTCATCAATATTAGAAAATTCACTGCATACAACGTGCAATTTTCCGCATAATTAAGGTTATAAACTGTGAAAGATGCAACCCCACAAACCATCTATTTAAAAGACTATCAGGTTCCTGAATACCTTATTGAAAAAACTGAATTAGTTTTTGAGCTCAATGAAGAAGATTGCAAGGTCAGTAGTAGACTTCATATCCGTCGTAACCCAAACACCCAGTCAAAGCAGTCCGATTTATTCCTTCACGGAGGTTCAGAGCTAGATTTAAAACAGGTAGCCTTGGATGGTGTTGTATTAGCCAGTGACCGCTATCAACGCAGCGAAGAAGGTCTTGTTATTAAGCAGATTGCAGATACCGCTGTGGTTGAAATAGACCTTCTGATTAAACCCCATTTAAATACCACTATGATGGGGCTGTATAAATCTCGCACCCTGTATTGCACCCAGTGTGAGGCTGAGGGTTTCAGAAATATCACATTCTATCTCGACCGCCCCGATGTGATGTCAGAATTTATTACCAAAATCATTGCAGATAAAACGCTATTCCCCGTGTTGCTGTCCAATGGTAACGCGGTAGAGCAGGGGGATTTAAATGATGGTCGGCATTTTGCTACCTGGCATGATCCCTTTAAAAAGCCCGCTTACCTCTTTGCGCTGGTGGCTGGCGATCTCAGTGTGATTGAGGACAGCTTTACCACCTGTTCAAATCGAGAAATATTACTGCAAATTTTTGTTGAAGAAAAAGATCTCAATAAGTGTGATCACGCCATGCTGTCCTTAAAAAATTCCATGGGCTGGGACGAACAAACCTACGGCCGTGAATATGACCTCAATCGCTTTATGATTGTTGCAGTAGACGATTTCAATATGGGCGCTATGGAAAACAAAGGGCTCAATATCTTTAACACCTCAGCCGTATTAGCCAACCCAAAAACCACTACAGATGCCGCATTTCAGCGTGTAGAAGCCATTGTTGCCCATGAGTATTTCCATAACTGGTCAGGCAACCGCGTTACCTGTCGAGATTGGTTTCAGCTAAGCCTTAAAGAAGGCTTTACCGTCTACCGCGATAGCCAGTTTTCTGCCGATATGAATTCGCCGGTGGTTAAACGTATTGAAGATGTGGGTTATTTGCGAACGCATCAGTTTGCCGAAGATGCAGGCCCTATGTCTCATCCAGTTCAGCCCGATGCCTATATGGAAATTAACAACTTTTATACCCTCACCGTGTATGAAAAGGGCGCCGAAGTAGTGGGTATGATTCACAGCCTATTAGGCGATGAAAAGTTTAGGCAGGGCAGTGATCTGTATTTCTCCCGCCACGATGGCCAAGCGGTGACTATCGAAGAATTTGTCGGCGCTATGGAAGAGGTAAGTGGCCTCGATCTACAGCAATTTCGTCGTTGGTATAAGCAATCCGGAACTCCAGTTGTCGATGTAACCAGCAACTATGATCCAGAGGCCAAAACCTATAGTTTAACCTTTGAGCAAAGTTGCCCCGCGACGCCGGGTCAAAGCCAGAAAAAACCCTTCGTGATACCCATTAAATTTGGTTTGGTAGGCGTTGATGGACAGGATTTGCCCCTTAATACTCAGGGCGATCAGAGTATGGTTTTCTCGTTGTATGAAACCCGTCAAACCTTGTTATTCGAAAATATTCAACAGCCACCCGTGCCATCATTACTGCGTGGCTTTTCAGCGCCCATAAGACTCAATTATGACTATAGCAGTAATGAATTAGCCCATTTGATGGCCAATGATTCCGATGGCTTTAACCGTTGGGATGCAGGTCAGAAGTTAAGCCTTAAAGTGCTTAATCAGCTCATCGAGGATGCTATAGCTGAGCGCGAGCTAGTTATGGATGAGCAATTAATTACGGTACTCAGCGATGTGCTTAGTAACCAGAGTTTAGACCCCGCCATGGTTAATCTGATGCTTCAATTACCCAGTGAGGCACAGCTTCATGAGCAAGCAGAAATAATTCAGGTACAGGCCATTCATAGGGCCAGAGAATTTGTTCGACAATCTATAGCAAGCGCGTTACAGGCACAGCTAGTGAGTACCCATCAGCGCCTAACTGAAACTCAAGCCTATGCGCCTGAGGCAGAGCAAATAGGTCGACGAGCCCTGCGCAACTGTGCGCTGGGATATTTAATGAATGTCGAAGGGGTGGGTTCTGAACTGGCTTGGCAGCAGTTTAACGATGCCAGTAATATGACCGATAAGGCCGCCGCACTCAGCGCCCTAGTTAACTGTGAAACAGCTCAGGACTATGCCGCTCAAGCCCTTACAACCTTTGAGCAAGACTATGCCGACGAAACCCTCGCCATGAATCTATGGTTGCAGGTTCAGGCCACCTGCAAGTTAACCAACGGCTTGGATAGAGTGAAAGCTCTGATGGAACATTCAGCGTTTAATATCAATAACCCCAACAAAGCCAGAAGCCTATTGGGTGCTTTTTGTAGCGCCAACCCCATTAACTTCCACAGCAAAGATGGCTCAGGCTATGGTTTTTTACAGCAGCAGATTATTGCCCTTAACGCGCTTAATCCTCAGGTTGCCGCGCGTTTAGTAACGCCGCTAACCCGATGGAAGAAATTACCTGAACCCAATCGCCAACTCATGCGCGATGCCTTACAGCAAATTGCAAACCACAAGGGATTGGTTAAGGATATTCAGGAAATAGTGACTAAGTCACTTTAAACCACAAGCTCGCAAGAAATTAGCCGCTTTATTTTGGATAGAGCGACTTTAGTTCTTTTCGAGTTGAATGGCCTGTGGTTTTGATGGGTACAAACTGCTTAAGTGCTTTGATAATAGTTTTACTTTCCACCTCAAAGTCTGTGCCACTGTCCGCCTTAAATAGGCTCTGATCCAACTGGCTAAACTGCTGTTTCAATTCTTGATTGTCCATTAAATCGGCTAACTGATTTAATGAGCGGGGTAGCTGTTGCGGGAATACCTCAGCACCCCAGTGTAAAATGCTATCGCGCATCTCGGCCAGCTGATTATTTGCTGCTAGCTGTTCAATCTTTTTAAGCTGTTGTTTAGCGGTTATTACAGACTTCGGCGTCTTAGGTACTGTTACAGATACCGGCGTTTTACGCCAATAAAACAGCCCCACTAAAAGAGCGATTAATAACGCATTTAAGCCCAGTGACCAGCGAGTAATAGTTGCTATCTCACCATTATTATTGCTATCTGAACTCATCACTATGGATGGGTTGATGGTGGGCGGTTGGTCGCTTATCTGATTAACCTTATTACCAGCAACCACATTAAAGGTTTTTGAGGGGAGGCGACTGGTTTGCATGCGGTTATTTACTGTATCCCACCATTCAATTTCAATGGCAGGAATTCTGATTTGTCCTGCTTGATTGGGAACTATTGCTAGGCTCTCAGTGCGAACACCCAGTATGCCGCGATTGGTTTGTTTGTCTTCCAGTGAGGGCTGATCAGGGTAAAGCTTTAGCTCATTATTTTCCAAGTTGGGTAAGGGCTGTATTTGCGCCGCAGTTAACCCTAGTGCACTGATTTTGACGGTTCTAGTGATGGGTTCACCCGCAGTTAATGTACCTGAGTTATCACTCCATGATTGCTCTAACCTAACTTGGCTACTTGGCATCCATTGGCTAGCACTAAGATGCGCGGGTATGGGTGCGATATTTACTGTTTTTTCTTCCGTCAGCCTGATCACGCGATT